>Ga0208741_10000425_pt1 | contig 20643 bp, 21 predicted proteins | sample CryBogCBE03Jun09_FD_184576 | JGI IMG/M metagenome (GOLD analysis project Ga0208741, IMG submission 184576) | Freshwater microbial communities from Crystal Bog, Wisconsin, USA - CBE03Jun09 (SPAdes) | ecosystem: Environmental > Aquatic > Freshwater > Lake | place: Crystal Bog, Wisconsin, USA...
AAATACTTTTTATCAGGGGAAAAAGCTCCTCGAAAGTAGTTGCAGCCATGTCTTTTGGTGTGGGATACTTACTAAATAGTGCTGGGGTAGTAAGATTCACGCGAACGTCAGTGCACTGCGCCGACAAAATAACCGCCACCAATAATTGATAGGGATTGTCATACACCAGTTCTGTTTCTGCATTAGGAATTGCCTCTTGAAAATAGTCTAAAGCAATTTTGTAACGTTCTTTTATGGTCATACTTTCTTTCTTAGCCCCTTTAGGGGTTAGGGTTAGGGGGCAGAGGTGGGTTAATGCAATTTATCTGCTAAGTTGCACATGTTGGCTACCATATTTTCACGCTCTTCTTTATCAATCAGACAGCACGAACTATTGTGAAAATCTTTGGAGCATTCTTTCAAAGCGGGTAGTAAAGCCATTCCTTTCTCTGATGGATATACTAAGGTCATTTTTCCCTCAGTAGAGCGAGATACCAACTGTTTTTCCTCTAATTTTTCTATTAACCTAGTGATAGTGCTAGGACTCAATTGTAAATGATCCGCAAGACAACAAGGCTGCAAACCAGGCTGTTCCAAAACCATCATCAAAAGGTAGGCATGGCTAGGGGACAAATCAACAGGCTTCCAACTTTCTAAAGCCAGCTTCTCTACTTTCCTTGCCAAAGTGTTTGCAGCAAAGTATAGGCACTGATTGTATTTACTTTCTGTTGCTTTCATTATGTCACAAATATAGGATTCTAGGCTTGTATGTACAAATGAGTAGTAGCGACTCTAGGAAAATTTAAGTAACTTCTTCCACATATAATTCGAAGTTTAAAGAATATTTCAGGGGGGGATAATTCCATTGAAATAATTTACTCGCTTTACATTTGTAAAATGCCAACAATGAAAAAACAAAGAGTGAGGAGAATAAAAGATGACTCGAGTGAGCAGGCCTTACTATTTATTATTTTCTGGCTTTCGGTGCTGGTAGAAAGCATTGCGTTGTATAAACGGGAATATATTGCGTATGGTATTTCCAGAATGTTTGTGGTGCCAGTGTTGCTACTGCGATCCCTAAGGTCGCCAGCACTCAATAATATAGGATTAAACTTTTATCTGTTTCTAGGGCTTTCTTTTCTGGCAGATGCTTTCACTTCTTTTGGCAACTATATGTTGGCTTGTATTGGGCATAGCTTATATACATTAGGCTATCTATCCTTGGCATGTTGGTTTCTACTACTGAAAAAAAATAATATTACCGGCAACATCATCTTCATCACTACGGTCCTATTACTCTCAATCATCAATTCTTTATGGATTTATGCTCCAGAATTACATAAACAAACCCTATCTGTTTTAATTAGTTTTCATTGCATTATACTACTCTTCACTCTCAATTGTACAATACGTGTAAGTAACAAGATTGGAAAGAGTAGTTCTCTCCTATTTTTGTTTGGGGTATTGGCAATTATATTTACCAATCTTTTGTATGGAGTTGATGTTCTGTACTTACGTCAATCCCATTCTTGGATTGACGCATTGGTTGGAATTGGAAATGGCCTTTATTTATTTGTATTGACAAAGGGTATACTTCAATTTGCCGAAAGAACGCTTAAGGTAACCACAGAAGCCATTTATTGATGTTGACTTCAATAAATATTAGTAGTAATAAGGACTTATCATCAGATAAACCACAGGACCAGTTACCGCTACATAAAACCATAAAGGCCAAGTAATCCTTGCCAGTTTTTTATGCTTAGTATATTCACCCGTCAAACCTCTATATGCTGTAAAGAGAATAAAAGGCAAGATAATGGAGGCCAGAAGAATATGAGTATAAAGGATAGTGTAATAAGCATAACGGAGATTTCCTACTTGAAGTTTTTCATCATCAGAAAGAATTCCATCATGGTTAGCATCACCAAATTTAGTTTCAGCAGCCAGGAGGTGATGGGCTATATACGACACAAGAAAAAGTACAGAAAGTATCAGACAGGTAATCATCAAACGCTTATGCAAGAAATAGTTTTTGCTAACTTTTACAGAAACAAGTGCCCCTACCAGCAAACATGCTGTACAAGCATTTAGGAATGCATTGAGAGTAGCAAAAATGTGAACATTGAAACCTAGCTCTATGGATAGTTTGAACTTACCCAACAATACTACTACTACAAACACAACAAAAGAAAATATACCAATCAACCATTTTGCGAGGCTATCATTTTTATTTATCGATGCTTCAATCATTCTCATAAAACTATTTTTATTATTCTAACAAACCCTACTTTAGTTAGTTGAAAGTTTACCCATTTATTTTCTGCCTCTTAGACATGTAAGCAACGAAGAATACTACCAATATTACAATTACCAGCCAAAGCCATTTGAGGCCTATTATCTCAATAAAAACCTCGCTTTTCTTTTTCTTGTCCTTTTCAAGCATCAACAAACCAATATCCCTAGCCAATTTTGACACCTCAATTGTGTCGAGTCCATTGTAATATCCTCTTACTACATAATCCTTATCCAAGACTACAAAAAGGTTGGTATGTACAAAATCGGAGTCTACTGGCGTCTCGTTAAATTTATCTACTTTCAACTCATCAAAAGCAAACTTTGCAATCTTCTTATCATCCCCTGTTAGCATCCACCAATTATCATGGTTTACGCCGAATCGATCGGCATAATCTTTTAATGCTTTTACAGTATCTCTTTTTGCATCAATTGTAAATGAAACAAACTGAACAATAGAGGTATCAATTTTATTTCTTGTCTCCCCTCCTACAATAAATGAGTGTTGAAGTTTTGCCATATTTCTTGTAAGTACAGGGCAAATGCTACGACAATGGGTGAAAATATAGTCGATTACAATAATTTTACCTGGCTTATCATAAAGGCTTACTGTGTCTCCCAACTGATTTGTTAGGGTAATATCAGCTGTTTTATGCCAGATAGTGTCACTAACCTGTTTGCCATCTTTAACACTTTCCATTACTGTATCCATTAGAAAATGACGAGGCATTATTACTGCCCCATCACTTGCCTGTTTAAGCCACATATAACAAAATACAGGTATCAACACGGCTATACAGAGTGCTAGCAAAGCTTTTTTATTCATTATTAATACAGATTAAGTAAAAAATGCATTTTGCCTAACAAAAAACCACCGCATATAGCGATGGTTCACTTATTTAAGAATTCTTTTGTGAGATTCAGTATCTACTTATTCTCCGCTAGCTTTAATCTCTTTTACTTCTTCGCTCTTATGAACCTTAATTTCTGTTTGAGCTTTTTTATAAGGGTCATATCTGTTCCGCAAGTTTTTATAAGAATTACCCTCATACAAAAACGCGGTAATAAACCAAATAAACAAGGCAAGAGGCACAACAATTGTCATTATCAAATTCTTGAGCTCGTGCTTTAAGTGCATGAAGTAACCTACAATATAAAATGCTTTGGCAATCATTAAGATTACAATAGAACCCTTAATTGCTAATCTGACACCTGAATCATTAACCCCCATCATCCAAAATCCCAAAATCAATTCAATAATTGTTAATACACTCAGGATTAGGGTTACTTTCCAAATTTCTTTTACTGCTGATCCGTCGTCGTGATGTAATGCTTCTGCTGTATTTGACATTATGTTTACTAATTAAAGTGTTTTAAAAAAGATTAGATAAGATAAAAACAAGTGAAAACAAAGACCCAAACAAGATCTACAAAGTGCCAATACAAGCCAGCCTTTTCTATCATAAGGTAATGTCCACGTTTTTCGAACTTGTCCAACAAGGTCATAATCAACATGATAATATTAATCACAACCCCACTAAACACATGAAAACCATGAAAACCAGTAATCGTAAAGAAGTAATTAGTAAAGTTGGTTGAAGACTGTGTACCATCTGCATTCAAGAATGGATTAGCACCCCACCAAGCACCTTCGCTGTGTAAATGATTCCACTCCCAAGCTTGGCAGCTCAAGAAGGCGATACCACCAATAATTGTCAGAATCAAATTCCTTACAACTGCGTTCTTATCCATTTGTTTTCCTGCATGAACAGCAAGAACCATTGTAACAGAACTTATTATCAAAATGAAGGTCATAATGCTTACAAACACAAGTGGTGCATGAACACCCTCAGGCGCAAATGGAAAACTTTTGAATACTTCATTTGGATTAGGCCATCCGTTTGAAGAGAAACGAATTGTTCCATAGGAAATCAAGAAAGCACCAAATGTGAAGGCATCGCTCATCAAGAAATACCACATCATCAATTTACCATACTCTACATTGAATGGGCTTTTTCCTCCACCCCACAACTTAGTTGGTGCTGCCGTAGCTGTTATTGTACTCATAAGTTAATTCTAAATTATGCCGCAAAAATATTGGCTAGTGTTGAATAAATGTAAATAAAATATATTTTTTTGTATATTATCTTAACCAATTAAAGAAAATAAATAAATAAATCCATAAGAAATCTACAAAATGCCAGTATGTACTAATTATTTCGATAGGCAAACTACTATAATTTTTCACTTTGCTTACATAAGCCTTAATAAAAATAATTAATAATGCAACCACTCCTCCAAGTACATGAAGCATGTGTAAAATAGTTATTACTCCCAAGAAAGAGGTAGAGGAATTACTCTTTGAGCCAAATAGTGGAATGTTACGAGCTTCTAGATTTGAGAAGCCAGCTAACTGCAAAGCCATAAATAATAGCCCAAGTAGTGCTGTTACAGTAATTAATGTCCTATACTGTCTCATTTCTCGTGCTTTAAATGCCTTTAAAGCCAAATTTATAGTAACGCTGCTTGTTATAATTGTCAAAGTACTATACCAAAAGACAATTGGTAAAGAATATTCCAACCAATTAGCTTGGCTTTTCTTAACAATATACGCACTTGTTAAACCTGCAAACATCATTATTATGCTCCCCATTGCAACCCATAAAACAAACTTTTGCGGATGTATCCTTCCGTCACTCTCTTTCCCATTTATTGTTACCATATATAATTATATTTAAACCCGTTGCAAAAAATGTGAACCACACCCTAGCCCCCCTTAATGAGTTTTGTCAGCCAATAAGCTTAACAATACAATTGGTAGGTAGATATAACTACTAAACATTACCCTTCGTGCCGCCTTCACATTCATTTCGTTGTACAATCTTACACCTTGTACTACCATAATTAAGTTACAAACCAACAAAATAATCATACTGACATTTCCTGCCATATTATAATAATGAGGAAGTATGCCTACAGGTATCATCAGCACACTATACATGATACCTTGTATTGCCGTGAATTTAGTTGGTCCTTTATCAGCGGGCAATAATTTGAAACCAACATTGCTGTAATCTTTGTGTGCGACCCAAGCAATTGCCCAGAAATGTGGAAACTGCCATAAAAATTGTATTCCAAATAATATCCAACCACCTATGGCAAAGTCATCATTCCCAGCCACCCAACCTATTAAACATGGAAAAGCACCCGGAAAAGCACCCACCAAGACTGCTATAGAATTCACTTTCTTGAGTGGTGTATAAACAAATGCATATAAGAATAAACTAAAGGCAGAAAGTAGAGCAGATGATGGATTGAAAAGAAACCACATCATAACAACACCTATCAAACCTGAGGCTAATGCGAATGTATAAGCCTCATTTTGGCTCATTCGTCCACTAGCCACTGGTCTTTTGCTTGTTCTGGCCATTTGTGCATCCGTATCTTTTTCCACAGCCTGATTTATTGCATTTGCACTGCCAGTAATCAGCATACCAGCTATGAACAGATAGGTAATCTGCAACCAGTTATATACAACAATATGAGGTGCCAATAAATAGCAGATAACACAAGAAAAAACAACTGTGAAGCTCAGTGTAAACTTCATCAATTGAAAGTAATCCTTAACTTTTGAAGCCAGTGAAAAAGAAAAAGATGTATTTATTGCAGTCATGCTATTATATGAAACTAATTTAGAGCCTCTGTTAACAATAATGCCCTGAAAATTCAGGGCATTATTATATTAAAAGTTATTTATTAATGAACACTTTCATCTGCCCCTATAGGCGTAATCTGACTAATAAAATCATGACCATCCTTGCCATAATCGTAAGCCCAACGGTAAACTTCTGGGATTTCCCCAGGCCAATTTCCATGACCAGGTCTGATTGGAGTAGTCCATTCTAAAGTATTAGAACCCCATGGATTAGCAGAACGCAACTTACGACCTTTAAATATTGAATAAAAGAAATTTGCTAGAAATAAGATTTGCGTAGCAAAAACAATCATAGCTACAGTACTAATAAATCTATTCAAATCACCAAATTGCTTGAAGCTTTCCCAAATACTATAATCGTAATAGCGACGCGGCATACCCGCCAAACCTTCATAGTGCATTGGCCAAAAAATGAGGTAAGCACCAATGATTGTAATCCAAAAATGAACATAACCAAGCGTGTTATTCAAGAAACGACCATACATTTTAGGAAACCAATGGTAAATGCCGGCGAACATTCCAAACATACTAGCCACCCCCATCACAATGTGAAAGTGTGCAATAACAAAATAAGTATCATGTAAGTGAATGTCCAAAGCAGAGTTACCTAACCAAATACCTGTTAGACCACCAGAAATGAATAAGCTTACAAAACCAATTGCAAACATCATTGCAGGTGTGAATCTGATATTCCCTCTCCACAAAGTAGTTAACCAGTTAAACACTTTGATTGCTGAAGGAACTGCAATAAGTAGCGTTAACAATACAAAAATGGATCCTAGGAATGGATTAAGGCCCGTTACAAACATGTGGTGAGCCCAAACTAAGAAAGCTAGAATAGCAATCGCAAACATAGAACCGATCATCGCCATATATCCAAAGATTGGTTTACGAGAATTGGTACTCAATATCTCTGACACCATTCCCATTGCAGGTAAAAGGATTATATACACTTCTGGGTGACCTAAGAACCAGAACAAATGTTGGTAGAGAATTGCACTACCGCCTTCATTAGGAAGTGCACCTGCGCCATTTACGAATATATCTGACAAATAGAAGCTAGTTCCAAAGTTTCTATCGAAAATTAATAAGATAAAGCCAGAGAACAAAACTGGGAATGAAAGTACGCCTAGAACAGCCGTAAAGAACAAGGCCCAAATTGTAAGTGGTAACCTAGTCATACTCATACCCTTTGTACGCATGTTCAATACGGTGGCAATATAGTTCAACCCACCAAGCAAAGAAGAAACTACAAAGAGTGCCATACTCACAATCCACAAATCCATCCCCGTCTTTGAACCTGGGGAAGCATCACCCAATGCACTCAAAGGAGGGTAAGCAGTCCAACCACCACTGAATGGACCAGTTTCAACAAATATTGAGGACAACATTACAATACCTGCGATAAAGAAAAACCAGAAACTTAACATGTTCATGAATGGAGATGCCATGTCTCTTGCCCCTACTTGTAATGGAATAAGGAAGTTCGCAAAGGTTCCACTTAGACCAGCAGTCAAAACGAAAAATACCAATACGGTTCCGTGTGTAGTAACCAACGCATAATAAGCTTCAGGAGTAATGTGACCACCTTTGGCCCATTTGCCCAAGATATCTTCTAACCAAGGAAAAGTAGAATCTGGATACCCCAACTGAAGACGAAATAAAACGCTCATCAATCCACCTAACACAGCCCAAAACATACCGGTAATCAAGAATTGTTTAGCAATCATTTTATGATCCATACTAAACACATACTTAGAAATAAAGGTTTCATGATGGTGATGCTCGTGCCCATCATGAGAATGATGTGCATCGTGCAAGCTCGATACGCCAGTATGAATGTCTAAAGCTACTTCGCTACTCATAAATTAATGTTTATCAATTAATACAACCAATAATAAAACTGGTTTAAAAAATTTTAGATTTTTGAATTACTCTTTTGAGTATTTGGTAAACTTATACTAACCACTACCTTTTTAGTAGAATCCGTAGCTAACTTAGAATTTGCAGGATCTTTATCAGGGAACGCTGTGAAATAGTATGGTTTTTGTTTAGAAATCCATTCATCATATTCAGATTGAGTAACTACCTGAATGATACCTTTCATAGAATAATGACCATTCCCACACATCTGATCACAGCTAATCTCGTAAGCAAAGTTTGGATTTCCTGTTCTTTCCTGCATTTCTTTAGTAGTGTACTTTGGAGTAAACCACATTGTAGTTGGAATACCAGGAACAGCATCCATTTTCATCCTGAACTGAGATAAACCTACGTCATGAATAACATCCCGGCTTCCAATAATAAATTTACAAGGTTTATCTTTGACGATGTAAACGGTTTGCTCAGTTACAATATCATCATGAGACATTTTATCATCCCAAACTAATCCTAGACTATTTGAAGCATTGTCAATATTTTTATAATATTTCTTACCTAGTTGATTATCAGAACCTGGGTATCTAAAAATCCATCCAAATTGCTTTCCTGTAACCTCAACAACCAATGCATCCTTAGGAGCTTCCCCTGTAAATGAAAACCAATTGCGAAGACCTATCACCACTAATACAGTCAGTACGATTGCTGGTACTACTGTCCACAACAACTCTAGGTTTGTATTGTGAGGGAAGTAAAATACCTTTTTACCAGGCTTCTCTTGATACTTAAAAGCAAACCAAAATAAAAGAATCTGTGTTGCAATAAAAACACTACCTGTTACGGCTATGGTAACCCACAACATTGAATCAACCTTTTCCCCTTGAACACTTGCTGATCCAAAGCGGAACAAAGTCTTAGGAAAAAACAACTCGTTACAGTACCAAACTCCAATCAAGCCTAAAACCAAGAAGGCAACCATTAAAAAACCATTAATTTTATTACTTTGTAGTTTGCTATTTTTCTCACCCTTTAAAACTGCAACATATTCACTTGCCTTAGCAATTTGAAAAATTACTACGAAAAATAAGATTACTACAGCTATTACTAAATACATTGTCATACAAATAATTTATTTACGACTTTTTCTTAAATATTAAAACCTAGAAATTAAGTATGGTGAATAATACTTTCTTTTAGGAAAGGATGATATTTTGCGATTACTGGTTTGCTTGCCAATGCTTTAGCAACAAATAAAATCATCAAGCCTACAAACAAACTCAATATACCAAAGTCAAGCCAACCAAGCGTTACCTGATCTTTACTAATGCTACCCATAACCATTTGATAAAAATCTATCCAATGTCCGAATAAGATAAGCACTCCCATAAAAGTTATCAAGGTGTAATTTCTTTTTGCATCTCTTTTCATAAGTATCAACAACGGACACAAAAAATTGATTATTAAATTGAAAAAGAAAATTCCTTTGTAGGCTCCTTGTACTCTAGTCTTAAAATAAACAGTTTCTTCTGGAATATTTGCATACCAAATCAACATATATTGAGAGAACCATAAGTAAGTCCAAAATATAGAAAATGCAAACATAAACTTACCCAAGTCATGCAAGTGCTCTTGATTGGTATATTCCAAATAACCTTTATTCTTTAAATAAACAACCCAAAGTGCAATAAGGCTCATACCGCTCACAAAAGAGCTCATGAATGTGTACCAACTGTACATTGTACTATACCAATGCGGGGTGATACTCATCATCCAAAGCCAAGGAATAGTAGAACCTACAGTTAAACCAAACCAAGCAATAAACATCGAAGCTCCAACTGTATTCTTAAATATAAACTTAGCTCCACTTACATTATCAAAGGCTCCATTATCAGCCTCACTGCTCAATTTACGCATTCTATAACCAAGCACAGTCCACAAACCAATTGCAAGCGTAGTCCAAAAAACAAAGAATTTTAAATTTAAGAAGCCAGATTTTCCTTTTAGAATAGGGTCATTATTGACGGCATCTGTATCCAACCAATGATAAATCTGATGTTTTCCTGCGAAAGCAACATAAAGTAGTACAACCAATGTTATTGAACCAAAAATTGGTACCATCGTAGAAATAGCTTCAGGAACTCTTCTAAAAGATTGTTGCCATCCGCCCATAGCCAAGGTTGTGATACAGATAAAGAACATCGATGCGTTACACACTAATGTCCAAAATATAGTATTGTACATTATTGTTCCAATAAATATGGCTTGTTTATGCTCATCGTTACTCATTCCACTTTTGAACAGACCAGCTAATAAAGCAAGTGCGCCTACTGCTATCAAGGCATAAGACCATGTCTTTAATTTACTAGGAATTTCAAATTGTTCTTTTATTGATGCCATCTTATTCTGTTTAATTTGGTATTGGTTTACCCAATATTAAATTATAAATTAAGTTATTTACTTGCCACTGCTGTAGTCACTGAAGGAACAGCCGTTTTTACTTGTTTAGTCTTTATGTATCTAATAACCAACCATCTTTGCTTCCTACTTAATTGCGAAGCATAACTTCCCATTAAATTTTTTCCGTAAGTAACAGAATAGAACATCTGACCTTCGGGCATACTCTCATATTTAACATCACCAACCAAAGTAGCAGGCTTAGCTGGGTAAGGACCATCACCACCTTTGTACAATGGACCATTTCCATCTAATTTAGGTCCATGGCAAATTCCACAATTAACTAGGTAAAGTCTCTCTGCCTCTTTCAAATCTGTTTGTGTCAAACTATCAATCGGGCTTTTAACTTGTTTAGCAAGGATATAGTTTGTAGTATCCCCTGCCTTATCTTTAGCAATAGAAAATGGCAATTCTTCTCCACGAGCTATTGTTCCTTTTACAGGCTGATTGTTATAATTAATACCATCAGCTTTTAAAAAGCTATGATCAGCATAAGTTTCATAAGCTCTGCTGTATGCCATATCTGGCATATAAATTTCCCCTGGCTTACGCTTAACATCATTACAACTGATTATTAATAGCGAAAGACTAATAAACCCAACTATGAATATATATTTCTTCATTTTACTAATATTAAGCAGCAATTTCATTTGTATTATCAAAAGGAACATCCTCTTTATCATAACTACCAACCCACCAATCAGCCTCTGCTATTTGTAAATCTGTTTCAATAGCTCCTGCATTAGATAAGAACGACTTTAAATCATCAGTATTCGTTTTATCAGTACATTCAATTACCATTACGAATAAGTCGTCAGTAGCACGAAGATGGAAACGATGTTTCTTTACGAAAGGAGCCAATTGACACAGATAACAAAAAGTAAGTACCATACCCACAGCCGCAAACAACACTGTCAACTCAAAAGTAATTGGTATCCAAGCTGGCAAAGCGAAATGTGGTTTACCGCCAATATTCAATGGCCAGTCTTTTGTAAGAATCCAACTGATACAACTTAAAGCCGTTGTCGTACCGGTAATCCCATAAAAAAATCCTGCAGTATGTAAACTGGTTTCCCTTAATCCCATTGCATGATCGAGTCCATGAACAGGGAAAGGTGTATATATGTCATGAATTTTGTAACCTACAGTTCTTACCTTCTTCACAGCAGGGAACAATAAGTCTTCATCATCAAAACATCCAACTACAAATTTCTTTTTTGCCATATATTTTTATTAACTCAAATTATAGAAAGTAAATATTCTATTCTTAAAATCTTAATTAGAGCCGTGATTCTCTACTACTGTATGACCATGCCCACTGTGTGCAAATACTTCTGCTGGCACATGTTCCAAATGTCCCATCTTTTCCTTGTAGTTCTCGCCAGTAGTCTTTAATACAAACTTAATTTCAGCTACTGCTATCACAGGGAAGTACTTAGCAAAAAGGAAGAAGCAAGTAAAGAACAATCCGAAAGTACCTAAGTAAAATCCTATTTCATAAATAGTCGGGCTGTAATAAACACTCCAAGAAGAAGGCAAGTAGTCACGGTAAAGAGAGGTAACAATAATTACGAAACGCTCAAACCACATACCTATATTCACTATTATACTCATGAAGAAGGTAACATAAATGTTTCTTCTCATTTTTCTGAACCAGAATATCTGAGGGCTGATTACATTACAAGCCATCATACCCCAATAGCTCCATCCATAAGGACTAAACAAATAAGCACGGCTATACCAGAAAGTATATCCTTCATATTTATTCTGGCTATACCATCCCATGAACAACTCTGTTAAGTAGGCAATACCCACAACAGAACCTGTAAGAACGATTACCTTATTCATCGCTTCGATGTGACCCAAGGTAATGTAGTCTTCTAAAGCGAATACTTTTCTCACGATAAGGAGTAAAGACTGAACCATTGCAAAACCAGAGAAGATAGCCCCAGCAACGAAGTAAGGAGGAAAGATTGTTGTATGCCACCCAGGAATAACTGAAGTAGCAAAGTCAAAAGATACAATCGTGTGTACAGATAGTACCAATGGAGTTGATAAACCAGCTAGTACCAAAGAAAGACTTTCGTGTCTTTGCCAGTGTTTAGCACTACCAGACCAACCAAAAGCGGCTGTTCCATATAATTTCTGACGTAGTTTGGTTTTAGCACGGTCTCTGACGGAAGCAAAGTCAGGCAATAGACCACTATACCAAAACAATAAGGAAACAGTAAAATAAGTAGAGATTGCAAATACGTCCCAAAGTAGCGGTGAATTGAAGTTTACCCATAATGGGCCACGGCTATTAGGATAAGGCATTACAAAGAAAGCCATCCATACACGACCCATGTGGAAGATAGGAAACTGACCAGCACACATTACCGCAAATATGGTCATCGCTTCTGCAGCTCTGTTTACACCAGTTCTCCAGCCTTGTCTGAAAAGTAATAGCACAGCAGAAATCAAGGTACCAGCGTGACCAATACCTACCCACCATACGAAGTTGGTGATATCCCAACCCCAACCAATGGTCTTATTTAAGTTCCACTGTCCAATACCGTAAGTAACTTCCCTATATACACTGTACACCCCAAACATTAAGAGGGCAACTGCAGTGAAGAAGCCAACATACCATAACTTGGAAGGCTTCGCCTCAATTGGGCGTATAATATCCTCTGTTACCTGATGGTAATTCTTGTTTCCACTAACAAGAGGCTCTCTAAGCTGTGATTCGTACTTTAGATGCATTTGTATCTATTATTTTTCAGTTTAGGAATAAATTCCTTTCTTATTATTTTATAAAACTAAGAACTACTAAGCTTCTTTTTTCTCTTCTTCAATGTTTCTAACCTTAGCAAGATAAGTTACATTTGGCAGAACGTGCAATTGTTCCAAAGACAAGAATAAACGATTAGGATTATCTTTTCTTATTGAAGTAATATTACTCTTCTTATCATTTGCGTTACCAAATATGATTGCATTGGTAGGGCACGCTTGCTGACAAGCAACCTTAATATCTGAATCTTCCAATGGTCTGCTTTCTTTCTTCGCAGATAGTTTAGCAGATTGTAATCTTTGAACGCAGAAAGAACATTTTTCGATAACACCTCTAGAACGTACAGTAACATCTGGATTCAACACCATTCTTGTTAAGTCGTCGTTCATATTCAAAACAACGTCATTTACGATTCCTTTTTGGTTATCTGGGAAGCTATCTGCACCTGTATAATCAGCCCAATTGAAACGACGCACTTTGTATGGACAGTTGTTTGCACAATATCTTGTACCGATACAACGGTTGTAAGTCATTTGGTTCAACCCTTCACTACTGTGATTGGTAGCAGCAACTGGACAAACATTCTCGCAAGGAGCGTTATCGCAATGTTGACACATCAATGGTTGGAAAACAACTTTTGGATTGTCTAAATCAGAACCACTGTAGTATCTATCAATACGTAACCATTGCATTTCGTGACCACGCAATACTTCTGGCTTACCAACAATAGCAACGTTATTTTCTGCTGTACAGGCAACCACACAAGCACCACAACCGTTACAAGTGTTTAAATCTACACTCATACCCCATTTGATACCTGGACGGTCATTCATGGAATCAGGATAGATAGTACCCTGCGCTCTGTAGTTTTCCAAACCTCCATAAGGTTTTACTTCAGCTTCCCTATCTTCTAATATCTCTGTTGGCTTCGCCTTAAATTCTGCCAAAGTAAGTTCTTTCATTACTTCGGTACGATTACCTTGAGCAGTATTGTAGATATTGTGTGTCTGCGTAAGTGCTACCGGAAATTTATCTCCCGTATCCTTAAGATCCACACTAGCAATAGAAAAACTTACAGTCCCATCTGCCAAAGATGCAAAAGGGAAAGCATTTGCCCCAACAGGAATTCCAGCTTCTTCATCAAATACAGACTTACCCAATTCCTTTGCACGACCATAACCCAATGCGATACCAACAGTATCTGGATGTGTTCCTGGAATAATTAGCGTAGGAAGTTTTACAGTAACCCCATTAGCAGTAATAGAAACTACATGCTTAGGAGGTTTTACTTCATAAGCATCAGCTTGACCATTATTTGTTAAATCTATATTTAATAACGTCTTTGCTTTCGAAGGAGAAACTATTAAGTAGTTATCCCAAGTAGCTTTAGTAACAGGATCTGGCATTTCTTGTAACCAAGGATTAGCTGTTCCTTCTCCTGCACCAATTGCAACCTTTTGATATAAATATAATTCTGTCGAATTTGGAGCTGCTTTCTTATAAGAGGCAATTGCTGAAGTAGCACCAGCAACACTTGAACTATTGAAAGAGGCTGCAGCCGCAGCAATAGTTGATGGATTGATAACACCTTCTTGCAAGGCTTTATCCCAACCCGATGCACCACCAACTTTAGCTGACCAATATTGCTTTAAGAAATCTAAGTAACTTCCTGTTGCACCAGACCAGCTTAACAAGCTATCCTGCCATTGGCGTGTTTTGAACAATGGATAGATAGTAGGTTGTTGCAAAGAGTAATAACCCGTTTTAATTTCGGCATCACCCCAGCTTTCCAAGTAATGGTTGCTTGGTATAACAAATTTTACCAATTGAGTTGTTTCATCTGCTTTGCCGCTGAAAGAAACAGTCAACTTAACTTTTTTCAATCCGTCAACAAACTTCTTACTATCAACCCAAGTGTAAGCTGGGTTAGCACCAAAGATTAATAAACCACCAACACTACCTGCGTTCATATCATCTACCAACTTAGCAAAGTCAGCATCGATACCTGCCTTGGTGTTGTAAGTTGCAGACCAATCTATTGTTTCACCACCAGCTTGCAAAGCTTCGTTGATGGCATTAATTATAATTTGTACGTTCTTATCGTTGCTTCCAGAAACAACCAATGCTTGTCCTTTCTTAGCAACTAATTCCTTAGCTGCTTTTTCGATACCCGACTTTAGTTTCGCATCATCAACACCTGTAACAGCCTGTCCATTTACAGCTGCCAACAAAGCAACTGCAATAGCACCTGTTTCAGATGGACGGTGCAAGAAACGCTCATCAGCATTGCTACCTGTTAAGCTCGCTACACTTTCAAAATGAATGTGCTTGCTCATTTCAGGATTCTTCTCATCTATCTTTTTGCCTGTAGCATATTGCTTAGCAAATTCAATCGGACTTAACCAAGTACCCAAGAAATCTGCTGCAAGGCTTACAATAACTTTTGCATTATCAAAACGGTAAGTAGGGATAGCCTTTTTACCATAAGTAGCTTCATTAGCCAATAAAATACCACTGTAAGAAACTGCATCATATACCACATGCTTTGCACCAGGATGCTTAGCGATGAATTCTGCAATTACTTCTTTTGTAGATGGGGAAACAACAGTACTTGTTAATATAACTATTGGTGCAGAACCCAAACCAGCAATACCAGCAGCAACAGCCTTGTCTACATCTTCGAAAGTAGCTTCATTGCCATCAATGGTAGGGAAACGCAAACGTGCAGTATCATATAAGTCCAGAACAGAAGCCTGAACCCTTGCAGAAGTACCACCCTTTGTGATAGGACTCAAATCGTTACCTTCTATTTTGATAGGACGACCATCCCTCACCTTTGCCAATACACTTACTGCATCTCCGTCCTGAACGTAAGTTGTAGCATAGTACATGTAATTGCCGGGAACAATATCTTCTGGCTTGTTTGCAAAAGGAATTGCTTTAGTGAATGGTATCTCACAACTTGCAGCTATAGTAGCAGCAGCTGTACTGAAACCTAAGAATTTTAAGAAATCCCTACGTGGATGCTTTGCTTCTAAAAAGCCTTTGTCGTCAGCTTCAAACGGTAATTGTTCTTGAAACTCATCATTTACCGACTGCTTGTAAGCATCAGAATTATTCAATTCCCCAAAACTTTGCCAATGCTGTTTACTCATAAGTATGATAATTCGATAATGTGTAGGTTGCTATTACTTTATGATCTGTATTAGCGCACCACATTAACAGATTTACTAAATTAACCAATTTTAATAATGACACTTTTGACACTCTGTACCACCAATCATTTCTACGGTTACACCTTTCGTGCTATCTATCTTGCCACTCTTTAGATCAGCATGATATTTCTCGTAGATGCTATAGAAACCATTATCCTTGAACTGAACTTTTGTTTCTCTGTGACAGTTAACGCACCATCCCATACTCAACTCAGCAAATTGCTTCACTTCATTCATCTTCTGAATCTCTCCGTGGCAAGTCTGACAAGCTACTTGTCCAACTTTTACGTGTTGTGAGTGGTTGAAATAAACGTGGTCTGGCAGGTTGTGGATACGAACCCATTCAATAGGTTGCGCTTTGGTAGCATCCCAAGGTTTGCCTTCTTCGAAGCCTGCGTATTTGTATAGTTTCTTAATTTCAGCTGTACCGTTCACCTCTTCTCCTTCTTCATTATAAATCTTGGCGCCCTTATATTCATTGATAGCCATGTGGCAGTTCATACAAATATTTACAGAAGGAATAGTTGCTTGCTTGCCTTGATAAACTCCAATGTGACAGTACTGACAATTGATTTGGTTAATGCCCGCATGTACCTTGTGAGAATAATAGATAGGTTGTACTGGTTGGTAGTTGATGGTACGACCATAGCTGATGGCACCTCTTGTGGTCATGTAACCGCCTGAGATAAATAGTATTACCACAACGATAGCGATGTATGCTTTATTTTTCCAGAAAGGTACTGGTTCTGCAGAGAGTATACCCTCTTTAACATCAGCCAATTTCTTAAGGTTGCTATTTACTTGTAATAATACAAGTGCAATAACAGCCAATACCAATGTTAATATACCAAACAATAATGAGTTATCACTTTCTTCTCCTTTAGCAGCATTTGGATCTGCAGAAGCAGTAGCTGTTGTACCAGAACCAGCTTTTGCAGTAGTACTGATGTAGCCTAATATAGCATCTATATCTTTATCGCTCAACTGCGTAAAGATGTTCATGGCTGTTTTGCCATACTCGTTGTACAAGTTATTGGCATAAGGATCGCCCGTTTTAAGGAACGCAGCATTGTTCTTGATCCAAGAATGCAACTTGGTTTTATCAGGCCAACGGTCTTCTACTCCAGCAAGGGCAGGACCAACCAACTTTTTGTTGATTGCGTGACAAGAAGCACAATTTTGAGAGAAGAGAGATTTACCATCTTGCGCCGAAACCTTGTTTGTAATAGCAGTTGTCAATAATAAAATCGACAATATCAGGGACGGTATCGAGAGACGTTTAGGAAATGCCATATACACAGTCTGTTGTTTCTTTAGTAGAAAAATATCCTTTCGGGGTGCGAAAATATGACAGTAGCGTGACAAACAATCAATAATCAAAAATTTTTTTTCATTTGTTGCCTCTCTCAAGCCAAAATTTGTTTCTTTTCTTACGTCTATCATTTTATTTATATCTTAAACCTTACCTATTTTATACTTATTAAATTTATTTATACTCAATAAAGACAATTACCCCAACACCTGTGGTTATTTGTAACTATTCTATTGTCAATTCTATTGCAGGATCCCAGAACTTTTTTTGGAAGTCTACAATGGCATCTTTTTCTACCAGTACCCCCTCTCCTGCCAATAGTTCTTCCATTAAAGTAGGCGTTGCAAAATGTGCTTTGCCACTGAGCATCCCATTTCTGTTCACCACTCTTTGTGCAGGTACGGGTGTTGTCTGGCTGTGTGCCCCATTCATGGCCCAACCAACCATCCTTGCACTTTTTTTAGCGCCCAAAAAAGCCGCAATAGCGCCGTAAGAAGTAACTCTTCCTTTGGGTATTTGTCTTGCAACAGCATATACCTGTTCAAAAAATGAGGATTCCTTATTACCGCTGGGCAATATCGAAGGAAGCTTAGTGGTCGTATGTTTTGTTTTAGCCAATTTAATTATTGCTGCTGCTGTTGTTGTGACAGCATGGTACTTCTTTTGGGCTCGGGAACCGACTCGTACTGGTAGGGGCAATGGCGGCAACCATAGCCGCAGCAGTAGCCACGTGTTTCGTGGTAGTGTTGGGTAAGCACCACAAACCCATCCTTGTCATAGTAAAAATCTACGTTCTCAATCAGTTCCGAATCCATGTATCAGTTGTTTTAATGCTTCGTCTTTTTCAACTGGCAATGCTTTATTCAACTGAAACTGCAGGTAATGTATCCGTTTGCTATTGGCTATATCCAAACTCTCATAGTACGTTTTAATTTGCAGTTCCTCGCTGATGCCAGGCTGATGATATGCATCATCAAAATCTTTTAACAACGGCAAATCAAATAAGTTGATGACTGTTTTTGTGAACGTATATAAGTCGGGACTATCTGTTTTTAGGTGTATGATGGCATCGGGTTTCAAAAATTGCTGATACAACCGCAGAAACTTAGGATGAGTCAATCGTTTTTTGGCTTTGGATAAACGCAACTGCGGATCGGGGAACGTAATCCATATTTCACTCACTTCACCGGGAGCAAAGTAGTTGGAGAGTTTATCAATTTCGGTCCGTAAGAATGCCACATTGGTCAATCCTTCGTCCAAAGCGGTGATGGCACCACGCCAGATGCGGTTTCCCTTAATGTCTACCCCAATAAGGTTTCTGTCGGCATACATCCGGCCCAAACCAACGGCATATTCCCCTTTTCCGCAGGCAAGTTCCAGTGTAATAGGGTTGTTATTCCCAAAATGCTGGTGCCATTGTCCCTGCATATTCTCGGGATATTCCAATACATTGGAAAAATTTTTTATCGCCTCAAACCGTACTAATTTCTTGTGTCCCATAATCCATTTTAACAGGCGGCAAATATAGAGGGGAGGGGGAATTGATAATTGATAATTTACAATGGATAACCCTACTTTAATTCTCTTTGTGCTTCTTTGTGTTTTAGTGCCTTGGTGGCAAAATTTTTATCGCCACCAAGACACAAAGGCGCAAAGAGGCACAAATGAGTTATGAGTTGTGAGTGAACTTAATAAAAAAGAAAAGAGGAAGAAAAGTTTCTAACTCCACCTCCTCTTTGTGCTTCTTTCTGTCTTTGCGCCTTGGTGGCGAATTATTTCCTAGCTCACAAACTTGCTGATTGGGCTACTAAACCCACTTTTACCCGCAGCATTTTGTGCCAGCGTCACCACCGTTATTTCTGTTCCGGGTGTAAGCCCTGTAATGGTTTCAAAAATACCTGCTGTTGGAATTACGATGGTAACGCCACCGTTGGGAAACGAAATATGTTTGCCCACCACCAATACGGCAGTAACCGCACCAATAAATATGACCGTACAATACGAATCTGCACCAACCACTTTTAGTGTTGCTATCGTTACAGCACCACCACCGTCAATCATTACATGAGCAGGCCCAGGCGTATCGGGTATTACCGCCTTTGCTTTTGCACCAGCTGAACAAAGAAAACCCGAACTTTTTATTTTGTCGGGGTCACCAGCCGAAGTGATGCCAACATAAGCACATTGCTTCACCAACAAACCCTCCAACAGCACATTTGCCGTTTCATAATGCCCCATTGCCTCTGTGCCATTGTCTTTGAGGAGGTATTTTGCCGCCAGATCATTGGCAGCAGCGGTCATTACCGTCAATACTACGCCACCATTGATGGTGGTGCCAGGTGTTACAAAGTTTGCATTACCTGTCATTTTAGTAACTGTGTTTGTTGCAAACCCAGCTTTCTTCTGACCATCTGTTTTAGGCCATTTCTTTAACGGAAAAAATTGTGATGCCATGATAATTTAATTTTATTTGAGGATGTAAAGTAGGCTTATAGTAGTGGGCAGTTCGGTTTAGACAAATATACTTTACCCCAAAAGGCACCATTGGAGGAAACTTTAACATAAAAGCCCCAATAATGAGCTAAAGGATTTTGAAACGAAGAAAAAAAGCAATTTTTAGGGCGGACATTATCAACTCGGCAGCGGAAAATAGAAGGCTATTGGGCGTTTATATACTTCCGTTCAACATTTAGATATGTTTTCTCCAGATTAAGATATGTTTTTGAGAAAAGAAGATATGTTTTTGAGAAAAGAAGATATGTTTTTCCGAAAATAAGATATGTTTTCGACAGATTTATATATGTTTTCTCAGAAAGATGATATGTTTTTCCAAAAAGAAGATATGTTTTCTGAGAAAGTAGATATGTTTTCGACAGATTTATATATGTTTTCGCAACATTTAGATATAAACGTGAAAGATAGTATCCAAATAAGTGTGTAAGTCATAAACTTGCAGATTTATTATGAAAGAGAAAAACGAGTTATTAAAAGGGTTACCATCTGACTTCTTCAAACAGTTCAAGAG
>Ga0208741_10000426_pt1 | contig 20590 bp, 19 predicted proteins | sample CryBogCBE03Jun09_FD_184576 | JGI IMG/M metagenome (GOLD analysis project Ga0208741, IMG submission 184576) | Freshwater microbial communities from Crystal Bog, Wisconsin, USA - CBE03Jun09 (SPAdes) | ecosystem: Environmental > Aquatic > Freshwater > Lake | place: Crystal Bog, Wisconsin, USA...
TTCGTCGGGTATGCAGCAGTCAACCGGGCAAACGGCAGCGCATTGCGGTTCCTCGTGAAAGCCTTGGCACTCAGTGCATTTGTTGGGCGTAATATAATACGTATCCACTGCTATGGGTTCAAAATGGTCGCCGGCATCAACTACTGTGCCATCCATCAACACCACTGCACCTTTAACAGTGGTGCCATCGGCAAACGCCCATTCAACACCGCCCTCGTAAATTGCGTTATTGGGGCATTCGGGTTCGCATGCGCCACAATTAATACATTCTTCTGTAATTTTAATTGCCATAAAAAAAGCTTTATAGTTTGTAGTTTTTAGTTGATTATCCTCAGTTGTATGTTCCCGGCTTGGTGTTACAAATTGCAGCAACCCTAAAACAGGCCTTACGCTTACCAACCCTGTCACAAGCACCACAAATATAGTAATACATACAAAACACACCGAAATGCAACAAATGCAAAATGATAAAACCGAAACCGGCCACTGAAAACCAATACTTTTGCGCTGTAAAAATAAGGCCGAAAAGATGAACAAGCAACAACGAATTAGTTTATTGGTGAAATTAAGCCATTATATAACAGGCAGCAGCGAAACCTTTGAAAATATTAAAGCCCAGGCCTACCGGGAAAACCCATGGTTTGTGCCCGAGTTTATTGAGGCGGCCGTAAAAAACATTGCTGATTATTTTTTGCAGCAGGCCGCACTGGAGGCCTGGGCACAGCACTACAATATACCCAACAATAACCCGGCCCCTACAACAGTGGGCTTGGTAATGGCCGGCAACCTGCCGCTGGTAGGCTTTCACGACCTGCTGTGCGTATTTATGGCGGGGCATAAGGCTATGGTGAAGGCATCTACCAAAGACAGCGTGCTGGTAAAGCATTTGGTGGCAAAACTGGCTGAATGGGATGCAGAAACAAACAACCTTATTGCTTTTGCCGAAAACCTGAAGGGTTGCAATGCCTATATTGCCACCGGCAGCAACAACACTGCCCGGTACTTCGACTATTATTTTGGCAGGTACCCCAACATCATACGCCGCAACCGTACCTCTGCCGCCGTGCTTGACGGCACAGAAACAACAGAAGAGCTGGGCCTGCTGGCCGATGACATACAATTGTATTTTGGCCTTGGCTGCCGCAGCGTTACCAAGCTGTACGTACCCGAGGGGTATGATTTTTTGCCGCTGCTAAACGCCCTGCGCAAATACAGCCATTTTGCTGACTTTCATAAATACCGGCATAATTTCGATTACCATCTGGCCCTGCTGCTGATGAACAGCAAGTATTACATGACCAACGAATCGGTGATACTAACAGAACACAGCTCGCCTTTTTCGCCGGTAAGCCAGGTACACTATGCGTTTTTTACCGATGCGGCAGCACTACAACAAGAATTGCTGGCAAACCCCGACCTGCAATGCCTTGTTGGCCACGGCTACCTGCCTTTTGGCTCGGCCCAATCGCCCACGTTGTATGACTATGCCGACGGTATTGACACGATGGCATTTTTAACGAACCTGTAAAGGGCTACTGGTTACAGGTGACTGGATACTGGTGACTGGATACTGGCTACCGGTTGCTGGTTGCTGGATACTGGATACTGGTGACCTGATACAGGTTTCAGGTGCCGATTCGCTACTATAGCCTAGCAACTGGAAACCTGCAACTTGCAACCGGGAACCTGCAACCAGTAACACTTTCGTGTTGCACCAAGCATATATGACAATTTTGCACGCCAATGCAGTAAAAAAGGGCGTGGGCTGTAAATTTGCCACCTACTACGACAAGCTTCGTCAAACATTTGTTAAATGGCAATGCCTTATCAGCACACAATTAAACCGCTTTGTTTCTTTGTTATCGAAAGGCACAGTATTTGACTATATTTGATTGACTAAAAAATTACAGGTACAATGAAACTCAAAAACATTTTATTGGTGGTATTTATCAGCGCTACAACCGCATTTTTGAGTGTGTGGGGCTATAGTAAGTGGATGGGGTCTAAGTTTTCCGGCTTCCAAGAGCAGGGCAAACTGCCGGTGAATTATGCCGGATTTTTTGACAAAAACAATAATAATGCCGGCCCGGTTGATTTTACTGCGGCGGCCACCTCTTCCACCCCTGCGGTGGTGCATATTAAAACTCGCACCAAGCAAAGGCAGGTAAGCAACAACTTACCCAAGCAAAAAAACCCGTTTTCTGACTTTTTTGGTGATACCGACCCTTTCTCTGATTTTTTTAACGGCCCCAGGGTTATACCCGAGCAGCGTGCCAGCGGCAGCGGCGTGATCATAAGCAACGACGGCTATATTGTTACAAACAACCACGTGGTTGACGGTGCGGATGAAATAAACGTTACGCTTACCAACCGCAAAACATACAAAGCCAGCGTGGTAGGTGCCGACCCCAACAGCGACTTGGCAGTGATTAAAATTGATGGCGGCAGCAGTTTGCCTTACTTGGTATACGGCAACAGCGATGAAGTAAGGCTTGGCCAATGGGTGCTTGCAGTGGGCTACCCCCTTAATTTGGATGTAACCATTACCGCAGGTATTGTTAGTGCCAAAGCACGCTCCATAGGCATCAACAAAGGCGACAGGCCCATTGAATCGTTTATACAAACAGACGCTGCGGTTAACCCCGGCAACAGCGGTGGTGCGTTAATAAACACCACAGGCGAACTGATAGGCATCAACTCAGCCATAGCGTCGCCCACAGGCTCGTATGCGGGTTATTCATATGCCATACCCGTTAACATTGTGAAAAAGATTGTAAACGACTTGGTTAAGTTTGGCGCAGTGCAAAGGGCTTACCTAGGCATCTCCTACCCTGCTGACAATGTACCCGAAGAGAAAAAGAAAGAGCTGGGCATTAAAGACGGCGACGGCGTGTTTGTTTCAGGCGTGGCACCAGACGGGGCTGCAAAAGAAGCAGGTTTAAAAGAGGGCGATTTTGTAACCAAAATAAATGGCGCAGCAGTGGCCACCGGACCTGAATTGCAGGAGCAAGTGGCCCGTTACAAGCCAGGCGATAAAATTACGGTTACGTACATACGCAACGGCAAAGAAAACAACGTAACCATTACGCTGAAAAACAAAGCCGGCAACTACAGCGTGGTAAAAACTGAAAGCTTTTTTGAAAAACTGGGCGGAGAATTGGTAACCTTGGATGCGGCCACTGCCAAAAAGAACGATATTGCCGGTGGCGTGCTGGTAAAGAAACTGGGCAGCGGCCTGTTGAAAAACACCCGCATGCAGGAAGGGTTTGTAATTACCAGCATAGACGGGCAGCCAGTAACCAAGCTTGACGACTTAAAAGCCGCTCTGGCGAACGCCCATGGCACCGTAAGGATTGAAGGCGTATACCCCGGCTACGAAGGCAACTATGGCTACCCCCTTAACATTGACAATGGCGGCGAAGAAAACAATAGTGGGAATGGACAATAGTAAAACAGTCATATAAGGAATTTTTAGGGATTAAATAAATTTGCAGTTTGATAAAATAGCCCCGCTGGTTGGCGGGGCTATTTTATTTTGGTTGGACCCACAGTGATGATAAGGATTGCCTTGCTGACAAGGCAATAAGCGTTTTCGCCATTGCCGCCTTTGCGGGAAGCTTTCTTTGCCTAAACTGGCATCATCAATGGTCGTAAAAACAACAGCATTAGGGTTATTAAACGTATTCTCGCTATAGCCATAAAAAAATCAGGATAGGTACAGTTGATATCTTTTCAATAACAACTGCGCCAATCCTGACAGTATAATAAATCCGACTATCCCACCGGGGCATCCGGCCGGGCGTTCTGTAAACAAATATTATTTAATGCCTTGGGCCTTATTCTGGTCTATTTTGGTCATGGCGATGATTTGTTTCATCTGCTTTTCCATGCCCTCCGGGCTACCGTCCAAGAATATCACGTTGCCCTTACCCGCCTCGGCAAAATTCTTAATGGCCTCTGTCCACATGCTAAACAATATAACATTGGTATCGAGGTTAGCCTGTTTCATTTGTTCAGCGGCTTGGCTCATACCACGGGCTACTTCCTCCCGGAAGAGGGCCACACCCTGCCCACGCAGTCGGGCGGCTTCTTTCTCCGCTTCTGCGGAAATTTTTATGGCATTACCTTCTGCCTCGGCAGCCTTGGTTTTAGTGATTAACAACGCCTGCCCTTCATTTTCAGCGGCGGCTTTTAAGTTGTTGCTGGCCACAACTTTGCTCATGCTTTCCATCACGGCTTGGTCAAACGTTATGTCGTTTATCTGTAAATCCTGCAGGTGGTAGCCCCATTCTTCCAAGGTATGGTCAATCTGTTCTTTTACATATTCAACAATATCCTTGCGCAACAGCAATATCTCAGCCTGCTTTTTGGTGGCCACAAAAGCACGGATGCTGCCTTCAATGGTGCGTATCATCGCCTGCATCAAATCTTTCTCGCTAATAAACTTAAAGGCTACTTTTTTTACCGTTTCCTCCTCCTCGTTTTGCACTGCGTACAGCAGCATGGCTTTAAAATACACATTGGCTTGGTCGAGGGTAACCGCCTGAAACTCCAGCTCCACTGAGCGGTTCTGTATGCTGATGCGCTTATACACGCTTTCCAATACGGGCAGTTTAAACCGCAGGCCCGGCCGCAAAATGCGTTGGTACTTACCAAACATGGTAATAACGGAAATATAGCCTTGGTTAACGGTTACCAAGCCGCTGAAGACAAAAAAAGCAATTAGTAGTACCCACCAATAGGAGGCAAGGAATTCCATATGTCAAATTTTTTGGAAATGTAAGATAATAAATTAATGGGGATGGTAAAAATGTTTTTGACCACGATTTTGGCCAGATTTAACTGATGCACCCGATGGGGGGATGACAATTAAGCACTATGGGCTGGCAAATAGGCCACGGGTAACAGGCACGCCACCAGATTGTGGGGACACAACCGGAGGCGGGGGCAGCCACGGGTTTAGCGAGATTTGACTGATTCACCGGATGGGGGAATGATAAATCAGCAATTTGGCTTGGCACATAAGCCACTTGCTACAGGCACGCTATCTGGTTGTGGGGACACAACCGGAGGCGGTCGTAGCCACGGGCTTAGCGAAATTTTTCTGATTCGCTCGAAAAGCAGTCAGACGGGGACCGTCCGACTGCTTTTCGGATTTCCCGAAATATCTTCCGGGCAGACGTGAGAACGTCAGGCCGATGCGTAATACATTCTCATGCGCATCAGAAAAATCAGGCCAAAATAGTAGTCAAAGATCCTAGTCACTAATTGTAGTTAGCTGTTCCGTTCCCACACCTGCACCAGGTTTACCAATACCTCCACGGCTTTTTGCATGTCCTGCACGCTCACAAACTCTTGCTTGCTGTGTATGGCCTGCATACCAGTAAAAATATTGGGGGCGGGCAGCCCCATAAAACTAAGCCGGCTGCCGTCGGTGCCGCCGCGTATGGGTTCTTTTGTAACATCCAGCCCTGCAAGTTGGTAAGCTTCCATGGCATAAGCCGCCACCTGCGGGTGTTTGTCAACCACCTCCTTCATATTGCGGTACTGCTCATGCACTTCAAATACCATGGCGGCGCCGGGGTGGCGTTGTACCACCGTTTCCGCAATGGCTTTCAGCCGGGCTTCATGGTGGGCAAGGTTGGCAGTATCAAAATCGCGCACTATAAAATCAATGGTGGCCTGTTCGGCAAGTCCGCCCACTGCCACCGGGTGTACAAAACCCTGCCGCCCATCAGTGGTCTCTGGGCTCCATTCGCCGGCGGGCAGTGCCGCCAATATTTCGCCGGCAATTTTTATGGCGTTTACCAGTTTGCCTTTGGCATAGCCGGGGTGTACTATAACACCGTGTATGGTTATGCGCGCGCCGTCTGCGCTAAATGTTTCGTCTTCAAAAGTGCCCAGTTCACCGCCGTCTAAGGTGTACGCAAAATCGGCCCCCAGTTTTTGCATATCCAGCTTTTCCGTGCCGTGGCCCACTTCCTCATCTGGGGTAAACAATAATTTTATCTCTCCGTGTTGTATATGCGGGTGGCTAACTAAGTAAAGGGCCATATCCATAATAATGGCCACGCCTGCTTTGTCATCGGCCCCCAGCAGGGTAGTGCCGCTAGCAGTAATAATATCCTCGCCCATCTTTTTTAACAGGTAGGGGTGGTTTTTAGGGCTCACCACCTGCGTGGTATCGTCTGGCAATACAATATCACCGCCGCCATAGTTTTTATGTAATAAGGGCTTAACACCGGTACCGCTGCAGTCGGGCGCGGTGTCCACATGGCTGCAAAAACAAACAACAGGTACTTTTTTGGCCGTGTTGGCGGGTATGGTGGCATACACATAACCATGTTCATCCACATGCGCATCGGCAATGCCGGCTGCAAGCAGTTCGGCCGCCAATATGCGGCTTAAGTTTTTCTGCTTTTCGGTGGACGGGAAAGTTTTGCCCGCGGGGTCGCTTTGTGTATCCACCTGCACATACCGCATAAACCGTTCGCCAACGGTAAAAACATAATCTGTCATCATACAACCAAAATTAATTGGGGCAAATTAGGCAAAGCGTTAACAAAACCTAAAAATGTTTTATACCTTGTACCCAACCAAACAAATACCCCATATGAAAAAAACGATTGTCGGTGCCCTGGTGGGCGGTATCATTATTTTTATGGTACAATTCCTTTCGTGGACGGTGCTTAACCTCCATTATAAATCCCAGGCCTACACACCCAAGCAAGACAGCATCATGGCCTTCCTCAACAACCAAGACCTTAAAAGCGGCGCGTATTTCATGCCATCACTGCCGCCGGGCCACAACATGGATGATATGAACAAGCTTACCAATGCGCAAAAAGGCAAACCTTGGGCGGTGGTACAGTACCACAAAGCCCTCAATAACAATATGGGCATGAGCATGTTGCGGGCCTTTGCCGTGGATGTGGTGGTGGTTTGGCTGCTGGTATGGATTTTGGGCAACATAACGCTGCCCTCCTTCGGCACCATTTTTATGGCCAGCCTGTTTGTGGGTGCCATAGTATATTTAAACCAGCCTTACACCTACCATATTTGGTATGAAACCCCTGGCCAGAAGGGGTATATTATAGATGCTTTTGCCGAGTGGGGCATAACCGGCATTTGGCTGGGCTGGTGGCTGCGGCGTAGGTAAGGGCACGCGCCCCATCCATTAATTAGGGGAGACACGCTGATTAACGAAAGACTACATTAATTTAAAAGAGGTTATTTGGCAATGATTGCCAAATAACCTCTTTTAAATTAGTTTATCAATAAAACACGCTCTTCTCCCTCCCCTCGCTGCCGCGCGGAGAGGGGGCAGGGGGTGAGGTTTTAATATGGGGCTATGATCAATGGCTTGCGGCCTGCAATTTCAACCAATTCAAGGTCGAATATCAGGGGCTCGCCTGCCAATGGGTGGTTGGCATCCAATATCACCACGGCATCCTGCACTTCTGCAATTACCACAGGCATGGTTTGCCCGCTGCCATTGCTCATGTTCAGCGACATACCCACTTCTGGTTTCATGTCGGCCGGAAAGCGGTCAATCGGAAACTCCATAAACATATCTTCTTGCACAGGGCCATAGGCTTCCTCCACCGGTATGTTGATGGTGCGCTTTTCGCCTGCTTTCATGCCCAGCACGCCTGCATCAAAGCCCGGTATTACCTGGCCACTGCCTACCTCAAACTCAAGGGGTTCGCGCCCGGCACTGCTGTCAAATGTAGTGCCGTCTTCTAGGCGGCCGTGATAATGCACTTTAATTTTATCACCATTTTTTACTTCGCTCATTGCTAAAAAATTTTGTTTGGGAATAAATTGTTGGGTGTATGGTTAACTGCCGCAGAAAGGCGTTTAATGTAATTAAGCAGGCCAAACAAAAAAGCGGCGTTGGCACAAAAACAAGCATTGTACCCTGCTGCCCAACGTAGGCTGTACGTAACACCCAAAAGCCACCAACCCCTGCATTGTATATTGCAACAACCATGCAAACGGGGGCAAGGTAAGCCAAAGCTGTTTTTCGCGCAATTATTTTTGACTATCTTTCCGGCACATAACCCGCTCGCATGAGAAAACTGCTTCTTTTTTTATGTATCTACTTTTTTTACAACCAGTTACCGGCACAAAGCCTTACTGCCAAAAAACACGCTGCCGCGCCAGAAATTTTGCCGGGGGCTTACCAGTTTGGCGAGTACCTGCCTTTGTTAAAGGGCAAGCGGGTGGGTGTTTTTGCCAACCCAACATCGGTGGTGGCCAATACCCATCTGGTTGACACATTGCGAAAACTGGGTATTACCATTACCAAAATTTTTGGGCCCGAACACGGTTTTAGGGGTACGGCCGATGCAGGCGAACGGGTAGGCACCTTTACCGACTCGCTGACTGGCATACAGGTGGTATCGCTGTACGGCGCCAAAACAAAACCGAGCCCAGCCGACCTGGCAGACTTAGACATCTTGTTGTTTGACATTCAGGATGTTGGCACAAGGTTTTACACCTATATATCCTCCCTACAATATTTTTTGGAAAGCGCCATACAAAACAACCTGCCCTTGGTGATACTTGACCGGCCCAACCCCAACGGGTTTTATGTGGATGGCCCGGTGCTTGACAGCAATTACAAAAGCTTTGTGGGTATGCAGCCCATACCCATTGTATATGGCATGACGGAGGGAGAATACGCCCAAATGTTGTTGGGTGAGGAATGGCTGCCCTGGCGTGTGATACGGAAAGAAAAAAGCAACCAGATAACCATGAGCCAACTGTTGGGCTTTGAGGAAAAAAACACCAATTTTAAACTGTTTGTTATACGGTGCAAAAACTATACCCACAAAAGCCGGTATGTGTTGCCCGTAATGCCCTCGCCCAACCTTTCATCCATGGGTGCGGTATACTGGTACCCCTCCACCTGTTTGTTTGAAGGCACCATTTTATCAGAAGGGCGCGGCACCGACCACCCTTTTGAAATATTTGGCCACCCATCCCTGCCCGACACCTTGTTTGCGTTTACCCCCCATGTTACCGCGGGTGCTAAGGACCCTAAGCTAAAAGGTAGGCTTTGCTATGGCTGGAACATAAGCGGCCTAAAAGCACCCGCCGAAATTGACCTACATTGGTTGCTGCAAGCCTACAGCCTTTTTAAGAACAAAGACAGCTTTTTTGTGCAAACCAAAGGCACACCGCCACACGACTACTACTTTAAAATACTTAGCGGCAACGGTACCTTAATGGAACAAATAAAGGCTGGTGCCACAGAAGCGGACCTACGCAAAAGCTGGCAACCAAAACTGGCGGCCTTTAAGAAAATTAGGAAGAAGTATTTGCTGTACGCGGATTTTGAATAGAGCGCACCCAGCGCGTAACCTTTTATTTAACCCATACGCTTACTTTTGCGGCATGCAAACAACAAATAACCTGCGTATTGTTTTTTTGGGCACGCCCGAATTTGCCGTTGCCTCGCTGGATGCTTTGGTACAGGCTGGCTTTACCATTGCGGGTGTTGTTACCGCCCCCGACAAACCCGCTGGGCGGGGTATGAAAATGCAAGAGAGCGCAGTAAAAAAATATGCGGCTGAAAAAGGCCTGCATATTTTACAACCCGAAAAGCTAAAAAGCCCAGACTTTATAGCCGAACTGGCAACACTACAGGCAGACGTGCAGGTGGTGGTTGCTTTTCGCATGCTGCCAGAAATTGTTTGGAATATGCCACCAATGGGCACCATAAACCTACATGGCAGCCTGCTGCCGCAATACCGCGGTGCCGCCCCCATTAACTGGGCCATTATAAATGGCGAGCGAGAAACCGGCGTTACCACCTTTAAGTTGCAACATGCGATTGATACCGGCAATATATTGCTGCAGGAAAAAATAGCCATCGGCGAGAACGAAACAGCCGGCGAGCTGCACGACAAGATGAAAACCATAGGTGCGGCGCTACTAGCCAAAACAATTCAAGGCTTGGCCGAAGGCCATTTGGCGGAGAAAGCCCAAGACGCACTTGCCGCCACACACCCAAACGAGCTGCGGCATGCCCCTAAACTATTTACTGAAACCTGTAAAATAAACTGGCAAAACACGGCTGAGCAAATTCATAACCTAATAAGGGGCCTATCCCCGTACCCCGCCGCCTTTACCTATTTGGATGGTAAAATGCTTAAAGTGTACCGAAGCAGCAAGCAAATTACCGCCCACAATATTGCTTACGGCACAGTGCAAAGCGATGGCAAAACCTTTATACAATTTGCCTGTGCAAACGGCTTTATAAACATACTCGACCTACAGCTAGAGGGAAAAAAACGAATGCCCGTAGCAGACTTTTTAAGGGGGTACCATTTTAATGGCTAATGCCTGATGAAGGCTGATACCGTTTTTTAAGCAATATTCTTTAGGTTAGGGGCTTTGTGTCTTTGCGCGATACAAAGGGTAGTACCTCTATGCACGTTTTATAACTGCCATTGGCAAGGTAAAGCCAAGCCCAAACTGGCTTTGAACTTGCAGGGCCGGGCTGGTACCGTTAGGGCCAAACCGGCGTACATTGTCATCGTAAATTAAATTGAGTGTGTAGTTGGCAGAGAGGTACCTGTTAATTTTAAACGTAAAATAATTGGTCAGGTACAAGTCAACATTTTGTGGGTGGTTAGCATAGTCACTAAACAAGTCTACACGACCTTTATAGTTAATGTTTTTCCCGATGGGCTTGGTATAGTCCATAGAGGCAAAGGCACCAAATTGGTTTAACACATGTTTACCGCTATCCAAGCCAAAAAGGCCCTGTTTGGCAAGGGATGGGTCAAGTACCAGTGTTGTACGGTTGGTGATTGGAGAAAGGAACAGCGAAAAACTCTTCACAGGCTTGTAGTCCATACCAATGGATAGCAGCAGGTATCCAGGAGACAAAATGGTAGACGACAAAGAGCCCTGCGAGCCGTTATAATTATAGCCGGCAAAAAACTGGGTACGCAAATTAAAAAGGCTGGATATATACAGTTTGTTGCTTGGCGTATCTACACTAAACCCAAACTTGGATAAATAGTCGAGCCTGTCATCATTTTTCCGGGCACCCGAACTGGATGTTTGTATATAACCTAGGTTATAATCAAGGTTATTGTCCCAGGTTTGGTTTTTATGTTGATAGTATAAATAGTAGTTAAAGTGCGAGGTTAGGGCTAACGAGAAATTATCCCCACCAGCGGCCCAGTTACTTTGGCTACCCTCGGCCATATTAAAATTAAAAGCACCGCCCCTTTTCCATGTCCATTTACTAGTGTCTTGGGCCTTTGTAATCGTCCTAAAAACCTCCGTAGGCAACTGCCTCACAGGTATGTCCTGTGAGAAGGAAATAATGCCGGTAGCAACAAAAATGATAAATAATAATGCTCGTTTATTCATGTGCCTCCCTGGTAACTGTGGTGCGCAAATATATACCCCCATGCGGCAAAAACGTTGTTAACAAACTGCCAAACTGACACTATATAAATTTTATCTATTTTTGCACACTAAACTGTTTTTACCGGATGGAATTGTTAGAAACCATAAGCAAGGCGCATGACGAGGCAAGGCAGGGGGAGGCATTTGCGCCATTTGCAAAGGATGTTACTATTTACGCCAAAAAATTTTACATAGAAAGCTACGGCTGCCAAATGAATTTTAGCGACAGCGAGATTGTTGCTTCCATTTTACAAGGTGAAGGCTTTGGCGCCACCCGCAACGCCGACGAAGCCGACCTGGTGTTGCTAAATACCTGCAGCATCCGCGAAAAAGCCGAGCTTACCATACGCAAACGCCTTACGGAGTTTAGGAAGGCGAAGGAGGCCAAACCCGGCATGTTGGTAGGCATATTGGGCTGTATGGCCGAGCGGCTGAAGTTTAAATTATTGGAAGAGGAAAAGCTGGTTGACATGGTGGTAGGGCCGGATGCCTACCGAACCCTACCCGCCTTGATTGAGGAGGCCGAAACAGGCCAAAAAAGCGTTAATGTTCAACTGAGCAGGGACGAAACCTATGCCGATATAGCCCCCGTGAGGCTGGAAAGCAATGGCGTAACCGCATTTATCTCCATCATGCGGGGCTGCAACAACATGTGCAGTTTTTGTGTGGTGCCTTTTACCCGGGGCAGGGAACGCAGCCGCGACGCATACTCCATCGTGGCAGAGGCAAAAGACCTTTTTGACAGGGGGTTTAGGGAAGTTACCCTGCTGGGCCAAAATGTAGACAGTTATTACTGGGTACCGCAGACGACGCACCCATCCCCTGAAGGGGGGCAAAATGACATTCAAGCGAAGACCTCGCTTGTTGGCAATGGGCAAGTTGGCAATGTGGTAACCTTTGCGAACCTCTTGGAAATGGTGGCCCTGGTAAGCCCGCTGCTGCGGATACGCTTCAGCACCTCGCACCCCAAGGACATTACGGAAGATGTACTGCATACCATGGCCCGGTACGAAAACATTTGCAAATGCATACACCTGCCGGTGCAGAGCGGCAGCAGCCGGATTTTGCAATTGATGAACCGCACCTACAGCCGGGAATGGTATATGGCCAAAATTGACCAGATTAAACAAATAATGCCCGACTGTGGCATTAGCAGCGATATTATAGCCGGCTTTTGCACCGAAACAGAAGACGACCATGCCGACACCCTTTCAATTATGCGGTACAGTGGTTACGATTACAGCTACATGTTTTTTTACAGCGAAAGGCCTGGTACGCTGGCCGCACGCAGGTATACAGACGATGTACCGCTTGACGTAAAAAAGCGCAGGCTACAGGAGATTGTTGACCTCCAGGGCAGGCTTTCTGTGGAAAGCAATAAACGCGACATTGGCCAAACATTTAAGGTGTTGATAGAAGGCGAAAGTAAACGCAGCAGCAACGACTGGATGGGGCGTAATTCACAAAACAAGGTAATTGTTTTTGCAAAAGGCGAACACCACCTACAAAAAGGCGATTATGTTTGGGTTAGCGTACATAGCAGCACACAGGCAACTCTTTTGGGCGACATAGTGGAAAACAAACCAACCTAACAGCCCTGCGATAATGCACAGGTGCCGCAATAACCGAAATAACTGGTTACCAGAAATACAATGACTGCAGCAATACAGCAAGAAATACTATCACTTGAGCAGAACCACAACATTAAAATTTTGTACGCGGTTGAATCTGGCAGCCGTGCTTGGGGCTTTGCTTCAAGCAACAATGACTGCGATGTACGGTTTATATATGTATACGATTACGACTGGTATTTATCAATAGAAGAAAAAAAAGACAATATTGAATGCATACTGCCCAACGATATTGACTTGGCAGGCTGGGAATTAAGGAAGGCACTTTTATTATTCAAAAAGTCTAATCCGCCCCTGCTGGAGTGGTTGCGCAGCCCGATTGTTTATACCGAGCAATTGGGTACCGCATTACAGCTACGGTTGTTGGCGCTGGAATATTTTAACCCCAAAAGCTGCTTATACCACTACTTTAACATGGCCCGGCGCAATTACGAGGCCTACTTTAAAGAGGAGGAGGTACGGCTTAAAAAATATTTTTACATATTAAGGCCCTTGCTGGCATGCTGTTGGATAGAACGCACCGGTGAAATGGCCCCGGTGGAATTTAACACATTGGTGGAAGCAGAAATATTGGATGTGCAATTGAAACACGAGATACAAGATTTACAGGCATTAAAAATGAGCGGCGAGGAATTGGACAAAGCTGCGAGGATACCCATTATTGACGAGTTTATGCAAAACAGGATGGAGCATTTTGAGCAGTATTTAAAAGATTATGAAGGTAAGCATGAGCTGGGGTACGACAAATTGAATGCCGTTTTTAGAAACACGTTGAAAGAGGCATGGGGATAGCAAACAATTATACCAACCACACCCGCCAACAGTCAAATAGTGGTATATGGCTAGGCTTACACGGCGCGGTGGCGGGTTAAGATAAAAAGAGCAGCAGCCATTGGTGAAGGAAGCAGTGGAAATTATTCTAAAAAATTAAGTGCAGCATGGAAATTCAGTCAATTAAAAACAGGTTTGGCATTATAGGCAACTCACAGGCATTAAACCATGCGCTAAACGTGGCGGTACAGGTAGCATCCACCGACCTTAGCGTGTTAATAGTGGGCGAGAGCGGTGTTGGTAAGGAGGTGTTTTCACAAATTATACATGCGCTGTCATCCCGCAAACACAACTCATTCATAGCGGTCAACTGCGGGGCGATACCCGAGGGAACGATAGACTCAGAATTGTTCGGCCACGAAAAAGGCGCTTTTACCGGTGCGGTCGACAGCCGCAAAGGCTATTTTGAAACTGTAAGTGGTGGCACCATCTTTTTGGATGAAATTGGCGAGATGCCGCTGGGCACACAGGCTAGATTACTACGCGTACTGGAAACCGGCGAGTTTATACGTGTAGGTTCCTCAAAAGTGCAAAAAACCGATGTGCGGGTAATAGCCGCCACCAACCGGGAGTTGGTTGATTTTACACTAAACGGCCGGTTTAGGCAGGATTTGTATTACCGCCTAAGCACCGTGCCCATCCGCGTGCCTGCCCTGCGCGACCGCAAGGAAGACATTAACCTGCTGTTCAGGAAATTTGTGATTGACTTTGCCGAGCGGTACAAAACCAACCCCGTGCAATTAGACGATGAAGCAAAAACGCTGTTAATTAACTACCCCTGGCCCGGCAATGTGCGGGAATTGAAGAATATTGCGGAACAAATATCGGTGTTAAGCACGCAGCCTATGGTAAACGGTAACGAGCTGCGTAAATTTTTGCCTGAAAAAGGCGTACAAAACCGGCTGCCGGTGCCGGCTGGCCACACACCGCAAAGCAGTGAGTTTGCCAATGAGCGGGAAATATTGTACAAGCTGTTTTTTGACATGAAGAAGGACGTGACGGAGCTTAAAAAAATGTTTCTTGAAATTTTACAAAACCCATCACTGGCGGGTTCTGCGGCAAGGTACACGCACGAATCGCTGTTGAATGACCACCCGTTGAACGGAGGAGATCCAAAACAACTGTACGATGTACCCACGGTTATGCAGCCAAACATATTACAGCAAGCACCTTCTGTAGGCCACGGCCAACCGGTAATTATTGACCATACCCACGACGAAATACACCAGCACGAGGAGGTGGAAGAATCGCTGAATATTATGGATAAGGAAAAAGAGCTGATTGAAAAAGCCCTAAAAAAGCACAAAGGCAAACGTAAGGATGCTGCGGCCGACCTTGGAATAAGCGAGCGGACGCTGTACCGCAAACTGAAAGAATACGATATTAACGAATAAAACATTTTTGTATGAACCACCTGTTTGGTAAAAACGGTAAAAAAATAACCATTGCCGGCATTTTGCTTGTTTTTTGCACCATGCTTTCCTCTTGCGGTATATATACGTTTAGGGACGTAAGCATACCAGACACGATAAAAACGATCAAGATAAATTATATTGAAAACCGGGCAAGCATTATTAACCCGCAACTGTCACCCAAACTTACCGACCAGTTTAAGCAAACCGTACAAAGCTATGTACGCAAGGCCACACTGGTTAACACAGACAATGCAGATTATATCATCAACTCTTACATCAGCAACTACACGGTAAGCACATCGGGCATAGGTACCAGCCAGGCAACCACTAACCGGCTAACGGTGGGGGTTACCATGACGCTGAACAACACGGTTAAAGGCGAATCACACGATTATTCCATCAGCCGCGATTTTGATTTTTCGGCCAGCCTCACGCTTAGCCAGGCAGAAAACCAACTGCTGCCTGATATTCTTAAAAACTTAAGTGATGAAATGTTTAACCGCATTTTTTCTGGTTGGTAATAGAATTGTACATTCACCCGCCAATTAATACATGAGCCAAACAACTGAAAATAGCATCTTAAAGGCACTTTCTGGAAAACATCCGGACGATGTTACCTATTTAAGCGAACTAAAGGCTATCACTGCCAAATACCCGGCGTTTGGCGTGGCAAAATACCTGCTCGTAAAAAAAATGCTTCGCGACGGTGCTGAGGGTGTTGAAAAACACGCGCAAAATGCAGTGCTGTATTTCGCCGACCCTTTTTGGTTTCATTTTAAGCTAAACGAGGAAACGTTGATTCAGGGCGAAACCTTTCTAGCGTCAAACGACCGTACTTACCCATACAAAGTGGAAGCCGAAACGGGGGCCATTGAACCCGAGCAGGAAATACAACACGAGTCTATACAGATAGACATTTTAGCCTCACCAACTGAACTACCAGGACAAGATGCCATTACCAAAAATGCCGATGCAAACGAAACACTGGGCGAAACCCCTGCGGTGGAAACTGCGCCCGCGGCAGCGGAGGAAGTAACGCTAGGTTTGTTGGAAGACTTTGGCCCCAACGCGGCGAACAGCTTACAGGCAACAAGCACCGATGCAGATGAAGCAATACCTACCGTTGGCCACATAGAAGAAACGCCGGCACCACTTGAGGCCAATATTGCTATAGCTGCCACCCCAACGCCCTTAGCTGTGGTGACGGAAGCATTTACGGCCCAGCCAAAATTTGTGTTTGACAACACAGCCGAAAATGGCGAGGACAATGGTTTGGCCGAAACCGACGAAGAAATGCAAACGCAGGCCCAGCCGTTTAACAACGACCGGATAAACACCCTGTTGCAAGAACAGTTGGCCGATTTTAACAAGCCTATTGAGAAAGATACCCCGGTGCCAATAGAAAGCGAGCCTTACCACACGGTTGACTATTTTGCATCGCAGGGCATTAAACTAACACAAGAACAGCAAGCCCAGGACCACCTGAGCGTGAAGGTGAAAAAATTTACAGACTGGCTTAAGCAGATGAAACGCATTGCACCCCAGCCAACAGACCTCGGCATTGACGAAGCAGCTGAACACAAGGTAAAAAATATTGCCGCAGGATCCAACCAAGCCGATGAAGTAGTTACCGAAACCATGGCCGAGGTATTGGTAAAACAAGGCATGCACGAAAAGGCCATTGAGGTATATGAAAAATTAAGTTTTTTATATCCGGCTAAATCAACTTATTTTGCAACCCAAATTGAGCATTTAAAAACAAATTAATATGTCACTGGTATTTTTTATATTGATCGTTATTGCCTGTTTTATACTTGGCTTAGTGGTTTTAATTCAAAACCCTAAAGGTGGTGGTTTATCTGGTTCCATCGGTGGTTTTAGCAACCAATTGATGGGTGTAAAACAAACCACCGACGTTTTGGAAAAGGGTACGTGGATATTTTCTGCTGTAATTGGCGTATTGTGTATTATTTCAACAGCTTTCTTAAAGGGTGGGCCAACAACAAAAATTGACCCAAAATCATTACCTAGCGTTAGTACACCAGCTGCGGTTCCTAATAATCCTGCTGCTGCGCCAACCACTGCACCTGCAGTACCTGGAAAAAAATAGTAAAATTGAACCTACTTATAAAGAACCTGCTTATTACAAGCAGGTTTTTTTATGCAGTTTTTTGTTAAATACTGGGCTGATAAATATTTCGAAAATCGATTTTAACCCCAAATTTTCAATTCAAAAAATAATAACCTGTGGGTTAGTCTACGTCACTCAACAGCATCTACTGTTCAAAGGCGCGAAGAAAATTACCCAAAACATCCACCCCATGCTTTCTTCAACCTTTGGTGCCATCACCAGCACTTGCTGCAATGGTTTTAAATATCAATTACGCCACCACACTTAGCCTCAGCAACTTTTCGGCAAACTGCCGAAGTTGCCTTTTCACGCCCGCCGGTTCAAGTGCCCTGCGAACCAAAAATATTATGAAACAGTTGGAGCCGGTAAATACAAAGCCAACGCCACCCCTATCGGCAGCGGCTTGATATATTTCAAGTATATCACCCGTAATTACCTTGGCTACTATTTGAGGATTGTGTAAATCACCAAAAAAAACCATCCGCATAATTATTGCCAAATTCATTTTGTTTTACCTGCCCCCCTTAGCCAGTAACCACCTTGTTTTAAACCCTTAACTAAATGGCCCAATAAAACCGCCAGCACTAAAAACCAATATCTTTTTTTCGCCAAACCATTACGCATTTCGGTTAGCAATTTAAACGTGTTTTTCAGCAAACCATCTCAAAATAACTAACAGTAAACAGAAATAAGGCATTAAATAGAAAAACATCCTAGTTAGCCATCAATTTTACATTTGCTCGCGGCTATAAACCTTAAATTGCATAGCACTGCCATAACATCATTAAAGACCACTATAAATTATGTATCCAAAAGCCCAAACAATGTAAGTAAAACAGTATTTTTGACCAAAGATGGACAATATCTTGTAAATTTTTTCAACAGCCAGCTGATACCATTGGAGCATAACGTCAAAAGGCGGGTGTAAGCGCTGCTTCCGTAAAATTATTTTAAAAATATGTTTAGCTTTTTCAAGAAAAAAGAAAAAATATCGGCCATAACTGTCACCAACTATGCACCCATTACAGTAGACATGCATTCACATGTTTTACCAGGTATTGACGACGGAGCGCAAACACCAGCTGACTCAATTATTTTGATAAAAAAGATGCTGGAACTGGGCATTACTAAAATTATTGCCACACCGCATATTATGGCAGATTATTATAAAAATAATGCCGAAACAATTAATGCGTCACTGGCAATTTTAAGAGAGGCTTTGGCTACTGAAAATATGACCATCGATATAGCCGCCGCGGCTGAGCATTATTTTGACGAAACATTCGAAACACTTATCAACAACGGCCAACTTATGACAATGGGCCAAAAATATGTATTGTTTGAACTGCCATTTATTGGTGCACCGCCAAATTTGCTGCCACAAATTAAACGTATGCGAGATTTAGGCTACAAACCTATACTAGCACACCCCGAAAGATATACCTATCTAAAATTGGATGATTTAAAAGGTATTAAAAACTACGGGTGTAAATTGCAACTCAACACCATTTCACTTACGGGTTATTATGGCAAGCAGGTAAAAAAAGCAGCTGAGGAACTGGCCGAAAACGGTATGGTTGATTTTATATCAAGCGATATGCACCATTTAAGGCATGCAGACGCACTAGAAAAGGCTTTACAGGTGCCTATGGTTCAGCAACTGATTGACAGCAAACTATTGCAAAATAACGTTTTATTGTAAGTACAGTAACCCACCAAGCTGGGTATATTTTGCGACTGCAGAATGCTTTTACGGAGGTTATTTTGTTCTTTGCCGGGAAATTTTTATCTTCTCATTAATGATACGGTATACAAAAACAGGGCCGTAATAAATATAACGCTTCCAAAGATGTATTGGCTCGTTTAACAACCTGATAAACCACTCTAATCCCATCTTAATCCAAAATTCACCTGGGCGCTTAACATTACCTCCGTAAAAATCAAAAACAGCACCAATAGAACAAATAATCTTCACATTAAGCTTTCCCTTATTTTCAAACGACCATTTTTCTTGTTTAGGGGCCGTCATACCAATAAAAAGAACATCAGGCTTAAATTCATTAATCTCATTCACCATAATCAAATTGTCCTCCTCCGTAAATTTGGCCTTGAAAGGAGGTGAATAAAAGCGCATATTGATTGCGGGATATTCTTTGGCTAAACGCTTTTTGATGTTAATCAGGGTTTCATAGGATGAACCTAAGTAAAAACAGTTACCATTTATTTCATTCAACTTCTTAAGCAAATGCGAATGAATATCTGCACCTGCTATCTTTTTTATCCTTGCCCCTTTTAGTAAGCGCGCCGCGGCCACTATACCAATACCATCGGGTATCAATACATCCGATTCGTGCAAAGCCTGTTTAAACTTTGCATCCTTTTCGGCCATTACAAAGGAATATTGATTAAGGGCATTTATTACACAGCCCGAGTCAATACCTATGTCATCAACACCAGCGGTAAAAAGGTTATAGCTTAATATTTCCAAAAAATCGTGTTTTTTCATTACGCTTTAATATAGACTTAAGCAACCATAAAATCGGATCCATGTAGCGCATAACAATTGTCTATTTTCCGACCAATGTTGCATCCTAAAACAACATAAAAGTATTAATTATTTTACATGTTTAACTATAAAAACAACCGTCAAAATTACCAATAGTTCTATGAGTTATCCAAAGTAATACAAACCTATTTTATTAATATAAAATTACTATTCCAAAGAGCAAAATATAAATTCTATAGAAAACTCAAGATATTATGTTGATTATTGTGACCTTTTTTCACCCAAAGTGTCCAATTTATTGGATTCAACACTGTTGGAAAAAAAATTTCCAAATAAATAGCTTATTTATTTGAAATTACCAAATCCGCTACGGTCCATGTGACGGATCTGAGTCGTCTCGTAAAACCAATTCACATAAAAATAATGCTTAAACAAATGACAAAAATGCCCTGCAAAAAAAAATATTAATAAAATTACATTACTCTTAATGAAATTCACTTTCGTTAAAAGGGTTTTTATATTTACCTAAAATCTGCTTGAGAAAATAGGAAAAAAAAGGCAGGTCGTCAATAAAATATCTTCTAGACAATCGCCTTGGCTCCTGAAAAATTCGAAATAACCACTCAAAGCCTGCCTTTTGCAC
>Ga0208741_10000427_pt1 | contig 20571 bp, 16 predicted proteins | sample CryBogCBE03Jun09_FD_184576 | JGI IMG/M metagenome (GOLD analysis project Ga0208741, IMG submission 184576) | Freshwater microbial communities from Crystal Bog, Wisconsin, USA - CBE03Jun09 (SPAdes) | ecosystem: Environmental > Aquatic > Freshwater > Lake | place: Crystal Bog, Wisconsin, USA...
ATAAATATCAACAATACGAAGCAAGTAATTACGATGTGACCAGCAACCATGTTTGCAAAAAGACGAATCATTAAGGCAGCTGGCTTGATGAATACACCCAACAATTCAACCGGAATCAAGATTAATTTAACCAAGAAAGGAACTCCCGGAGGCCAGAAGATGTGCATCCAGAAGTGTGCATTGGTACTGAATAATATAACAAAGAAAGAAATAACTGCTAGTACTAGTGTAAAAGCAATGTTACCGGTTACGTTGGCAGTACCGGGAATCAATCCAATAATATTGTTGATTAAAATAAAGAAGAATACGGTTAAAAGATAAGGCATGTACTTCTCGTACTTTTTACCAAGGTTAGGTTTACCTACTTCATCACGAATGAAAGTTACAACAGGCTCAAACGCATTTTGAAAGCCAGTAGGAGCGACATTGGCACCATTCTTTTTGTATTTATTGGCAACACCAATTGCCAATACAACTAATAGAGTAAGTGACAACAACATCTGAACAACGTTTCTTGTCATTGATAAATCAACAACCTTCACTTCTTCATCTATAGAACCATCAGCTTTCACAGGCTCTACCACTCCCTTTTCGTTCAACTTATACCCTTGATAAATAGCTTTACCATGTTCGAACTTAGAAGATATAAAGGTAGAAAGACCACGTTGAGGCGAATAAAGTATGACTGGAAGTGGAATGGCAACATCAACACCATTAACTTCTGCAAAGTGGAATTCATGGTTATCCATGATATGTTCCATAATCAAATCACTTGGCTTTAATTCGCTAGTGCTTTTCTCTTCTGTTGGGGTGTTTTGTGCTTTTTCTTGAGCGGATGCTGTATTGTAAAAAGTAATAATTAAAAGGCTGAAAGCCGCTACCAGTAAAGATTTCAAGTGTTTTTTAATCATCATCTCCCTCTAAAATTTCGGCGAAGATAAGGGGATACCAATAAATAAAGCAGGAGTAAAAGCAAAAAAGTAATAAGTTGTTAGTTATACGTCAAAAAGAATACTTTTCATAAATATTGGTTCCTACGCTTTGTTTCTTGAAACGTGGAAACTACAATTTGTCACTTACAACTTCTTTAACGCCCTTGTCAAACTGCATCTCGTATAATTTACTATAGAAACCTCCCGCTGAAAGTAGTTCCTCGTGACTACCTATTTCTTTTATCTCACCTTTATCTAGTACGATTATCTTATTCGCTTTCCTGATGGTAGATAGCCTATGTGCAATTACAATGGAGGTACGTCCTTTGATGAGGGTATCAATCGCTTTTTGAATCAGTATCTCGCTTTCTGTATCGATAGAGGAGGTCGCTTCATCCATAATAAGTATGGAAGGATTGTACAATAATGCCCGAACAAAAGAAATCAATTGACGTTGACCAAGACTGAGCGTACTACCACGTTCCATCACGTTATAATCATATCCATCAGGGAGCTGCATAATAAAATCGTGCATCCCAATCATCTTTGCAGCTTCTATCACACTTTCTCTAGAAACGAGTGGATTGCGCAGCGTAATATTATCCATCACAGAGCCTGAAAACAGGAATACATCTTGCAATACAACTCCAATGCTACTACGAAGCTTTTCAATTGGATAATCATCAATGTTTACTCCATCAATCTTAATAATCCCTTTCTGAATGAAATATAACCGGTTCAATAAACTAATAATAGATGTTTTACCGCTACCCGTATGCCCCACTAATGCAATTGTTTCTCCTGAGTCGACAGAGAAAGAAATATTCTTTAACACATATTGCTCTTCCGTATAAGCAAACCAAACGTTTTGGAAATCGATGGAACCTAGCAGTTGACCGTTAACAGTTAACCGTTGACCGTTATCGACGTCTTTGCTATCGGTCAACGGTAAACAGTCAACGGTATGACTGCCTTTCCCCAACGGAAGAACATCCTCATTATCCAATACTTTAAATACCCTTTCAGCAGCAATCATCCCCATTTGCAGCACATTGAACTTGTCTGCAATTACACGAAGCGGACGAAATATCTGATTCAGATATAAAATAAAAGCAACTAGTAAGCCTGCGTCCAATCTGTTGTCTGCCACCCACCATACTAACAATCCAGTACTGATTGCCAAAACCAGTTCAACAATAGGGAAGAAAACACTGTATGCAAAGATGGCTTTGATGTTGGCATCCCTGTGTTGAGTATTAATTGTATTAAACTTTTCAAATTCCCTGTCTTCAGCAGCAAATGCCTTTACAATGTGCATCCCTGTGATGTGTTCCTGCACAAAGGCGTTTAACGCAGCAACCGCATTACGTACTTTGGTAAAGCTTGCATTTACACTCTCTTTAAAGTAATAAGTAGCTACAATTAAGATTGGAAATGGAACCAGGCTGATTAAAGCGACCATCCAGTTCATATAAAACATGGTGATGAGTGTAATAATAATGGTCAGCAAGTCGGCAACAATCGGTATCAATCCATCACTAAATATATCGTTGATGCTTTCTATATCGTTGATGGTACGGGTGGTGAGCGTACCAATAGGTGTTTTGTCGAACTGACTCAGGTTCAGGCTCATTATCTTTTCATAAACCGTTACCCGCATATCTTTTACCACGTTTTGCCCAAGCCAAGAAGTGATAAATGAGAATGTAAAGCGCACGACTGACTCCACCAGTAAAAAAACAATTTGAAAGATGGTGATATTGATAATAAACTGGAATACGGTACTATTTTGCCCTAGAAACAATACTTTGTGCAGCCAAAGCGGTATGGGTGTAGACTGATTAATAGCCTTGTTTACGGTAAGCTGTATTAAATAGGGACGTACAGGCGCAATAAACGCCATCAATATTGCTAATAAAAGACTGGTGTAAAAAAAGCCACTATATGGACGCACAAAATGAAATAACCTGCGCAACAATGAGAAGTCGAAAACCTTTTTGTTCTTTTTATCTTTCGCCATACGGCAAAAGTAATGGGAACAGTGGGAGTATTCAGTTATGAGAAATGAAATATAAACAGTAACAATAAAGCCTGTTGAATATTTGCCAACTACTTACTTACCTTCACCAAATGAAAAATATTACAGAAGCACATCGTTATTTAGATAATGCAAAAGAGATTCTAAGAGAAAAGGTTCAAAAGGAAGATGGCTATTATAAAGACAAAAAATATGTGAAGATGGCAGGTAATACAGCTTACAATGGCATTCTCGAGGCATTAGATGGCTTATTTGGAATTAAAAAGAAAGGAAGGAAAAGTGTAGACTGGTATCAAGAAGAATTGGCGAAAGTTGATAAGAAGATGTTGAATGCATTTAATTCTTCTTATGAGATATTGCATTTACTAATGGGATATGATGGATCGTTAAACGTAAAAAGCTCATTGATTGGTTTGGAAGAAGCCGAAAAAATCATTAATTGGGTAGAAACAAAACAAGCAGCCACATCCAACTAATTTTACAAAAGATATTTACGCTAAAAGGGTTAAACGCAAATGATTTCATTACCATTTGCGTTTAACCCTTTCTTTTTCCTTCAATTAAATAGAAATTATTTCACTTTCACTCCATCAATAGTAACGGTAGCATTCGTTAGCGCCAATTTGTTTTTTCCATCAGATGTTTTGATATTACAATTGGTTAGTTGCACATTCTCTGCAAAGAAAATTCCAAATGGTTTGTCCGCAGTGATGTTTACATTCTTCAAAACAAGATTAGATACAGCGGCTTCTGGTAACCCCCAGATTAATCCGGCACGTTTTCCACTTTGGGTCGTAGCTGTAATGTTTTCGAAAGTAATGTTCTTATAAATAGGTGTCTTATCCGTGATTGTCGCAGATGGATAAGTGGCTGCTATCTCTGGTGTAATATTCTCCAGGTTTCTAAAAACTTTCTCTTTAGTAGTGTAGGTAGCGTAAATCAAAATGGGGAACCCCACATTATTCATACGTAAATTACTGTAAGTAATGTTGTCTAATATGCCACCCCTGTCTCTGTCTGATTTAATGCGGATACCACATTCCGTATTGGTGAATGTACAATTCTCGACCCTGAAATTACGGACGCCGTTCTTGGCATAACTACCAATAGACACCCCATGTCCCTCTCCGTAAGTGCAATTTGTAATCAATACATCCGAAGTTCCTCCTCCACAAGTATAGTCATCGTCGCCCACACTGATGTCGCAATCTTTCACCAGTATTTTACTTCCCGTTACATCACAAGCATCTGTATTGTGACTAGGATTCACCGGATCTTTAGAAGAAGGGGCACGAACAATCACTCCTTCCACCGTTACATTATTTGTTTTTCCGCCACCAATGGCGATATGAAACATCGGAGAGTTTAATAATTTGACTCCTTCAATCAAAACCCTGCTACAATCCTTAAACCCAATCATACGTGGACGTTTGGAACCCTCAGTTTTAGCAAATTTCCACCAGGGGCTGCCTTGACCATCGATTAGTCCACCCTTTCCAGTAATGGCAATATCGTGCAAGTCGGAAGCTGAAATAAAAGTATTTCCTTCGCTGGTTCCACCAGGATATTTATCTATGGGAAGCATCCTAAGCACTGCACCAGAATCCAGATGTAAGTTGATGTTGTTGCCCAAAACAATGGGACCAGACAAGTATTGCCCCTTGGGAATAACGACTTCTCCCCCACCAGCATTCACCGCTGCATCAATTGCACTTTGGATTGCTTTGGTATTGTCTGTTGAATTATCATTGACTGCACCAAAATCGGTGATAGACACAATTTTAGTGGGAATCTTTGGCAAAGCAGGAGCCACATAACTAGATTGGGCATTAACTAACTGTTGATTGATAATAGTCACGAAAAGTGTAAGCAATAAAACAACTGATGCAAACCGGCAAGACTTCATTTGAAGTAAATTTATTTGATGAATGAAAAACTAATACTTACGAACTATATAAACAGGTAAAAGTTTAATTGAACATGAAATATGACTACGAAAACCATTTCGAAAACCATGTTGCAAAAGCAGAATTACACAAAAAACAAATTAGCTCTTCCCATTTTTCTGGGGTAACTTATTTTTTATCTTGTTTTCGGGTAAAATAGATTTAGCATTCAGTGCTGTTACCACTTTTTTGCCTGTTTTAGCTTCCAATTCTTTCATTGCTACTTTGGCAACATTGCCACCTTGTGCAGCTACTGTTTTACTAGCTTTAAAACTATCCGGATTCACTGCTTGTGATATATCTTTGGTAGATGCTTATGCCAGCATATTCAAAATAAGTTCGGTATTTGTCATATTGTCCCGCAAGTTCTCTTTTTTCAAGCCTTTCAATACCTTATACTCCTTAGTAGTTTTACCAGCCCACGATTTAGTAATTATGTCCGTGAGTGTTGCGAAATGTTGCCCCTCATTCAGCCCTCTATTTTTCCATTCACTGGTTAGTTCTTTTCGTATCTCAATGCTTTTTAGGCGTTGGTTTATCCAATTCTCAGAATATCCCAATTGAAGGTATTGTTCCAATGCCCTGTCAATAGTTAATTCTGGATCTTGCATTTCATCTAATGTTTCCGATGCAATTTTTGCCAACCAAAGCTTAAAAGGTTCTGCTTTGGATGATGGAATAGATTGTATAAGCCGAAAAAGTTGTTCGGTGTCAGCGACATCTGTTTTATAAAACTTCCCATCGGCAGATTGCATTTTCAGTTGACTACAATTTGTAGCCAACTCACTTCCTTCTGCCTTTAGCCTTGTTTTTAAAACGCTCCAATACTTTCTTGGATTAGGACTATCGGTTAATACCCCAATTACATCTACAATAGAAAAATACCATTTCTCCTGTTCCGAATCCCACAATGTGCGCACTTTTTTATCTTCAAATAGTTGTATGGCATTCTCTTGTTTCATAATCATTATTTTATTTCCAATTGCAATTGATAGGAAGTATCAGATTTTGGTGCAATATAGGTTACATATATAGTTTCTTTGCAAAGCCACACTTTTAAGACCGTGCAATGGTATTGCGCCGTATCCCTCTTTAGTTTGGAAAGTGATAGCGAAGAAGTGTAACTAAGAATTCCACCTAACCACTATTCTACCAGATGTTTGATAAAGGTTATTTTTATTCGCTGCAAATTATCAATTTTCATCAACCCATCAGGTTATTGTAGGCATCTTCATCCATATATTCCAGAATATCTCCTGGCTGGCAAGCTAATATCTCACATATTTCTTCTAGCGTACTAAAACGGATTGCCTTTGCTTTACCACTCTTCAAAATACTCCTATTGGCAAGAGTGATACCCAATAGTCTTAGGATTCCTGAAACAAAAGTTAAAAGAAAGTACAAATGCCTAGCTTGTTCTGTACCCCAGCCATATTTCCAATATTGATGATAGCAGTACTGCATTAAATTGTCAACTCAATGTTTAATAATAATAGTTTAAAGCCTCAAGTAAATAAACGATTAATAACCCATTTTTTCCATGTAACTTCTTTATTGTAAGTACATGCGTTTCCCCAAACCCTAGGATGAGCCCCCCTGAAGACTTTCAAATTACTTTGAATCACGCTATTATTTAGTTTATCCATTTTTATAAAACAGTCATACGCTTTAGTACTTACAAAAATAATTTTCCGAAACTTTACAGTATCTAAAACGTGCTTTAAAGCTTCGTATGCTACTGATATATCTTTTTCACAAACTTTAATAGTAGAGGCGGCTTTGTATGAAGGTCGTTGAAAATAATTATAGATACCGACATATTCTAAAGGCGAGTTGTCATTATCATCTTTTAATCTTAACCCCTCCCCAACTGCCGATGATAGTTTCCGGTAAACACTTTTGCCTTTTGCTAATGTTCTGTCACTGCTTTCTGAATCTTTTATTATCTGACGTATATTTAAGTATTCTTTGAATGCCTCTGTCAGCCCCTCCTCTTTTATATTATAAAAAAGTTCAGGAGCTTCCAATTTAAGATTGTCCTTATCGTATTGGTATTCAAAAAAAGCAGGATCGATATAGTGACTTTCCATAATAAAAAGTACACCATCGTCAACTAATTTATTACCAATATGCGGCAGTAAAAAAGGACGCAATTTAAACCCTTCGAACTCGCAAAGTTGATTGTCATATATGGATGTAATGTGCAGCTTACTTGTCATTATCTTCAAATGGTTAATTTCATTTTGTTGCTAATTCATAAAATGCTTTGATAGTTGAGGCATTCGCTCACATTCCAGCGAATGCATTGACGTGTGTTTACTATCAAAGTTAGATTTCAATATCTCTCAAACCATGCATCGCTCTCGATAACGAATGTAAGGGTTTGTTTTTATGAACAATATTTATGTATAGTTATTACCATAACAAACCCCGTATTAAAACCATTTCTCGCCTTTAAAACCACCATTCAAAACTATTTTTATTTTGTTTAGGATATATGCATCTTTCCTTTGAACCTTTACAGAAATTTAGCACAGAATAAGCTCCAATAGCAAACAATTTAATCATGAAAAATAATTCCTCCTTCGCATTTCTTCGCAGCAATACCAGAAAAAGTTGCTATGCCAAAGCATTACTCAGTAAGCTGCTTCAAAAAGACAAATAAGCACTTCGTTTTTATAAAATACTACGGAATTATACTTTTTAACGCTTGCTTTTTATAAAATACAGCGGAAATAAACTTTCTCATGCTTGCTTTTTTGTAAACCCAGCGGCTTTATTGTTTTTCACGCTTGCTATTTTTAAACCATTGTGGAAAAACACTTTTTCACGCTTGCATTTTTATAAATCCAGCGGAATTATACTTTTTCATGCTTGCTTTTTTGTAAAAACAGGTTTATCAGGGTAGACTACGCCACAACGCTCATTAATAAATATAAAACAAATGAAGAAGATATTCATTGACGGTATCAGTAAGAAATTGATCAAAAAAATTGCCTTACGCGATCTGAGTAGGCGAGTAAAGAAAATGGGTGACGCCATCAACGGGAATACCGATGTTTTTACAGGTATTCAACCCTATAATGAGACAGCAATCACCTCAATGCTGCTCTCCTTTTCAGAATCGCAAGCAGCTTATGCAGTTGGAGGATTGTTGAAGCGTAACGATTTTTTTAAAGCTAAAAAGGCTTTGTACAACTGCCTATTTTCTTTTATTCCGTATGTAAATAAACTCGCAAATGGGGATAAAGTAATACTAGACCTGAGTACGCTACCGTTGTTGAGTAAAGAAGATGACTACGCTCAATTGATTGCAGATGGCGCCATTGCAAAGAAAATAACAGCCATACAAGGGGAAAATTCCAGAGAAATTGTTACCAAATGCGCTTCCTTCGGTTTGGAAGTAGGCTATATGGTAATTATAAGTGAAGGGATGCCCTTACCCGAGGGATTTTCTGTTGGCAATAATGGTACCATCAAAATGCCCTTTGGTACTAGATTTATCGTTAATTGTTTGGGAGGACGTACTAAACTATTTGATGACCTACTCCCGAAAACAGAGTATTTTGTTTATTATGTACTCACTTACAGCGCATTGGCAGGTGTAATAAGTAAAGGCGTATCGGTTGTTACAAGTGTGTAGGAATCTCATGATAGCAGGAGGATATATACAATTAAATAAGTTTATCACATAGACTCAGTAGGCACATAGTATTTAATGTTAGTTTACATGAGAAAACATAGTAAAAAGTATTATTGATTAATAGAATAGTGCAGGCTATGTGGCCTTAAAGTGAAACGTTTCTTATCTTCCTTACTATTTCCTATATGCCTATTGTGTCTATGTGTTTAGAGAAATATTGTCCTTTTTTGTTTTAGTAATTATGCAAGGTGTATTCCTTATCACTTATTACTTATTACTTACAACTTGCTTCCTCCGTTACAAAAACAGCCCTATCTTCACCTTATAGTTAAAAGTAAATAGTCAGATGATGGTGAAGATAAAACAATGCCTTGCAGTTGCCTTTTTTGTTGCCTTACAAACAAGTTTATTCGCACAACAAGCACCCAAAAAAGAAACGAATGCCTTACCCATTGGTGTATTTGATTCGGGAACGGGTGGACTAACCGTTTTGGAAGCCATTCTTAAACTAGATGCCTTTAACAACGAAACAGGCGAACCAGGTGCCGATGGCAAACCCGACTTTACCAAAGAACAGTTTCAATACCTAGCCGACCAAGCCAATATGCCCTATGGCAACTATGCTGCAGCAGGAAAAACAGATTTGCTGAAAGAACATGTGCTGAAGAACCTGAAGTTTTTGTTGGCTAACGAATATGACAAACCTATTGGCACATCGTGGATTACTTCCGACAAAAAAAGTGTGAAGATGGTGGTAGTTGCCTGCAATACGGCTACGGCCTATGCCCTCAGCGACATGAAAGCCTACATAAAACAATATAAAGACGGCGTCCCTTGCATTGGTGTGATAGATGCCGGATCCAAAGCAGCATTGATATACCAGCAAACACACAAAGGAACAATTGGCGTATTTGCTACTGCGGGTACGGTGGCTTCTAACGGCTATCCTCGTACATTGAAGGCGTTGGCAGAGCAATATCCGGGTATTGGCGAGTTGAGTATAATTTGTCAGGGTGGTGTAGGACTAGCCGAAAGTATTGATAGGGATAATGATTATTTTAATGATACGGTAACCAAGACAAGAAATAATTACCGTGGTCCATCCTTTAAAAACACTTCGCTAATCATAGATACAAGCCTGTTGCCTGCATATCATTTTGATAAAACCTATAATAAACTATTGTGCGAATATGACCCCAACAACCCCAATAATTGCCTGGATATGCAAATAAATGATCCGGAGAATTATGTACGCTATCACCTGGTTACTTTGCTGGAGAAAATGCGGACACAAAACATTCCGTTGCCATTAAATACACTGATATTGGGTTGCACCCATTATCCGTATATGAAAGATACCATTGCAAAAGTGTTGAAGGAACTATATAACTTTAAGAATGGAGATACCTATCGCTACCGTCCGTTGTTGGCCGAACACATCGAGTTGATAGACCCTGCCATAGAGACTGCGAAGGAAGCCTATCTGGCACTAAGAGCCAATCACCTACAAGCAACTACTACATCAAAAGACAAACCCCATTTCTTTATTTGTGTGCCTAATACCGATTTGAAAGAAGTAAAACTAGAAACAAACGGCTGGTTTACCTACAATTATAAGTATGGCCGCAATGCAGGAGAAAACAAGCAATACATTCGTGTAGAACCTTTTAGTACCAAAAACATTTCCGCAGCTACTTACCAAAGGTTCAAAGTAGCATTACCGCATGTTTATCCTTTATTGTCAAAACAAGTCGTTGGTTTAACAACTTCATTTTAAGTTTATTTCAGATACGGTCGCTCGTAAGCGTTGCCGGAAACGATGCCGGAAATTTTTTATTAAATAAGCAAATCGAAGTCTATTTTTACTCACCAAAACAGGGGAATGTGGTAGCTGTTTCGATATTTTTTCTACGATTCAGAAAGTGTTAATACATCCCCCAGGTTTGAAGATTACGATTTGATTTATTAAATAAATGTATTGCCACGATGAAAAAAACGCTTCGCATTGTTATCAGCTTATTTTTTGTTTTATTGTTATCTTTTAGCTCAAGGCTACAAGCGCAACAACTTAAAGTATCTGGTTATGTTAGAGATACAACCGGATTAGGTTTGCCCGGTATTGAAGTAAAGTTAAAGGGGGTAGCCACAACTGTTGCTTTAACGGATGAGAAAGGACATTACTCTGTGAGTGTACCAAATGGAAAATCTATTTTAATTTTCTCTGGTTTGCACATGCTTGCAGAGGAGAAGGTTGGGAATAGAACCAATATAGATGTCAGTCTTACTCCCGGAAGTTCAAGCTTGGATGAAGTAGTGGTTATTGGTTATGGCTCTCAAAAGAAAAGGGATGTAACTGGCGCTATCTCTTCTGTAAATTCAAAACAGATTGCCGAAAGACAAGCTGTAGATGTTTTTGATGCATTGCAAGGACAAACACCTGGGGTTCAGATATCTCAGGAATCTGGCAGACCTGGAGCAGAAAGTTCTGTTCGCATTAGAGGTACCGCAACAATGGAAGCAGGATCCGATCCATTATACATTATAGATGGTGCCCAAGGAACAAGTATAGATGGTATCAATCCAAACGATATTGAGTCGATTGAAGTATTGAGAGATGCAGCCTCAGCGGCAATATATGGAGCACGTTCTGCCAATGGGGTCATAATCATCACTACCAAAAGAGGAAAAGATGGTAAAACAAGAATGGACTTCAGAGAGACAACAAGTTTTGGAGAGATTTCACACAAAGTTCCGCAAGCAACCGCAGCAGAAAGAAGGTTATATGATTTAAAGCGTGGTGCATTTGCAGTTAAAAACAATACTGTAAATTTAGATAGTCTCAATCCGGGAGTTAACAGCGTTGATAATGATTATCAATCTCTACTCACAAGAATAGGCGTTCGAAATCAAGTAGATTTGAGTGTCAGTGGAGGTTCACAGGCTCTAAATTATTTTGGCAGCTTTGGATATATCCAAGATAAGGGTATAGTCATTAATAGTTGGTCTAACATTGCTAGAGGCCGATTTAATATTGATTACAAAGCAAATAGCAAAATTACGTTTACGACACGTATACAAGCATCATACAGAACAGAGAATAGAATAAGTGATGCGAGCGTTTTTGAGCCAGCCTTAACTAGGATTGCCTATCTGCCAATTTATCTCAAAGACGGTTCATACGCTCCTCCAATTGCTGGATCAGCAAACCCTGTTGCAGATGCTATGCTTAGAAAAAACAATTATGACATCTATAATGGCAGTATTTATAATTCAATAAGCTATAATTTCAATACAAACTTGAAATTTACAGTAGATGCTAACATAACCGCAAATACAACGCACTATCTATATTTCGCCCCATATATACTTACCACCACAACGGCGCATTTGGATGCGTTATCTGACAGCATGAATCTGGCTACCTTTTGGCAATTGCAAGGATTCTTTAATTACAATAAGGTTTTTGACAAGCACACAGTCTCTGGTGTTCTGGGCATAAGTGCCGACAATCAATTTACAGACAACTCCTTCCAACAGGGAGGAGGTTTAACTGCCGATGAATCCGTTTTAACAATCAATGCAACTGGAATTAAACTTCCTTCAAATACCTATCAAGAACGAATTTATTCAGAATCTTACTATGCAAGATTAGGAGATTCATATCTAGGCAAGTATATGCTTAACAGTACTTTTAGAGCTGACGGATCTTCTCGTTTTTCACCACAACATCGTTGGGGGTATTTCGAATCAGTTTCATTAGGATGGCGTTTTTCGGATGAAAAATTCTTTGATTGGTCTAAAAAATATTTGGATGATGGAAAGTTTAGGGCAAGTTATGGCGTTACTGGTAATGATAAGGTAGGTGCCTACCAATTTCTTAATCAATATACTGTTGGGAGTGATTTTTACAGCAATATTTCCGGTATCGCACCAAGCAACACTTTAGGGAATCCGAACTTGAGTTGGGAGGTGGTTAAGCAATTGAATCTGGGTATGGACTTAGCATTATTGAGAGGAAGATTAAGTGTTTCAGTAGATCTTTATCGCAAGGTAACCGATAAGCTTCTTTATCATGCCCCTTTAGACGAAAGTACAGGCGAAACAAATGTTGAAGTAAACATTGGCTCTATACAAAACAGAGGTATTGAGTTTCTAATAAATGGTTACCCTTATCGCAACAAAACATTCACTTGGAATATCTCTTTAAATATGTCCCTAAATGACAACAAGGTCTTGCAGCTATATAAACATACCCCTTTATTAACAGGCAATCCAAATGCATGGAAAGTTTCTGAAGGAGGACGTCTAGGAGACTTCTATGGCTATAAAGCACTTGGGGTTTATAGATATGATGCCTCAAATGCTTATTCTACTGATTGGCAGTTACTAACAACAGTTGTAAATGGACCAAATGACACTAGCTATACGCTGAATGGACAGAAGTATGGTGGCGTGATAAATAAAATAAAGACTAACGGCCTTACACTTCACGGTGGTGATATGATTTGGCAGAATACTGATAATGTTACAGGACAAAGAGATAGTTTGATTGATGATCATAACAAACAAATATTGGGAAATGCAATGCCTAAATGGACTGGCGATTTAACTAATACGTTTACATACAAGCAATTTTCCCTTTCATTTAATTTTTACATGAGTTGGGGAAACAAGTTATACAACGCAATGAGTTACACAATGAATATGCTAAGTACAACCAACAACACCCCCACTCCAGACTTTATACATCAATCTTGGTGGCATCCAGGAGACATCACTAATTATCCAAAAGCACAACTTAATTCTGGGTTAGGCAACACTACTAATATTAGCAGCATGTACATTGAGGATGCATCGTTTATTAGATTTAGAAATATCCGATTGACATATCAATTAGATAAAAGTACTCTTTCAAGACTTGGCATAAATGGCGTATCGGTATTTATGTTTGCAAACAATATAGCACTATGGACAAAGTACACTGGCTATGACCCAGAAATATCCTTGGGAAATTCTCTCGCACCTGGTTATGATACAGGCAGATACCCAAGAAAAAAAGAATTAGGAATTGGTGTTAACGTAAACTTTTAATTGAATAAGAATGAAAAGAATATTATTTTCTACAGGGGTTCTCGCTATAACTTTAACATTTTTCAGTTGTAATAAACTAGATCAACAACCTATATCTAGTGTACCCGCGTCTTCTTTTTGGAAAACTAATCAAGATGCTATTGCCGGTAATGCTGCATTATATGCAGGTTTGCAAAATGTATTTGGAAAGACCTTCACAGAATGGGGAGATGCACGTTCAGACAACTTAACGTATGGAGGCACTGGTGAAAACCAAGTAAATATATCATTAAATGGTATAGATGCGGTTACCGCCTCTGCGGATTGGGGTAATTTATACAATACTATTCAAAGAGCCAATCTAGCTATAAAATACCTACCCAATATCTATAAGAACGGGCAGTTAACGCAAAATGATTTTAATAACTACATGGCACAAGCATATACTGTAAGGGCATTTATGTATTTCTGGGCAGTCAGGCTTTGGGGAAATGTCCCTGTCAGATTAACGCCATATGAAACACTTGATTCTAGTCAATATCTTGGGCGCAGTAACAAAGACAGCATCATCAATAACGTAATTATACCGGACTTAAATAGTGCTTTAACATTGGTTAATCCCAATTTAATAAACAATTTCTTCATTACACAAGGAGCAATTTTATCAATTCAAGCTGAAGTGGCAATATGGCAGAAAAGGTATAATGATGTAATTACAATTACAAATCAAATTACCGCTTTAAACCTTTATTCGCTTGTACAAGATCCTACTCTTTATAAAAATGTATTTTCGGTGGGCACCACTTCAGAAAATATATGGACACTAGATTGGCATTATCAAACTGATGGGGCTAATGGGCTAGCTACTAAATTAGGTTCTAATGGAAACACATCAAATTACTACATAGATACCACCACTACAGTTAATAATACGACTTCATGGTATCGAAGGTGGACACAAAACAATAGCGACATCAGAAGGTATCTATGCTATGATACAATTACTTATGGTTATACAACACAACCCAAACAAATTTGGAAATTCTATCCAATTGACATTAATACTGGAAAGCCACTGAATCCTACAAGGTCTCAGTGCGAGGCTAAAATCCCTTTCTATCGCTATGCGGATATTTTGCTAATGCAGGCTGAAGCATACAATGCTACAGGAGACACAGCTAGTGCATTAACCAATGTAAGATTGATAAGAAGTAGAGCTAAAGCTGGGGCAATAAATAGCTCCTTTTACAACAATCTAGCTTCAAAGAACGATGTGATGAATGTTATTTTAGATGAGAGGCAATTGGAGCTGTATTGTGAGGGAAAAAGATGGTTTGACTTAGTTAGAAATGGTCTTGTCATTAACATAATGGATCCATTAACAAAGGCGAGACAAACAACTTTAAACTTATATCCATCTGGCTTTTCGGATACTGCAAAAATTCTTTGGCCAATATCAAGATCAGCTTTAACTGCCAATCCTTCGCTTGTTCAAAACCCATCTTATTCTCGTTAATATCATAAATGTAACTATAAAATGAAAAAAATATATTTTATTTCAAGATTATCAATTAATGGATTAATACTCTGTCTATTATTGAACATTTCTGTTAGCTGTAATAAATTGGCAGGACTTCCACTTCAAAAAAATGTTCCGTATAATGGAGGCGTTCTCAATACCAATAGTGGGCTAACTACCTGGGACTTTATTAAGAGCAGAGGACCAGGAAAAGGAGACTCTTTGTTTTCCTTAATGTATCAGGCAATTATTTATTCAGGGATTGATACAAACTTATATACTAGACCTAATACTACTTACATATTGTACACAGACTCTGCAATTATTTTTCATTCATCGACGGGGTCTGTTTCCACTAGTTCGTATTGGGGGTATTATAAAATAAATAAAAAAGCAGCAACTAGTTGGTTTCAATACAAAGGAGCAGATAGCATAGCTTTACAAAACAATTTACTATATCTGATGGTGAATGGCATTCATTCTTTCAATAACATTCCTATCACTTATTCTGCAAATAATGTAATCCCGTTAACCGTTCCATTTGAGATAGATACAACACTAATGCCACAAGGTGTAAATGCACTTAATCCAAATAGTCTTATTTCTTTTAATCAATCTGATTCTTCGGGCAATTGGGAGTCCATTTATTTGAATGCTTTCCCAGGAAGTAAATATGGCCTTTCAACTACCAATACACAATACCCCGGACAAAAAGTTGCTACTGGTGGAATAACCACAAAGAATGGCGTCGTTCATGTGGTAAGTAAGGTTTTGTATTACCAGCATAAATAGTACTTTCTTCATTACTTCTAAGCTTCAATTTGAGAATTAATTCTTCAAATTGAAGCTTTTGTCTTTATAGCTACATATACAATCTTTCCTCTACTTTTGCCCCGATGCAATACACGTTAAAGAAGTCTCTCGGGCAACACTTTCTAAAAGATGAAAATATATGCAAGCAAATAGTCGCTGCCCTCCAACAAAAGTCGTTTGAGCGTTTGGTAGAAGTAGGTCCCGGTGCAGGTGCATTAACCAAATATCTGTTGCCATTAGACGGTTTTGAGTTCAAGGCAGTGGAGCTGGATGATGAAAAAGTTGCTTACCTCTACAAAACATTCCCTTCAATAACAGGCAAGATTATTCACGAAGACTTTCTGGCAATACCTGCCCCTTTTGAGGAATCATTTACAGTTGTTGGTAATTTCCCTTACAACATATCCTCGCAGATACTGTTTAAAATACTTGACTGGAAAGATCAGGTGCCCGTTGTAATTGGTATGTTCCAGAAAGAAGTTGCACAACGTGTGGCTGCAAAAGAAGGTAGCAAAACTTATGGCATCATCAGCATTCTGATACAGGCCTGGTATGATGTTGAATACTTATTTGACGTTCCTCCAGAAAGCTTTAATCCTCCTCCCAAAGTGATGAGTGGCGTAATCAGGCTCACCCGCAAAAGCACCACTTATGAAGTGAAGAGTGATAAAGCATTTGTGCAGCTGGTAAAGATGGCTTTTAATCAACGAAGAAAGATGATGCGTAACGCAGTAAAAGGCCTCTTTCAACCGGAGATACTAGAAGATGCTTTCTTTAACAAGCGTGCCGAACAAGTAAGCATTGCTGAGTTTGCAGCACTAACATTTAAAATGGGATAACTTTTCGGTGCTTAGTGATTAATTGTTAGTGGTTAATAAAAATCACATCCAGTTTATTACTAAACACTAATCATTAAACATTCATCATTGAAAAAGGTAATAATATCCGCTAAGGTTCACCCCTACTTAATAGAAACACTTACAGACAAAGGTTTTGAGGTAATTTATGTTCCGTCCGTCACTTATCAAGAATTGACTAGTTTAATAGAAGATGTTGTAGGACTTATCATCAGCACCAGAATTGTTGTGGATGCGCCACTTTTGGATAAAGCAACCTCCCTGCAATGGGTTGGCCGATTAGGCAGTGGAATGGAGCTGGTAGATGTTCCTTATGCAGAAAGTAAAGGCATCAAGTGTGTTAGCAGCCCCGAAGGCAATAGAAACGCGGTGGCAGAACACAATCTAGGCTTTTTACTAAGCCTCATGAACAGGATAAATAGTAGCCATCAAGAGATAAAAGAAGGTAAATGGCTGCGCGATGAAAACCGGGCAGACGAACTGCATGGCAAAACAGTGGGCATCATCGGATATGGGAATACAGGCAGTGCATTTGCAAAACTATTGTTACCCTTCAAAGTAAAAGTATTGGCTAATGACATTAAAAAGACAGGTTTCTCTAATAGTTATGTCAAGAAGTCCAATCTATCCAAAATCTATCAACAGGCGTATGTTATCAGTCTGCACTTGCCGCTAACCCCTGATACGTTTCACTATGCCAACGATAGATTCTTCAATTCATTAAAGAAGAAACCCTACTTCCTCACAACCTGCCGTGGAAAGGTTACGGATACATCTGCATTGATACATGCCTTGCAGAACGGGCAAGTAAAGGCTGCCGCCTTGGATGTGCTTGAGAACGAAAAACTATCTAGTTATACCTCTAAAGAAAAGGAACAGTTAGATTGGCTATTGGCACAACCCAACGTAATTGTCACTCCTCACATAGCTGGCTACAGTCATGAAGCCTTCTACCTGATGGCCAAAGTAGTATTGGAGAAGTTGGTTATTGCATAGCTAATGGATAATTCTATGTGTATTGTATTTGAACCTGTCAATAAGCACTTCCTGCGTCTGACCTGAAAAGAGGAGGGAAAACGACAACGGCCTGAAGGCTTTAAACTGTCAGACCGGTAAAGCAACCTCAAAATGGCCTATATTGTTCGAAGATTGATTAGCGCTATGTAAAGACATTTAGGAAATTTAAGATGCTATAGCGTGTAGTAGTGTACGGTCTATTTAGCCCAACTTAAAGAGGGTTTAAAAAAAGAGTAGTAGAAATGGGGTTACTGATAATTTAAGCAACTCATCTACAACCTTACTGTTTTATTGGATTCCAGTTGTCTTTCCCCCCCAGAATGTTGGCGATGGTATATTGTTGTGCTTCTTGACTGGTCAATTGTTTGGACCAGTCTACCCGATTAGTTGTGGAAGCACCTGCACCTTTATTGCCATATTCGGCATAGTAAGCCGTCTTTTCTTTATCTGGCCACATGGCATCTCCTTTCCATGGATTCCACCCTTCGGGAAGGATGTGGCTGCCCATATCGCAATTGATGTAAACAGTCTTTGCATACGGCCGCCAAGGTCTTCCCAGATAAACCTTTTTGGCATTGGTATCTGCTATCAGCTTACAATCAATCAGCACAAAACCAAATGCTTGCCGTGGCGTAGTTGCCGCAGCTGTAATATAAGAACTTGTCAAGCTTTTAATAGTACAATTCTGAAAGACTACCGTTGCCTCCCCAAATAGAAAGTCGGTAGTACCTTCAATATAACAATCTAGGTACAACTGCCTGCTACCCTCGGTTGCTGCATAAAGGGTATCCTGATGACCAAGTATTTTACAGTTCTTTACTTCACAACGATCACCTTCCACGTGCAATGCAACAGCCTGTCCTACTAGTCCGGAAGCATTTTCTATGGTAAGATTTTCTGCAATAAAATCATTGCCTTGAACCAAGACAGTATAAGAAGTATAGGTACTGAATTTATCCTTTCCAAAAGCATCTTTGCCACCAAGATTAGCTTTGCCAGAGTAATCGCTATTGGTAATGATGGTATTCTCTTTGTCCTCCCCTATCAATGAAATCTTAGTTTTCCAGGATGGGATAATCAGCTTCTCATGATAAGTTCCCTTTTTGATATGAATAAATACCCTTTGTTGTAACAGATCCCTCACCGAATTGACGGCCTCTTGTATGGTGGCAAAATTACCTGTGCCGTCCTGTGCAACGGTGATATCAGTGAGGTAAACAGGCTTTTGTGCCATCGACACGGGCAAAGCAACCACCAGGCAAAAAACAACCGATAACAACCATTTATTCAATTTCATAAATTTTATTTCACAATCATCAATGCCTGTTCAGTGGCTCCATCGCTAACGTCTGCTACTTTTCCAACAGATGCAGTGTTAGTTGCAATCAGCTTGACAGCCCCAGATTTACTACCTTCAATCCCCAATAACAACGTGGTATTGGAGTTAGTTTTAAAGTTATTGACCGTTACATTGCTTCCATTATCAATGTGTATCAATGGATTTGTTTCCTCACTGTTAACGGTCACATTCGTCAAGGAAATATCATCTGCTTCTACTATCTCCACCCCTTTTCTTGTGTTTAGCGTTATATCATCCAGATGAATTCCTTTGATGCTCATCTCAAGGAGTCCCCTGATAATTATCGCCTTCTCTGCCCCATCACAAACGACATTGCTCACATAAAAATTCTTGAACTGAGGAGTCGCTTCTGTGACTGGGAAAGTTTCGCCCTTTTTGTTTTTGGCAGCATAATACATATCAAAAAGTATAGCCTCATGTACAATGTCTTTCATAATAAGGTTTTTAATAAAAATGTTTTCTACTACCCCGCCCCTACCACGTGTCGTTTTGAAACACAACCCAATATCTGTGCCTATGAACCTGCAATTGTACACAAAAATATTCTTAGCACCACCAGACATCTCGCTACCAATTACAAAACCACCGTGTACACGATAAACAACACAATTGCGTACGACCATATTTTCGGTTGGCACACCTCGTTTACGCCCTTCTTCATCCCTGCCAGATTTTACACAGATGCCATCATCACCCGCATTAAAAGTGCTGCTTTCTACCAATACATCCTTACAGGATTCCACGTCTATTGCATCGCCATTCTGTGCATTCCAAGGGTTGTCACTAATAAAGAAGCTATTTTTGCCCTTTATTTGGCAGCCCTTTTCTGTAACGACATCTTGCTACCATTACAAAGGTTGTGACACCCATGTAACAGTAGCTTAGTGAGCCTAATGCCTTTATTATTTTATGTTCTAATTGTTATTTAAAGATACCTACTTAGTAAACTTAATGGTATTCACTTCGCCTTGCTTACCTCTGATAACCAATAGATATTCTCCCTTTGCCAATTGACCAACTTCAATTGTTTTCTTGGATATGCCATCTTGAAGTGGCAAACGAACTAACTCTTTTCCAGATAAAGACACAACAGATGCTTCGATATTATCAGAAACACCATTAAAATCAACAGTCAACTGATTCTTTACCGGATTGGGATATATGTTATACAATGTCTGGTTCTTGTTATCGGTACTTATTTTTAGTGTCTTGCTATAAAAATAGCTACCATTATTATCAACCACTTTTAAGCGGTAGTAAATTGTACCCTTCTGCGCAATATCATCATTGAAAGTATAACCATTCACCCCACTATTATTATGTGCTGGCACAGTAGTGAGCACACTAAAGACGACTCCATTATTGCTTTTTTCTAT
>Ga0208741_10000432_pt1 | contig 20456 bp, 17 predicted proteins | sample CryBogCBE03Jun09_FD_184576 | JGI IMG/M metagenome (GOLD analysis project Ga0208741, IMG submission 184576) | Freshwater microbial communities from Crystal Bog, Wisconsin, USA - CBE03Jun09 (SPAdes) | ecosystem: Environmental > Aquatic > Freshwater > Lake | place: Crystal Bog, Wisconsin, USA...
GTTTACCATCTGGTGGAACGATGCATTGGATAGCAATATAGATGAAGTAAATGCAATGACACTTGCCACTGCATCGAAGGAAGGTATCCCATCTGCAAGAATTGTTTTGCTGAAAGGATATGATGAAGATGGTTTTGTTTTTTATACCAACTACAACAGCAAAAAAGGGCAAGATCTTGCCGAAAATAATCACGCAACCATTCTTTTCTTTTGGAAAGAATTAGAAAGACAAGTAAACATAAGGGGGACTATTGAAAAGGTTTCTGAACAAGAAAGTGACGAATATTTTTACATCCGTCCAGCAGCAAGTAGAATAGGCGCTTGGTCATCTCCACAGAGTTCTGTAATAAGTAGCAGGCAAGTATTGGAGGATAATGAAATAAAATTCACGCAACAATATGGCAACAATGCCCCACGTCCACCACATTGGGGCGGCTACAGATTAAAACCACTAACCATAGAATTCTGGCAAGGGCGAGCAAGCAGATTGCACGATAGATTGCTATACTCTCTTCAAGAAAATGGAAGCTGGAAAATAGAGAGATTGGCTCCATAATGAGATTCATCGCCGATTTTTAGTTGTAAATACGCTAATAAATTACTAATGTGTAGCAATAAAACAGGATAAGTGGCGTTTAGAAATTATCTTGCCGACTTAACCGTTGTATTACATCTACATTATGCGTTTTAAAATCGTTGTCTTTATTTTATTCTTAATAGTTTCCGGTTCTGTTAATGCACAACTAGAAGAGACATTCTCGCACAGGGGAGAATACGGTTTTTCTGTTGGTACAGGTAATTATTTCGGTGACTTAAACCCAAATGCTTCAATTAGTCATCCCAAATTTGCCGCTGGAATTTTCTATTTAAGACAATTGAATAATTATGTAGGTATCAAAGTAAATGCCGACTATACATTCCTTGGCTATTCAGATTCGTACAGCGATAACAGTGTTCAAAAAATAAGAAACCTTAGCTTTAATACAGATGTATATGAACTGAGTGTAACCGGAAACTTCAACTTCTTTAAATTCTTTCCACTTATTCCTCAATATCGCTTTACGCCTTATCTAAGTGCAGGGTTAGGAGCTATTTATTTTAATCCATATACTTACCTGGGGGGACAACGATATGATTTAAATCCATTGAAAACTGAAGGGCAAGCAAGCCCCTATAGTTTAGTTTCTTGGGTGGTGCCAATAGGATTTGGGGTAAAATATAATGTTACTGACAGGATTAATATTTTCTCCGAACTAACCTATCGTTTTACGGGTACTGGTTATCTGGATGATGTAAATAGTACTTATGCAGGTGCTGCCGCCTTTGCTAATAGTGGTATTGTTGCACAGGAGCTACAAGATAGGAGTTATGTTTTTACTGTTCCAAATATTACGACTCCGATAGGTATCAAAGGTCGCCAAAGAGGTAATGGCAGAAATGATTCCTATGCTACATTTCAAGTAGGTATCTCATTCAACTTGCAAGAAGGATACAATTGTCCTGCCTATTCTACTTACTAAAACCTGGTTTTAAGGCTTAGTTTAAACAATTTATTTATAATTTTTAAAGGGTCTAGTCACGAAAGTGGCTAGACCCTTTCTTCGTTTTTCAAAATCCACAGCTAATACAAATTACTACATAGAATAAGCTTTCTGTGTTGACCCAACAGCACTAAAAATTAGGCATCAGATATAATATTCTCTTCAGTTTTTACTCTCACCCCCTTGTTTAAGGGATTTATCACGTAATCATACTACTACATTTTTGTGCCGTATTTGGGGATAAACCATTTACCGATAATTTAAAAAAACATGAACAAAATGAAAAAAGTTTTAACACAATTCCTTTCGTTGATAACAGTGTTACTGTTATCCAATTACTCCTTTGCACAGAGTCCAACAACGCCTGCATTGGGGTTTAACGCGTTTCTGCAGCAAAATGCAACCTTGGTAACAAATGAGTCCGAAGGGCCAATTGCTATCGGTGGAGATCTAACCGTCAATGGTAATTACCAGGTGAATATCCATAACAGTGGAACATTCGCCGTAAGTAGTGTACCCATTGGCTTATTTGTTGGAGGCAAGGTAAACCTATCTTCTGGCTCATTACAAGTGAATAGCGGCAGATATGTGAAGATTGGTAATTGTGCTTCTTCAAATATCAAAACATGGTATCGCGATAATAATAATGCCGCTTCCAACATCTACATTACTGGTAGTGCTGCTTCTTATGCCTCTACTCCAAACATCAATATCAATTCAAATGCTTTTGCATGGGGTACAGAGGTTTCTGCATCTAACAATCCTGTTTGCGATGCAAATACAGCTTCAGAGATAAGCTTTGCATCAGCTTTTACAAGTATGAAAGCAAGTGCTGCTAGTTTGGCAGCTTGCACAGGTACAGCTAATCTTTTGTCAAATCCAAATCAAGATAAGTATAGTTCAAACTGTGGGGATGTGAACACAGGTGGTCAAGTAAAAATTACGCTTGCAACTGGTACAAATGTGTTGAACATCTCTGGCAGTGATTTGAATAGTGTAACCAATGGCATCACTTTTACCAATCAGCCAGATGCAAATCATGTGTTGGTTATTAATGTAAATGCTGCAGGTAGCTTCACATGGAATGTTTGGAACCAAGCTGGAATTGGCGGTACAAATGCGCCTTATATCATTTACAACTTTTATAATACCACTTCTTTAAGCATCGCAGGTAACAGTACCATTGAAGGAACTGTTTTTGCGCCAAATGCCGACATTACAAAAACTGTCAATCAATCTAACATCGAAGGGCAAGTAATTGGTCAATCTTTTGTACAAAGTGGTGGTGAACTACATTACTATCCATTTACCCCATCCGTTTCTGGTTGTGAGGTTACTTGTACACCAACCGCTGCCACACTAAATGTATCAACTTGTAATTCATACACATGGCACGGTACAACCTATACAACAAGTGGGGTTCATACTTTCGATAGTTTAAATAAAGGTGGTTGCGACAGCTTAACTACTTTGAATTTAACTATCAAATCCGCTAGTGCCTCTACCACCAACGCAAGTTTCTGTGATGGCGGTTCATATACCTTCAATGGAACTTCTTATTCAGCGGCAGGTTCTTATACTGCGCATCTGACCAATGCAGCAGGATGTGATAGTGCAGCTACCTTGGTTTTGACTAAGAAATTCAAAAGTATATCTACAACCAATGCTAGTATTTGTGATGGCGGTTCATATACATTCAATGGAACTTCTTATTCTACCGCAGGTTCTTATACTGCGCATCTGACTAATGCAGCAGGATGTGACAGTGCTGCTACCTTGGTTTTGACTGTTAAATCTAAGAGCACCTCTACAACCAATGCAAGTATCTGTTCTGGTAATTCATACACGTTCAATGGAAATAGTTACTTAACTGCAGGTTCTTATACTGTGCATTTGACTAATGCAGCAGGATGTGATAGTGCAGCTACTTTGGTTTTGACAGTTGGTTCTCCGTCTAACATTGTAGTTACTCAAACAGCAGCTACTTGTAATTCCTTGGGTAATCCTAGTTACAATGGTACACTTACCATTGCAAGTGGTAGTTATGCATCTAAGTTTGGTATTAGTTCTCTAAATGCTGCTTCTTACAATGGAGCTGATTATAATTCTGCAACATCAATTGGTTCTTTGCCTGCAACTGCAAAAACAGGTGTACCAAATACTGGTGGAACTTATATTGTGAGAGTATATGGTAGCGATGCAAGTTGCTATACCGATACCAAAGTAACTGTAGCAGAAGTTTTATGTGGTGGTAAGTGCGACAACACAGTTTTCCCTGCTGGTTCTCCAATTGCAGATTTAAACTGGGTAGTACCTCCTTACAATACAACTACATTTAATAATTTGTACGAGCCAGGTTCTTCTTCTCCTGTAGGTTCATTTACTGTGTATGCTCCGGGTAACCTAAGCTTGCAAAGTCAGAATTTATCTAACTATCCTGCTTTTTGTTCTGATCTTTCTAGAGATTTGTATATCAATACTAATTATACCAACTACACGGTAGAACCTTTGGAATATTTGGCTAAAGAAGACCAAGGGGTTGTTGGAACTCCTGGTATGCAAATTCCTGATGGTGGTATTGGGCCAGTAAGAGCAGGTATGGTTCGTTACTTGGTAGACCAACACTATGTTTCTACTAACTCTACAGATGCTGGTTGGTCAACTAATAATCATGCAACTGCTTTCCAATTGGCTCTTTGGGAAATAACACACGATCAATACAATGTTTCAAACATCAATTTCTCTGTTAAGAATGCAACAGCTAATGGTTTCTATTTCGATTACAATGCAAACTCTGCAACCAATCAAGCTATATTGGATACAGCAGAACTTTGGGTAAAAGATGTACAGAACAAGAATATAGATTGGACAGCTTATGTTTCTACTGTATGGCATGCTGTTGCTTTGAATACACCTCAAGCACAAGATTTAGTTACTGCCGAGCCAATTTCTGCTTGCGGCGTTACTACTCCGGTAAGTTCTGGTGGTTCTGGTGGATTGGAAAGTAAAAGCCTTGGTGCTGCAATTGGTACCAGAAACTTTAATATCTACAAAAACAGCAAGAATGGTCCGGTTAAATATGTTGATGCCGAAAGAATTATAGCTCCTAAGAAGGGCGGTTATCAAACGTTTGGTACGAGTGCTTCTCATTCTTTGGCTGCAACAATGCCTTATAAAGTAAGTGCTTCGTATGTTCCTTACGATAAAACTGCTGAAGTTGCTGACCTTACCTCAATCACTAATGCTGTTGATGTTCGCACCATAGACTTTACATTAAACAACTCACCTAGGGCTGTTGCATTTGCTACCAAAACAATTGGCGGCATCTACAGCCATACCAAACCAATCTGCGACAGATTGAAAGGTGCTCAGTTGTTGAACATTGAAAATATTTCGATTGAAAATATTTCTTTCATCCGCTATACCATCCAACAACCTGATGGAAGCACTGAATATGCAGTTAGTTTCTCTGCTGGTCAAAAAGCTGGAAGAAGTACTTTCTCTATTCAAAGTGATTGGTTGATGCCTGATTATGCAAGCGAAGACACCATGTATAACTATCAATTGTGGGCTTCTACAAAAGTGGATGTAAACACAATGGTAACAGAAGTATTAAGCAAATTGCAAGCAACAATGCCTGTAGCACAGTTGAGCAGCAATAACGATTTGCCTGGTGCGTATGTTTCTGCCGCTAGCAGACAAGGTACAAACTTGAACTTGACTGTAAACAACAGGACTGCAAATACAACTGGTTACTTCTTGTTAACTCAAAGAGCAACAGAAGCTACTTCTGCCAGTACTACTTTGACAGTTCCTTTCACCATCGGTACAAATGGAAAAACAACAGTATCTGTACCGGTTGGTGATATGTATGATGCAAATATCAGCATGGTATTCAACAACAACACAACAGATATGCTGTATATGGCGGATGGTATCTGGGGTACAAGTGGCGACAATGCAACAACTGTTTCTCAATTTAATGTAATCAACAACAGCACCAGAAAAGTTGCTGCCAACGAATATGCTTTGATGAGAGATGTACAAGTGCAAGTGACTACACCTAGCTACTTATCTATCTACAAATACCTGAAAGGTGGTGCTGCTGCTGTTGATTTGAGCGCTTACAAATCGTTCCATTTCACTGCATCTACAAATACAGAAGGAATGAACCTGACAGTAACCATCACCAAGCAAAGTGTAGGTAACTGGAATAGTCAATACACTTACACCATCAACAATTTGCAAGATGGACAGACTTATGATATTGCTTTAAGCAGCTTTAAATCTGCCGATGGTACATTGCCAGCAACTATCGATGCGTCTGATATTACTTCGGTGGTTTACAATGTGGTAAACACCACGGGTCAAAGCCTCAGCATCAAAGCAGGCATCAGCAATGCAGCCTTTAGTACGGTAGATATTGCTTACCAACAAGCTTTGGAAGTGAAGACAGTAAGCGTTAGTCCAAACCCCAATAATGGTAATTTCAAGGTGAGCTTTACAAGTGCTTCTGCTACACAATTGCGTTTGGCAATCGTAGATATTACTGGTCGCATTGTAAGCAACACATTGGTAAATGCAGTAACTGGTAAAAATGAGGTTGCTGTAAATCTTGGTCAATCAACAAAAGGAAATATCTACTTTGTTTCCTTGCAAGGTTCTGGTGCCAAGTACAATACACAAAAGATACTGATCAAATAATATTAAAAGCCTTTTCTAGTTTTAACATGGAATACAGCCCCATCATTCTTGATGGGGCTTTTTTTGTATCCAATTAATCGAAAATCCCAGTGTTTTCGCTTCTCCCAACCGTCTGGCCACATCTTCCAACGACCTGGCTACGTGGCTGGGTCACCTGGCCAAATCTTCCAACGGCTTGGCCACGTGGCCGAACCGTCTGGCTACATCTTCCAACGACCTGGCTATATGGCTGGGTCATCTGGCCATATCTTCCAACGGCTTGGCCACGTGGCTGAACCGTCTGGCTATATCTTCCAATGACCTGGCTATTTGTAAAAGCCAAAACAAACGGTCAACAACCTTCTGAAGGTTGTTGACCGTAGCAGAATTGGATGAAATGTTTTTATATTTAATAAATAGGTAGATATTTGTGAGTAATGTTTACATCCTCCTAAATAAAATTATCAATGAAGCATCTAATTTTTTTTCTTCTTATAATAGCACTTAAAGCTAACTGTCAATCAGTAGAGGTTGACAAGACTATCAAGATTGGTTGGGATGACCAGTTATCTTTATATTCTAACTACGTAAATTGCTTTGCTATTACCGCTTCAAGAGACCCAATGAGTACACTTGTTTTTAAAAGTACACAAGGTAAACTTGAAAACAGGGATAGTGGGATAGTAAATGGTCATTTTAAATTCAGCGGATTGAAAAATGGAAGTGTTACTGTTTCGGTTTTTCGTAAGGACGGCAATCGTTTAGCGTTTTTGAATTACAAGGAGTTTAATGTAGTTCCCAAACCAATGTGGGATTATGTTTCTAAAACACAGAATGAACCAGAGATAGATATAGAGGGATATGGAAGCTATCATGATGACTGCAAGGCGCTGACTGTGCCATTGCATATATTAAAAGAAGCAAAGAAATTTAATATAAATGGTCCATATCAGATTACCCATATTGTAATTTTAATTACAGACCCTAAAGCAATATTTGATGGAACATGGGTCTGGGAACTAAGGTCTAACTACTTTGATGATGAGGTTCTAAGAGTGTTCAGCAGGTTAACAGCAGGTTTTGATATAACTTTAGATGATATTAAAATTAAGGATTCAAAGGGTAAAGAATACTCATTAAGCTTGAGGGGTTTAAAAATAACTGATGATTAAATGCAGCAACAACCTTCAAAAGGTTGTTGACCGTAGCAGAATATCTGACAAATATCCCTAAAACTGCAAGTAGATAGGTTTTATCACATCGGCTTGTTTGAACTGAATAGCGATGTATAAGCAAATGAAGAAATAGATAATTAGCAAACAAATTTCCTTAATTCCTCCATAATGAAATAGGTAGCAGGAGGAGAACCTCTTTCCACGTGGCAATCAATCCACTCAAAAAGATTTGGATTATTTAATAGCGTTTGAAATTCAGTATGCAAATAACTGCTAACTGCATCATCTGAATTCTTCATTTCTTCCCAAATTGTTTGTCTATTTTCCAAAACAAAGACGATGTCCTCAAAATCATGACTGCTTCTACCATCATTTCTACCCCTACCCTTATGTGCCTCTAGTTTTGTAGCAATAAAGTAGGGAGCGGTCAATATTTTTATTGTTAGGTCATCATCAATCTTGTAAGCCATTGCATTTGTAAAACCATCAGGATACCATTTGTTTGTAAATCCAATCGAAGGGTCATTGGTTGGCATAATATCAACTATAACCCCATTTATTTTGAATTTGCAGATTACGCCTGATTCAATATCATGATTAAATCCAAGTAACCTCAGTTTTTCCTCCAACTTAATTCTGTCACTATAATTTAATATTTCTATGATTACATCTACATCATCGGTAGGTCTCGGGTCAAAGACTGGAATGGTAGAATACAACGATAGGTTTGCGCCGCCCACAAAAACTACTTTTTTTGTTAACGCTCCCAAAGCCCTTGCTACAGCTTTTATTCGTACAATATTATTATGATGACTCATTCAGAATAATATTTTTTAATTGATTAACCGCATATTTCACTTCTCTCACCTTCCCCACTCTTATTACATCTACCATTGCCAGTAACTTGTAATACACTTCATCTTCTTTCACAGCTTCCACTTGTTTTGGATAAAGCGGTTCAATCATCAACCCCATTATTGTCCCTTTATTATCAGGCCATACATAGTTTATATCGCTGATAAATACCTCTTTCATACTCGGATGAGAATGTGCGGTGGGTAAACCTCTAACCATCGCTCCGGGTTGTTGAGGAAAAACATAACTAACACCATGCTCAAGAAACTCAAAGAAGTTCTGTTTATTTACATTCTTTTTATGGTAGTCTATCAAATTTGCAAGTTTACTTCTATTCAAGGATTCGGATATTTCTGAGGCACTTATGCCCAATAGTTGAGAAAGTCCAGCCATTTGCCAGTCTTTACTATCTATCGAAATAATTTTTAACAAGATCGCCACATCTTGTGGGCGCATGCCATTATGCTTTCTCATAGCGCAAACATAAATAAATTATTTTCAATTCGCAAATCGCGAATCGGAAACCAAATTGTTTGTGTTTGAATTTATGTAAACTAAAACTGCAAGTAAATAGGTTTTATCACATCGGCTTGTTTGAACTGAATAGCGATGTATAAGCAAATGAAGAAATAGATAATTTTTAGAGGCATTGGCATACGCACAATCAGTTGTTTGAAACTAACCTCTCGCTTGTTACTGATGCCGTGCAACAGAAAAGCAATTAACAACATTGCAAACACGGGCCAATAGGCTGGTAACATTACTTTTAAAAGCTTCGGCTGAAAGTTGGTAGCAATTTGCTGTAGCATGATTCCACTATTACTAAAGGTATCACAGCGGAAGAAAATCCAGCAAAGGCATACAAAATGAAAAGTGATGATGGTAGCAAGTGCATTGGTTGCTATACTCGAACCAGGCAGAACTACCAAATGTTTTCTCCCAAAGCTATTGCGTAGCTTTTCTAATGCAAGCGCCCCACCATGCAAGGCACCCCAAAAGATAAAGTTCCAGCTTGCCCCATGCCAGAAGCCACCAATAAGCATGGTGAGAAAAAGATTTCTATATGTTTTGTATTTCCCATTCCTACTTCCTCCTAGCGGGATATATACATAATCTCTCAGCCACGAAGAGAGCGAGATATGCCAACGTTTCCAAAACTCTGTGAGCGTAGACGACTGATAGGGCGATAGGAAATTGATATTTATATCGAAGCCCATCCACTTGGCAATGCCAATAGCAATGTCTGAGTAGCCAGAGAAATCGCAATAAATAACCATTGCATAACCATAAACAGCCAATAAACACTCAATGCCCGTATGCAAAGAGGGATTCTCAAAAACATGTATTACGTAGTTGGCGTTGATAAAGTCGCTGATAACTACCTTCTTTATAATCCCCGCAGTTATTAAATATAAACCCTCGCCAACCTGCTCGTCGGTAACAAATGGTTCTTTGTTTATCTGCGGGATAAAGTCTGCCGCCCGTACAATGGGACCCATCATCAACTTTGGAAAGAAGGAAAGGAAAAAGAGATAATCGATAAATTTAGTTACGGGCTTAAAATGTCCTTTATAGACATCTACCGTATAGCTGAGGTTTTCGAAAGTGTAGAAGGAGATACCAACAGGGAGAATCAATTTTAAATAATTGATTTGATGTGTAGAGAAATCGTTGACAATGCCGATGAAGAAGTTGGTGTATTTGAAATAAAATAATAACCCCAGGTTGACCAAGATGCTACAGACAAGCAGCGTCTTCCTGGTAGTTTTTTTTGTGCTTTTGTAGATGGAATGACTGATGTTGTAATCGAAAACTGCTGCCAGCAAGATAAATCCTACATACCAGCCACAGGTTTTATAAAAGAAATACAGAGAGAAAAGCGACAATAAATAAACCCGAATCGTATTGAAACGATAGGCAATAACATACGCCATCAGGAATAACCCAAAGAAAAACAGAAAGAAAGAACTGTTGAATAACAACGGATCTTTCTCGTGGTAAAGCAGGGTATCCAATAATTTATGTATGTCTATGCCTTGCATATCAGCCGATTATTTTTTGGTTGTTGTAAGTTGTTGATAATATTTTTTGGAGGCCATTAGTTTATCGAAAAACAGATCGCCCACTTTTTTGGCTCCAACTGAGTTTAAGTGTGTATAGTCTTTGCAGGCAAAAACGGTATCTCCTTCTACCCAGTTTACCATTGTGTTTTCGCCACCCATAGCTTGATATAAGTTCCAGAAGGCAACTTTGTTGTTACGGGCAATTTCTTTTTGGGTGGCCACCATGTATGGTACGCCCTTCTCTGTCATGTACTTGCCATCATATTTGTATCCTATGTCGCTGGTACTCACTAAAAGTATGGGTACATTTCCAAAGCCCTTTCTTATGTTTTTAATCAAGGATTTCATGCTACTTTCAAACCACTCAAACTCTTGTTGGTCATGTTCTACTGCGTTAATGCCGTAGTGCACAATTACTAGGTCGTATTGTAAGTAATTGTTCAACTGTGTCATTACTTCATTGGTAATCTGCTGATTAAGGGTGCTTGTATTGCCTCTGAAAGAATAGTTATCTAAATAAACACCATTTAGCCCATCCATGCTTACACCGTAGAAAGGGATACGCTCATTGTTGGTTGTTATTTTTATAGATTTTACAGGGGTATTACCCACCAGAACCGTTTCGTTTATTTGCTTATTGATGTTGAGACCTACTGCCTGATTTGTACCATTGACGTTGATGTACACAACAGCATCCTTGTCTAGTTTTCCTGTATATAACTTTACACTTGTTGGCGGATTATTTGTTTTGGGAGAAAAGACTACCTCGCCATTATTGACAGGGTAAAATAAATGTCCGGATATGCCCAAAGGAAGTTTAGATGGATTATCCCTAAAGTTGTAATCTTTCCATCCTGTGCTTTTGATATTAACTTGTGTGTATAGCGTAGCAACATTAGATTGCATCGGTACAAACCCAATGCCATTGCCGCCAAAGAGGGATTGAAACCGGAGACGTAACTGGTCGGTCATTTCATCCCCTTCAACGAAAGAATCTCCAAAGTAAGCGATTCGAATTTTGTTGTGTTTTAGTTTTATGCTATCTAGTTTTTGATAAAAGTGGGCAAGTGAGTTGGAAGAGTCAAAGCCAAAGTCGGAGATTAATGTTGAATCTGTTGGCAATAAGCTATGCTTGGAAATTGGAGTTGTGTCTTTTGGGACTACTTTTACTAAGACTGGTTTTCTCTCGGGTTCTCTTACGTCTGAAAGGATGTCTATTGAATGAAGTTTGTTTAATAAACCAATGGGAAGTTTTGCAAACGACAATAGAAATAAAAGTAGCGTGGTTGAAATTACGAGTATCAGGGGTTGACCTATTTTATTATTCTTTTTTTTCATCCACTAAACAGTTGGGTTTTGCTTTTATTCTTGTTTGTTTTAATTGCGAAACGTAATGTTGTCTATTTTTTGCGCTAAAGTTATTCCGAGTTAAAAATTTGTAATAATCCACTGTGTCGTCTTTGTAATGCTTTTCTTGCCAAACTTTATAATAATCTATACAAGACTTCCACGTGTCGAAGTAAATGTATTTTCTCTGTCTAAATCCAAAAAGATTGTTTCTCTTGTTAAAGATATTAGATTTGAAGTGTCCTGTTTCATAAATAGCCTGCTTTAAAACAATATCAGGATGCTTAATGCCAATCGAAATAATGTAGCAATAAACCTCTTGCTCTGTTTGTGCAAATAGATGGTTACTTATTGAAAAGCAAAACATCAAAATTATCAAATACCTCATAGCAAGCAAGTCATTAATCGGATTAAATATAGCAACTTCCTATTTACAAAAAAGGATTTTTGTAAAAAAGAGCTAAAAAACACTTATTTATAACTACCCATCACCACACAATCACAACCATCTCCTGGCGAAACCCCCATCTTTTTGCAAAAGGATTTGTAAAATCCAATCCGTTCTTTGCGGTTTTCGCTAACCTCTTTTTCTTTTGTATTACACTCAAGCCCCCCATTGATGATGTTGATTGTCATCCCAAAACCCGGCATTCTTTTTAAAGTGATATCTTTTTGTGTGGGAATCCATTTCCCACAAATCACCTCATGGCAACTTGGTTTTGGTTTTTGGGCTTTCATCCAAAACCATAATGCAGCTTCAAATGCCACTGTACCATTGGTAGAAACAAGTTCGGGGTGTTCTAGCAGCGGCAACTGCAAATCATCCCCTGCAAGTCCATAGTTGTATGCATACGAAAGCTGTAACGGGCCTCTGCCATAATAATTTTTACCAGATACTGGTTTATACAAACTTGTACCCCCGGTATTATAAACAGGACATGGTTTATTTAAACAGGCTTGTTCTTCCTTATATACCAATCCCCAAACGTAAGGTCCACCTTCAGCTTCTGGCCATCCATCAGTAGTCTCATGGGCTACGTTGGCAAAAAAGGCCATTAATTCTTGTTTGTTTTGCAATTCTGTTCCTTCTGTAGCAAAGGTTGGAAACCTCTTTGTTGCCTCAATAAAAGATTCATAATGGTATAAAGTATCTCTATGCGGAAATAACATATCAAATTGTTTCTTGGATATAAGTTTTTCTATTGGAATCACACCTACTTCTTTTTGTGCAATAACTGTAATGTTTAGTAATATGAATACACTAATTAGAAACTTCCTTGAAATTATCATAATGTAGTTTTAAGAATAAAAATTACTGCTTTGCAATAATTAAGCCGTTGAACAAAGTAATGATTTTTTAGAATAGGTAAGTTGAAATGTAGGAAATAAAAAAACTAAATTGATGAATTGTCTATAGTATTAGTAGGTATAAATTGAATGATTATTATCCTATAAAAAATAAATATCTATAAAAATAGTAGACTATATAAAATTTCCCTACTTTTGCTGCATCAAATTAAAAATGGATAGAAGCAAATACATATTAATGTTCTCTAACTTTAACACTAGCCGTTGTTGTTGTTAATTTATATCGCCATCATTTAGGCTCAATCTGTTTCATCCCTCTATCTCATTATTTTAAATTTTTACAAAATGGCTACACAATCTTTCACACCCACTGCAACAATATCTACAAAGATTTATAATTATGGGTACTACCCATTATTGAAAGGGGATATTGCTCCTCTTTTTCATTTCAACAATGAGGCTTTTGTCTCCCTACAACATTATCTTGATTTGCAACAACCATTGGTTATTGCTTTCTATGACGGTTCAAACAAAGGCTTGCAATCATTCAATGCTTTGGCAAGTTTGCAAGTGCAAGTATTAGAAAATGGTGGAAATTTAATAGTTGTCACCAACAATACAACGAGAGCATTTAGAAAAAATCTTACACAGTTGAATAGCCTAACTGTCTTTTTCGATTCGGATAATGAAATTGCTGAAAAGTTTGGCTTGTTTGATTCTGAGAATCCATTGACTAATTGGATTTCTGGCGTTGACGATGTAAATGCGACAATTCCTGCATTGTATGTGGTTGCACCAGACAGACAAATTGTATATCACCATATAGATTACCAATTCAATTTGTTCGGAAAGGAAGCGCTTTCTAAGTCAGTTGTTGACAGCCTACTTGATTCGGTTAGCACGTTGGCTACTTCTTATAGCTACTTGAGTAGGTGGAGCAAGAAGTTAGTTTCCTAGATATTAGCGGATTTATATTTTCATTTTTCATTTTAACAGTTATTATTCTTATGAAGTATAATTTCTTGGCCTTCTCTGTACCCTTTTTTATATTGTTGATTTATATAGAGTTTGTAATCACGAAGAAGAAAAAACTTGCTGGATTTGAGTTGCATACTGTTATTGCAAATCTAAGTGTTGGAATTTTAGAAAGATTATTAGATGTATACACTGGAGCGGTGTTTTATTTTATCTATGATTTCTTGCAAAAGAATTATGGGTTGATTAACATAAAGCCCACTCCTTTAGTTTGGCTAGGGTTGTTGATATGCACAGATTTTGTTTGGTATTGGTACCATCGGTTGGCGCATGAAGTAAACTTACTATGGGCAATACATATAGTACACCATCAGAGTGAAGACTTTAATTTTACTGTTTCGGCACGAATAACAGTACTTCAAGCGTTTTTGAGAGGTGGATTTTGGTGTGTCCTTCCTCTTTTGGGTTTCCCAGCACAGATGATTATTGTAATGCTTTTGATACATGGATTGTATCCGTTCTTTACTCACACAAAGCTTGTTGGTAAGTTGGGAATACTAGAATACTTGTTCGTAACGCCATCACATCATAGGGTACATCATGCAAGCAATGAGCAATACTTGGATAAAAACTATGGCGATGTATTGATTATATGGGATAAACTATTTGGTACATATCAATCAGAAGAGGAAGAAACTACGATTATTTATGGGCTTACGAAACCACTGAATACGTATGATTTTTTGTGGCAGCATTTTCATTACTTTATTGAAATAATTGTTGCCGTTGCCAAGCAAAATACAATCAAAGGGAAGATAAAAGCCATATTCGGTAAGCCTGAGACATTAGATCCAATGGCTAGAATAGAAGCAGAACGGATATTTAATGTCAAGCAAAATATGGATACGATTAAAAAGCCTTTAAATACTTACGTAAAATGGCAAATTGGGATTTTATTAGTTGCATTATTCGGCTTTATTCTTTTGGAAAAAAATTTCTCTCCAACTTTATCAGTACTCTTCATTGCTTTGACAGTATTGACACTTATTAATTGTGGTGCGATAATGGAGCACAAGAGGTGGGTTTTTAACATTGAATTTGTTCGTGCATTCCTAACTGTTTCGTCTCTGGTATATTTTACTGGTTTGAATGGGCTTATTGTAGCAATATTTTTGTTTGCAACAGTATTAGCCACCAGTTACAAGTATTTAGAAAATAGGTATTTGCGGTTGGTTTACCGATAAAAAAATACAGCTGCGTGGCCGAGTGGTATAGGTTAAGGTCTGCAAAACCTTTTACGGTGGTTCGATTCCACCCGCAGCGTCAGAAATTTTTATGAATTAGTCAATATAAATTTGGTAGGTAAGAAAACAATACTATATTTGCCCACTAAATAAATAGACTAATTAAAATTAAACGGAATCATCGGTTTATTGGATTAGGCTTGAAGTTCTTTAAAATACTAATTATGTCTCGTTGGTAAAAATGTAGTAGTGTTAGTCCACTACTACATACTAAGATTAAACTTAGTTTTTCGGTAACATAACCAGACTAGCTACAATTAACGCAATGCCTAAGCAAAATGTTATAGTTGCAGCTTGTCTAACGGTTACGGGATAAGAGACCTCCACTAGAGGTGTAGTTATCCGTAGTTTATTACAAGACATTCTACAAATGTAGCCGTAAGTAACGAGATATAATTAGTGTTTTAAGCTAAATTGCAGGCTTAAAAATGAATAATGGTTCTAAATAAAAGGCAAAAGCTGTTTTCTACTTTAGGTATATTAGCAGATGTGATTACAGTTTTATATTTTCTGATAGATGTATATAGTGGCAATAATAAGATTACAATGACTGATTTATTTAAAAATTATTTTTTTGTTATATCGTTTACATTGACGTTGTTTTTAGCTTGCACTTACATTTATTGGTATATTCAATTTTTAAATAAGGCAATAAGAGACCACGCTATAAGAATAAAGTTACTAAATGCAATTATCTCTGAAAATAAAAACATTGATAAGAAGATAGCAATAGATAAAATTGGAAATTATCTAACAGAAGAAGAAATTATTTATTTGGGCTTATAAACTAAATTAAAACAAAATGGAAGGACTTTACATTAAAGCCGATTTATCGAATTATTCCGAAGTAATATCTAGGGATAGACCTATTGAAAGGAGTATTGAAGATATTGAAAAGGATGAGTTTAAGATATATTGGCAGTTTAAGGAAAAGGACGAAAACGGGCATTGGAAACAAAGGATTAAAAAAATACAATGGTATTTACAAGAAGGTAATAAACTTTCTTGCGAAGAAATATTAATGGATGGCTTTTAACTTATTGGTTTTATTTCTCCGTTCATTCCATAGCTAATAAATGTTTTATGAACTATTTCTTTTTCTTCATTGGTTAACATTTGTTTTATTATGAATTTATCTACAAGTATATCATTTAGATTTATTTCAATATTCTTAGACTTTAACTCATTAAGAATATTTTGTAAACTAACTGGGTTTACATTTTTAGATATACCAACGTAGAACAGGGTTTTAGTATTTTCACTCATAACAATATTTTTCACAAAAGTAGGCTAAATTCCAATTAGCCGATAATTCCGAAATATTTTGCTTTGTGTGCCTTAATCAAATAAATATTAGCCAAATAGTTTAAAATATTATTTATTGGCAAAGTTTTTTCTAACAAAAAATAGGCTATTCCGTTTCGCTGTTGTATTTTCGCCGACTTTTAAAATTTTCGTTGTTAGATAATTCTTTATTTTCAGTCAACTAATACACTTAATTAACGTTGATCACCTTACACACAAGCATAAATACCATATATGAGGCAGCTCAAAATTGCGACACAGATTACCAACAGAGATTCACAGGCGGTAGAAAAGTATCTGCAGGAAATTTCTAAAATTCCGATGATTACTCCCGAAGAGGAGACAACACTGGCACAGAAAATCAAAATGGGTAATCAAAGAGCTCTTGACAAATTGGTTCAAGCGAATCTGAGATTTGTGGTATCTGTCGCTAAGCAGTACCAACATCAAGGGCTATCTCTTAGTGATTTAATTAACGAGGGTAACCTCGGATTGATCAAAGCTGCACAACGCTTTGATGAAACAAAAGGTTTCAAATTTATTTCTTACGCCGTGTGGTGGATTCGCCAATCTATACTACAAGCGTTGGCAGAGCAGGGCAGATTAGTCCGCTTGCCTCAAAACAAAATTGGCACGTACAACAAAGCCAATAAGGCTTATATGGCTTTCGAACAAGAACACGAACGCGAGCCATCAACAGAAGAGTTGAGTGACATACTTGAGATGAGCGAAACTGAAATCAACAACATTTTCCAGAGCAACACCCGTCACACTTCTTTGGATGCACCTGTGCATGAAGCGGAAGACGTAGCAATGGGAGATTTGTTGGAGGGTAGCGATGATACAGACGACGATGTAATGAAAGACTCTTTAAGAGAAGAAATTCGACGTGTACTGAAATCCTTAAGCCCAAGAGAAGCAGAAATAGTGAACGCATACTTTGGCCTTGATGGTGAAAGTGGTGTTACTATCGAGCAGATTGGTTCGAAATACGATCTTACCAAAGAGCGTATCAGACAAATTAAAGAACGTGCCATCAAGCGTTTGCAAAAAGCACGTTACAGCAATGCTCTTAAAGCATATTTAGGATAAATTAAACGTTGTCCCAAAGCTTAAAGGAGATCTCTCAACAAGGGATCTCCTTTTTTTGTATCAAATCTGATGAGCCAAGCGAGCTGATAGTTGAACTTCTTTTTATTCGAAAATGAAACTATTCAATTTTCGCTTATTTTCGCAACTATTCTGACGATTATTAAAATTAGTAGCTATGTCTAAAGTTGATTTAAAAATGCTTGCCACACAATTAAATGTGTCTGTCTCTACTGTATCTAAGGCGTTGAGGGATAGCCATGAGATAGGTGAAGCTACAAAAAAGAGAATCCTTGAGAAAGCAAAGGAGTTAGGCTACAGACCCAATCCGTATGCAAGTTATATGCGTCAGCAAAAGAGCAAAACGATTGCGCTGATTATTCCTGAACTAAATAATAGTTTTTTTCTTCAGGTTATTAATGGTGCAGAATCAATTGCAGGAGAAAAAGATTATCATTTACTCATCTACATTACCCACGAAGATGTTGAAAGAGAAATGAGCATTATCAAACACTTGCAAAACGGTAGGGTTGATGGAATTTTAATGGCCGTTTCACTTACCACAAAAGATTATACCCACCTCGAAGAATGCATAGAAAATGAATTGCCCATTGTTTTCTTTGACAGGGTATGCCATGAGATAGAAACCACCAAGATTGTTACAGATGACTTTGCCAGTGCTTTTACTGCTACAGAACACCTGATTAAGAATGGCTGTAGAAATATTGGATACCTATCTATTTCAGATCACCTTTCTATAGGCATCAAGAGATTTAACGGTTACCTGGAAGCGCTAAACAAATATGATATCGTATTTAAGGAGGACAATGTTTTAAAAGGAAGTAATAATGAAACAGAAAACTATAGTAAAATCAAGGAAATGCTTAGTCGTGGAGACAAGATAGATGGCATTTTTGCTTCAGTTGAAAGGTTCGCTCTCTCCACGTATAGTGTTTGTAAAGAATTGAATCTGAGAATACCAAACGACGTAAAAGTGATTTGCTTCTCCAACATATATACTGCAGATTTTCTTAGTCCAACGCTCAGCACAATCAGTCAGCCTGCATTTGAGATGGGGGCTACTGCCGCCGAGACCCTATTCAAGCATTTGGATAAAAAGAAGATTCAATTGGCCAATGAAAATATTGTTATCAAATCGACATTGATGGCGCGAGAATCCTCCGCTAGGAAGTAGATTGCTTGAGTACTTCATTCAATACTACTTTTTACGAAAATGTGTTGAAATAATATTGCTTCTTATTGAAATAAAATTCTTTAATAATAAAGGGGTTGTTAAAAAACAACCCCTTTATTATTAAATTCCATGACCTGTTATAACAATAGGTGACTAGTAAATATATTTACTAAGAAGCAATGTTTATTTACTGTCACCTTTTTCTATTCCCAATAACTCTACGGTGAAAATCAAGGTAGAACCTGGAGCAATACTAGGACCCGCTTGTTGATCGCCATAAGCTAAATCGGAAGGAATATATAACTTCCATTTGCTACCTACAGTCATCAATTGTACCGCTTCTTGCCATCCTTTAATTACCCCATTCAATGGGAAAGTGATAGGTTCGCCTCTGTCTACAGAGCTATCAAATACTTTTCCGTTAATCAATGTACCGTGGTAATGACATTTTACTTTATCAGTTAACAAGGGATGTGTTGTATCACTACCAGCCTTAATTACTTCGTATTGTAAGCCATCTGGTAAAACTTTTACACCTGGTTTCTTAGCATTAGCTGCCAAGAAATCTGCTCCTTCCTTTTTAGCAACAGCAGATTTTGCATCCATTGCAGCTTTATGATAAGATTCTAAACTAGCATCTATCAAAGAATCGGGTATAGCCAATGTTTTGTTTTGCAATACATCGCCTATGGCTCTTTTCAATAAATCCTGGTTTACTCCATCAAACCCTTGTGACTTTAAGTTTTGTGCAATACGAACGCCAATACCATAACTAGCAGTATCAGAATTGGTTTTAAAAGGAGAAGCTGAGGTATTAGCAGCTGCTGGTTTTGACGCAGGCTTTTTTACCACAGGCTTCTTTACATCTTGAGCGTTGATGGAGATTGCAACAACAGTAGTTACGATTAGGAGTGCTGTTTTTTTCATTTTTTTAATTGTAAATGTTTATTAATTAACTAATTTATTGATGGCGTCGTGCACCTTTTGAAAGCCAAACATAGCAAACGTTTCTTCCATCATCGAATTTATTTCTGAATTACACAAATTTCCGATGGTTCCCTCGTGGGTATGATGGATATCTATACTATAATTAAACTCGTTATTTTCTATTGCCCGACCAACTTGTTTATAAGCATCTCTGAAAGGAATACCTTGTAAAACAAGCTTATTTACTTCCTCTACACTGAAGATGTATTTGTACTTCTTATCAGTAAGTATTTGCTCTTTCACAGAGATATTACTCAGCATAAGTGTTGCCATTTTAATGCAATCCTTCAACGTAGCAAACGCAGGGAAAAGATGTTCTTTCAGTAATTGCAAATCGCGATGATAACCACTAGGCAAGTTGGTGGTCATCATCATAATCTCATTTGGTAATGCTTTGATACGATTGCAATGACTACGAATTAATTCAAAAACATCCGGATTCTTCTTGTGCGGCATGATGCTGCTACCTGTAGTCAGTTCTTGAGGGAACGAAACAAAATCAAAGTTTTGATTGAGATATAAACACATATCCATGCTCAATCTTGCCAATGTTTCCGCCACATTAGCTAAAGCCTGTGCGGTGATACGCTCGGCTTTACCTCTTCCCATTTGTGCGTACACTACGTTAT
>Ga0208741_10000433_pt1 | contig 20444 bp, 7 predicted proteins | sample CryBogCBE03Jun09_FD_184576 | JGI IMG/M metagenome (GOLD analysis project Ga0208741, IMG submission 184576) | Freshwater microbial communities from Crystal Bog, Wisconsin, USA - CBE03Jun09 (SPAdes) | ecosystem: Environmental > Aquatic > Freshwater > Lake | place: Crystal Bog, Wisconsin, USA...
GATCTATTTGTTGCAGTAGGTGGAACGCTTAGCACACCTGACAAACCTGTTCGTTCGACCGGTGCATTATACGCTACTTCTACCGATGGATCAACATGGTCAACTCCTGCACAGATGCCTGGCAGTGAAATCACTTATGTTATGGATGCAATCACATTGAGTCCATCGGGTACATTTGTAGCAGTTGGCACGGACCTAGCTGGTACCAGAGAACCTATATATTCTACATCTACAGATGGCTCAACATGGACCAATGTTGCACTCATCGGGGGTTATACTGGTAAAACACAGATAACATCAGTTGCGATCAATGTTTCAGGCGATATTGTTGCGGTAGGATCCCTGATTAACTCACAGAATGAAGGATATGTACCTCTATATGCGATTTCTTATGCTGGTAGTAGTTCTTGGAGTGCCCCTCAACCAATGGGATTCCCTATTTTGAAATCAATAGTTGTAAATTCATCAGATACATTTGTAGCAGTTGGATACAATGAATCCAGTTACCAACCGTTGTATGCGACATCGCCGGACGGATCAAATTGGACTGGTCCCGTGTTGTTGGGTAATCCTTATGGTAATACTGCGGCTCAGATGAATTCAGTCACTGTAAATTCATCAGGTCTCTTTGTGGCAGTAGGTACTGATTATAGTAATCAATTCGGTATTTTACCTACATATTCTACATCATCTGATGGTATGACATGGACACCACAATCTACTATGGGAGGTACTTCTTCACCGGGATACATGCAATCTGTAACTGTAAATTCATCAGGATTATTTGTTGCGATCGGATATGACGGCGGCACCGTACCATTATATGCAACTTCTTCTGATGGTATGACATGGACAGCACCTGCTGCGATGGGAGGCACCAGTTCATATTGTTATATGCAAGCTGTAACTTGGTCACCGCCCACGACAGCCAATCCATCAGGTCTCTTTGTTGCAGTAGGTTCTGACGGAAACGGCACGACTTATCCCTTATATGCGACATCTACTGACGGATCGACTTGGACTGTGCCTGCAGTGATGAATGGTAGTACCTCATATGCGTTTATGCTTTCGGTCGCTGTAAACAGTGCTGGTCTCTTTGTGGCTGTTGGATATGATTACAATGATGCTGCAGTGTATGCTACCTCTGCAGACGGATCAACATGGACAACACCTGCTCATATGAATGGTAGTACCGCATTCGCACACATGACTTCAGTAACAGTGGACAGTGCTGGCGTGTTTGTAGCAGTCGGAATTAACAATAGCAATCGTCCCCTATATGCATATTCTACAGATGGTTCTACATGGACAACACCTGCACTAATGAATGGAAGTACAGATTATGCACAGATGAGTGCAGTAACAGTCGATACTGCTAATCTGTTTGTCGCAGTTGGCGCCGGACCAAATGGTTATCCTGTATATGCTACGACGACGTGACATTCATTATAGTTAAATGTTTTTGATATTTCTAATCGTAGTAAGTATTAAATAAGGAGACACATAGATGAAAGACAATGAATGCGTAGAAGTATTGCCGGATGGCACTATTCATTATTTCGATCTAGATGTGTGCAACCGAGAAGCAGTAGGTCTCATCGAAGAACTAGGTAGCAAGCAAGGCACAGTACCGAACTTCGACTTCAATGCAGCAGTATTCGCATTGTTCATCCATTCTTTGTTTATCTTGCGGGAATCCGGTTGGTCTGCAGATGAACTCGCAGATGAAGTCCTCAATCGATTAGAAGAAGATGAAGACACCGACGAGGACGAAGCGTGATCCGCATAAATAGTCGATGCGTCTATTAGATATAATATCAGAAAATGAGCAGATAGATGAAATCACTAGGCCAACTATGGTCAAGGCTGAATACCTATTGCTGAAAGCTGGATACAAGCGATTAGGTGATGGATATTTCGCCAAAGTTTATGGTCGCGCTGACGCAGATCATGTCCTGAAGCTGTTCAAATCTCGTGATACTGCGTATATGGCCTTTGTGAACATGGTCATGAAGAATCCGAATCCGCATTTTCCTGCGTTCAAAGGGAAGATGATGAAAGTCACTAATGATTATTATGCTATAAGGATGGAGCGATTGACTCCTCTGCCAGACAATACTCCACTGGGCCCTTCATTTTTGCTGGCTGCTCACATGCTGAAGTACATACTGATGGTTTCGGGGGACGAAGACTACCAAGATGAAGTATATGCCGACTTTATGGAAAAGCTTGAAGATACACAGCCTGGCATAACACAAGCATGTGACTTGATAGGCAACAAACTATTGCCCACATACCTGCTGGACCTACATAGTGCAAATATCATGCAGCGTGATAATGTGATAGTAATCACTGATCCCGTCTCTTGATCCAACTGCAACCTACCTGTGCTCACAAGATAAATAGTTCGCAAGGCGGATAATATATGTCATCAGATCCATTCAACTCACTTGGCGGCTTCTCGGTTGGTATTCCACCTGTAACCATAGTAAATGCCAATGGCAATATCGTCACGAATGTCAATACGACAGGTAATGTGTTAGCCAATACAGTGTATTCGACTTATTATAAGTGGGCGAATGGTGTCCCATTTACAGGTATTCCTGGTGGCACTTCTGGTCAAGTACAGTTCAACAACAATGGTTCATTCAGCGGTATGCCTGGCGTATCATGGGATGGTGGCAATCTCGCATTAGGTGCTGTGAGCAACGTGCGGATAACAGGTGGCACTGCTGGACAGTTCTTACAAACCAATGGCAATGGACACCTCACATGGAATAATGTGCCCGTAACCTGGTCAACTGTACCGACGAGCAATACTGATACAGGCACTGCAGGCCAGATCGCATATGATTCCGATGGCAATCTTTACATCTGTGTAGCGGCAAATTCTTGGTCGAAAATCGCTGGAACAACCAGCTGGTAGCAATTTATATACTATATTTTTGCGATACAACTACTAATAAAACAAGTAAAATAAACAGAGTAATACAAGCGGTTTTTTCGCTTCCGAGATAAATATAAGCAATATAGAGGGATCCCTAACATGGCACTAAAAGCATTTAATTCAGTCGGCGGCTTTTCCGTAGGCGACAGCGATATCATTAATGTTATCTCATCGTCAGGTAACATCACAACTGCTAACATCGTTATTAGCAGCGTTGCAAATCTAGGCAACGTAGGTAACATCTACATTGGCGGTGGTAACGCTGGTCAAGTTCTACAGACTGACGGAAATGGTAACCTATCATGGTACTCAGTCAGTGCAACTGAAATTCAGAACGGCAATAGTAACGTAACTATTCCTGATCTCAACGGCAATATCTACATCAACGCTACAAGCGGCGAGCAGTGGGTATTCGATACATCAGGCAATCTAACTACTCCAGGTGGCGCTGTTATTCTAGGTAACGGCGATATCAGCAATGTAGGGACTCTCACTGCAAACGTTGTTCTTGCAGGTAATATCGGTAATGCAACATCACTCTTAGCAGGTGATGGCTATCAAATCTCCAACATCAACGGTGCAAACATCAGCAATGGTTCAAATATCACTGCTAATATCATCACTGCAAACACTGTACTCGCAGGTAACATTGGTAATTCAGCAACATTCTTCGTTGGTGATGGCAGCAACATCGCAAATCTCAATGGTTCAAACATTCTTTCTAACTCAAACATTACTGTATTGTCAGTAATCGCTGATACATTAGGCAATGCGACATCAAACATCTTCGGCGATGCAGGTAACGTATCAAACATCAATGGCAACAACATCAACTCTGCTTCTTATATCAATGTAGCATCAGTTGTTGCTGGTACAATGGGTAATGCAACATCAAACATCTTCGGTGATGGTGGCAATGTTTCAAACCTAAATGGCAACAACATCAACTCTGCTTCTTATATCAATGTAGCATCAGTTGTTGCTGGTACAATGGGTAATAGTTCATCAAATATCTTCGGTGATGGTGGCAACGTCGCAAACCTCAATGGCAACAACATCAACTCTGCTTCTTATATCAACGTAGCATCAGTTGTTGCGGGCACTATCGGTAATGCGACATCAAATCTCTTCGGTGATGCAGGTAATCTCTCAAACGTACAAGCAAATGCTCTTGTAGGTAACACACTATCTTCAAACGTTACATTCTCAAGCTTGACTACAGTTGGTACCCTCGCTAACTTGACTGTCGGTAATACAGCATCTAACGTTGTAATCGACAGCGCAGGTAATATCACTGCAACAGGCAATATCGTTGCGGGTAACATCTCAACAACTGGTTCAGCAGGTAACATCTCTGGTGCTAACGTAATCTCGGCTAACTCATTCACAACTGTTGGTATCGGTACTGTAGATTTCAGCACTAGCAACGCGAACGTATTGCTAGGTGATGTAGGTAACGTACACATCTTGGGCGGCAGCGCAGGTTATGTTCTTGCAACAGACGGCAACGGCAATCTATCTTGGTCATCATCTCCGGATGTAACCCAAATTCAGAATGGTAACAGTAATGTAACTATTCCAAATGGTAACGGCAATGTTTATATCAATACTAACGGTGTAAATGGTTGGAACTTTGATACTACTGGTAACTTGACTGCACCAGTAACCGGTACTGCAAATCTAGGTAATCTAGTAATTGCAAACTTTGTTGCAGGTGATGGATATCAACTCTCAAACATCAATGGTGCAAACATCAATGCTGCTTCAACTATCACAGTAGCAAATGTTATTGCAGATAACATTGGTAATGCGACTTCAAATCTCTTCGGTGATGCTGGCAACGTATCAAATATCAATGGTGCTAATATCAACGTTGGATCAAACATCACAGTTGCATCAGTTGTTGCAGGTAACATCGGTAATTCAAATACATTCTTCACTGGTGACGGTTTCCAGATCACTAACTTGAATGGTAACAACATCAATGCACAGTCTTCTATCTCTGTAGCAAATGTAACTGCAAACACTGTGCTAGCAGGTAACATCGGTAATGCGACTTCAACTCTATTCGGTGATGCAGGTAATCTCTCAAACATCAGCGGTGCAAACATCAATGTTGCTTCAACTATCACAGTAGCAAATGTTATTGCAGACAACATCGGTAATGCGACATCAAATCTAATCGGTAACGGTTATCAAATCTCAAACATCAACGGTGCCAATATCAGTGCTGGTTCAAACATCACTGCTAATATCATCACTGCAAACGCTGTTTATGCAAATACTATTGGTAATTCAGCAACAATCTTCACTGGTGAAGGTGGCAATATCTCAAACATCAACGGTGCAAATATCAATGCTGCTTCAACTATCACAGTAGCAAGCGTACTTGCTGGTAACATTGGTAACTCATCTTCATATCTCTTCGGTGATGCAAGCAATGTTTCAAACGTACAGGCAAACGCTCTCGTAGGTAACACGCTATCTTCAAACGTACTCTTCTCAAGCTTGACTTCAGTTGGTACGCTCACTTCATTGACTGTCAATGCAGCAGGTGGCACTGGTAATCTCACTGTAGATAATGCTAATGTTCTCGGTAATCTATCAGCAGGTAACATCACTGTTGGTACTGGTGCAGGCGGCAATCTATCTGGTGCTGATTTCATCACTGCAAACACTGTGCTAGCAGGTAACATCGGTAATGCAACTTCAAATCTCTTCGGGGACGCAGGCAATGTTTCAAACGTCAACATTGCTAACCTCACAGGCAATACATTACCATCAAATGTAATCTACTCAAACTTGACAACTGTTGGTACACTCACTAGCTTGACTGTTGCAAACTCAGGTTTCGGCAACATCACTGCAGACAATGCAAATCTAGGCAATCTAGTAACTGCAAACTATGTAACTGGTACTCTAACAACAAATGCACAGCCAAACATCACTTCAGTTGGTACTCTAACTAGCTTGACTGTTGCAAATACAGGCGGTACTGGTAACATCACTGCAGATAATGCAAATCTAGGCAATCTAGTAACTGCAAACTACTTCTATGGCGTTCTAGCAAATGGCACAAGCAACGTAGCGATCCCAACTGCAAACGGCAACGTCAACATTGCATCAGGTTCAAATATCACATTTGTTGTAACTGACACCGGCGCTAACGTAACTGGTACTCTATACGCTAACGGTAACATCACAACAACATCTACATTTGTTGGTAACACTGTTCAATCAACTGGTACTTACTTAGGATTGAACGCAGACCCATCTGGCAACTACAATGTAAATATCGTTCCAGGCGGCGTAGGTAATGTTGATGTTGCTAATGCATATATCACAAGTCTTGCATTGACTCCGCTCAATCCAAACGATGCTGCTTCAAAGTCATATGTTGACTCCGTAGCAGCAGGCTTGACAATCAAGACTCCTGCCCAAGCAGCAACTGGAAATTCTATCGCTAACATCGTTGGTGGTGGAGCAACTGTTGTTTATAACAACGGTGCTGCAGGTGTTGGTGCAAATCTCGTCATCACTGGTGGCTCACTCACTGCACTTGATAATTACACTCTATCTGCAAATAACAGAGTTCTCATCAAGAACGAATCCAATACAGCATGGAATGGTATCTACGTATATACTAGTGCTACTGTTCTAACCAGAACTACAGACTTTGACACTTCTGCACAGATGCAGGGCGGTGATATCGTATTCGTAGAAAATGGTACTCAATTCGGAAGCACAACTTGGGTAATGACTACCCCAGTAACTACAGTTGGTACTGATCCAGTTGATTGGAGTCAATTCGGTGGTGCAGGTACATATACTGGTGCAAATGGTATCAGCATCGTTGGTACAGTAATCTCTGCAAACGTAGATAACGTGACAACTGCTATCATCGGTGGAAACATCGCAGTAGCAAACAGTGCAGTTCTTATCACACCAAATATCGGCGATGCGACTGGTACATCATTGAGCATCGGCACTGGTAATATCACTGCTGGTAATGTTCAACTATCAGGAACAATGACATCTGACGTTGTAATTGCTAATACAACTGCTAACGTTGGTAACTTGATTGTAGTTGGTACTGCTAACGTTGGTACTGATCTAGCAGTTGGTGGCAATGCAAACGTAACTGGTAATCTATCAGCTAACAGCATCACAACTACTGGTTCTGCAGGCAACATCTTCGGTGCGAATGTCGTCTTCGCGAACTCATTCACATCAAACGGTGGCACTGTAGACTTCGCTACTAACAATGCAAATGTGTTGCTAGGTAATGTCGGTAACGTACACATCGGTGGCGGTAGCGCAGGTTATGTTCTCGCAACTGATGGTACTGGTAATCTCTCATGGACTTCAAGCCCGAACGTAACTGCTATCACTAACGGTAACTCAAGCGTAAGCATCCCAACTACTGACGGCAACGTAATCACATCAGTAGCAGGTAATACTGTATTCACAGTAACTGCTGCAGGTGCAAACGTAGTTGGTACTCTAGATGTTACTACTGATCTAACTGCAGGCAATGTATATGCTAACGCAGGTACAATCAGTGCAAATCTTGTAACTGCAAACGTTGCAAACGTTGCTAGTGCGATCAATCTAGGTAATACATCTACATACGCTGCAACAGTAACTACTACTAGCGTCGGAATACAGACAATCGCATCAGTCGCAGTATCAGGCGTCACTGGTGTCGAATTCTTCGTGAAGGGCGTAGATGCAAATGGCAAGTACTCAGCAACAACTGTAATGTCTGTGACTGATGGTGCTAATGTTGACTACACTATCTACGGTACAACATGGATCGGTGGAACTACTGGTTCATTGTCAGTAAATATCGTAGGCAGCAACATTGCTCTACAAGTTCAACCTTCAAGCAGCAACTCTACAGTATGGACTACACAATATAAGGTAATCTAATCTAATGGCGTTAAGACCTCTTAACTCGGTAGTAGGATATAGCGTAGGCGCCAATTCAATTATTCAAATAATTGACGCCTACGGTAACGTGAACACGAATGTTCTAACCGTAGAGAACTTTGCAAACCTCGGTCCCGTCGGCAATATAAACATTGCCGGCGGTGCCAACGGTCAAGTATTACAGACCGATGGTAATGGTAATCTCTCGTGGACTTCGACTCCGTACATAACTCAGTTAGAGAATGGCAATAGTAGTGTCACTATTCCAACTGCAAATGGTAATATCTATCTCAATACCAATGGTACAGAGCAATGGGTATTCGACACTACGGGCAATCTATCAACTCCGCAAGGCGGCGTGATAGGTAATATCATCGGTGACGGTAGCGTTGGTGTCTTGTCAGCCCCCGGCAGCAATGGACATGCATTATTAGGTGCAATCGATACTACGAGTTCGAATGTTACTAACTATGTTCAGGTCTTTAATGGTAATACTCAAGCAAACAGCGGCGCTGTTATTATCGGTGTCACTGATACTAACTTCGGTAACGCATGGACCTTCAGCACAGATACGACTGGTGCAAACTACACATTCGAAGCAGTTGGCACTGGCACTTTCACAGCAAATCTAGGCAATTTAGTAACTGCAAACTACGGTAACTTTGCTCGTGATGTTGAGGTTTCTGGGAATATTCAGACAGGTAATGGCATTGGCGGCAATCTCACTGGTGCTTATCTAATTTCTGCGAACTATTTCTCAGGCGATGGTAGCAATCTCGCAAATATATCTGCTAATGCTATTTCTGGTCAAGTAGCAAACGCATTGGTAGCAGGCACGGTCTATACAAACGCACAACCAAATATCACTTCTGTAGGAACACTTACTAGTCTACAGGTCAGCGGTGATATCACTCCTGATACAGATGCTGTTTATAATATAGGTAATGCTACCCATAGCTTCAAATCGCTGTATCTATCAGGTAACACGATCTACATCGGTTCACAGAGCATAAGCTCTAATACAACTGCAGTAACTATCACAGGTGATGCAAGTCTAGGCAATCTAGTAACTGCGAACTATGCAAATTTCGCTAATGACATTCAACTTTATGGTAATATTCAGACAGGTAATGGCATTGGTGGCAATATCACAGGTGTCGATACTCTGTCTGCAAACAATGTAGCAGTAAACAGTCTATATACACAAAAAACAGCAATTCCTATCACAACTGACACCGTCGTTGATCAGTTTCCTCTTGCTACATATAGGGTTGCGAAGTACACTATCAAGGTTTCCGATAACACCGGATTCCAAGCTATAGAGATACTTTTGGTTCACGACAGTATAAATAGCTTCATAACAGTCTATGGTAGCTTATCAACGACTGGTATAGACCTGGCATCATTCTCTACTGATGTAGTTGGCGGTAACGTTCAATTACTAGGGACGAGTGTGAATTCCAGTGCAAGCGTAAATCTACTAGGGACATATGTCCCCGACTAAAACGGTTAATACTTAACAAAGGAAAAAAAAATGACAATTAAAAATTTCGTGGTAAAAAATGGTTTATCAGTCGGCAATGTCACTATCGACGCTGCTTCTGGTAATGTCACAGCAACTAACGCAAATCTTGGCAATCTTATTCTTGCTAACTATGCGAACTTCACAAATAACGTAGTAATCTCAGGTAACCTAAGCGTACCTAATGCAAATGCTTCATTCGGCAATGCAAACGTAACTAATCTCGTAGTTTCAACTTATGCAAATCTAGGTAACGTAGGAAACGTATATCTAGGCGGCGGTTCAACTGGTCAAGTTCTACAAACTGACGGCCTCGGAAATCTATCATGGACATCTGCACCAGCAGTTAACGAAATCACTAACGGCAATTCAAACGTAACTATTGCAACTGCAGGTGGTAATGTAACTACTTCAGTAAACGGTACTTCAAATGTACTCGTCGTAACTGCAACCGGTGCAAACGTAACTGGTACTTTGCTTGCTGGCAACGTAGGTAATGCTTCAACTGTTCTATTCGGTGAAGCAGGTAATCTCGCAAACATCACTGGTGGTAATGTAACTGGCAATGTAACAAGCGCAATCACTGCAAACTTTGCAAATTACGCAGGTAACGTAACTGGTGCAACTCAAGGCAACATCACAAGTGCAGCAAATCTTGCAACTGTTGGTACTATTACTTCAGGTACATGGGATAGCGCATTCACTGCAGGTCTAGATGCAAATGCTCTTGCAAATCTAACTGGTGCTAACGTAACTGGTATTGTAGCAAATGCAAACAATGCAGCATACGCAGCAAACGTAACTGGTGCAACTCAAGGCAACATCACAAGTGCAGCTAACTTGGCAACTGTTGGTAATATCACTTCAGGTACTTGGTCAGCAAACTTCAATGCAGGTCTAGATGCACACAATCTTGCAAACATCAATGGTGCTAATGTCAGCGAAGTTGCTCTAGCAACTAACGTAACAGCAGCAGCACAAGGCAACATCACTTCAGTTGGTAACCTAGTTTCATTGACAGTAGTTGGCAATCTATCAGCAGGTAATGCAAACCTCGGTAATGCAGTAGCTGCAAACTATGCAAACTTTGCTAATGACGTAACTGTAACTGGCAATCTATCTGCAGGTAACATCACATCAAACGGTAACATCACAATCAACACTGGTTCTGGTGGAAATCTAACTGGTGCAAACGTAATCTCTGGTAACACTGTATTAGCAGGTAATATTGGTAACTCATCATCAGTTCTAGCTGGTGAAGGTGGCAATATCTCAAATATCGCTGGTGGTAATGTAACAGGTACTGTAGCAAATGCAAACAATGCATCATATGCAGGTAACGTAACTGGTGCAACTCAAGGCAACATCACAAGTGCAGCTAATTTGGCAACTGTTGGTAATATCACTTCAGGTACTTGGTCAGCAACTCTCGGTGTTGTTTCAGGTGCAAACTTGACTTCAATCACTGGTGCTAACGTAACCGGTAACGTTGCAAACGCAAATCTAGCTGGTTATGTAACTCAGGCAACTCAAGGTAATATCACTACATTGTCAAACTTGACAACTGTTGGTACTATTACTTCAGGTACATGGGATAGCGCATTCACTGCAGGTCTAGATGCAAATGCTCTTGCAAACATCAATGGTGCTAATGTCAGCGAAGTTGCTCTAGCAACTCACGTAACAGGCAACGCACAAGGCAACATCACTTCAGTTGGTACTCTAACTAGCTTGACTGTTGCAAACTCAGGTGCAGGTAACATCATCGCAGACAATGCAAATCTCGGCAATCTAATGCTCGCAAACTTTGCAAACGTAAGTGGTAATGTTGTAGCTGGCAATGTATTTGCAAATGCAAACATTCAAGCAAACTCAACTGTACTATCAAATGCTGTTTCTTCAGTATCAGGTAGCATCACTATCTCTACTACAGCAAACGCAGACGTAGTACTTGCACCAAATGGTACAGGTAACGTCAATGCAAGCAATGCTTATGTAACTAATGTTAAGGATCCATCAAGCGCACAAGACGCAGCTACAAAGAACTACGTAGATACTCTTGTTCAGGGTCTCAGCCCTAAGGAATCAGTTGTATACGCAACAACTACTGCTCTACCAGCATATACTTACAACAATGGTACATCAGGCGTTGGCGCAACTCTAACTGGTACTGCTAACGGTGCACTAACACTCGATGGTAGCGCAGTAGCAGTAGGTGAGCGCGTTCTAATCAAGAACGAAACAAGTTCAAATGCTGCTTATAACGGTATCTATGTTGTTTCAGTTGCAGGTTCTGCGGGTGCAGCATACGTACTAACTCGTGCTGCTGACTTCGATGCATCAGCACAGATTCCAGGTGCTTATACATTCGTTGAAGCTGGTTCTGTAAATGCAGGCGCAGGCTATGTATGTACATCTACTCCTCCTGTAACAGTCGGTACAACTGCAATCACCTTCACTCAGTTCTCTGGTGCTGGTACTTATACTGCAGGCACTGGCTTGACACTAACTGGTACTCAGTTCAGCATCAGCAACACTTCAGTAACAGCTGGTTCATACGGTGACGGTGACCAAGTAGCAACATTCACTGTGAATGGTCAGGGACAGCTAACTGCTGCTTCTAACACTCATATCACTGCAAATGCTGCAAACTTGACTGGTACTGTGCTTGCTTCAAGCATCGTAACTTCAAGCTTGACTACTGTTGGTAACATTGCAACTGGTACTTGGAGTGCAAACTTCAATACAGGTCTAGATGCAGGCGTTCTCTCAAACATCACTGGTGCTAACGTAACTGGTAACGTTGCTAACGCAAATCTAGCTGGTTATGTAACTCAGAATGCACAGTCAAACATCACTTCAGTTGGTACTCTAGTTTCTCTCGCAGTAACTGGAACAACAACTTCAGGTAATGTCTATGCAGGCAATATCGGTAACTCATCATCAGTTCTAACTGGTGAAGGTGCTAATATCGCAAACATCACTGGTGCAAATGTAACTGGTAATGTTGCTAATGCAAATCTAGCTGGTTATGTAACTCAGAATGCACAGTCAAACATCACTTCAGTTGGTAATCTAACTGCATTGACTGTAGTTGGTAACCTAGCAGCAGGTAACGCAAATATCATTGGTAATCTAACTGCAGGTAACATCGCAGTTGGTACAGGTACTGGTGGTAACGTTTCTGGTGCTAACGTAATCACTGCAAACTACTTCGTAGGTGATGGTAGCAATCTTGCAAATCTCACTGGTGCAAATGTAACTGGTAACGTTGCAAATGCAAATCTAGCAGGTTATGTCACTCAGGCAACTCAGGGCAATATCACTAGTGCAGCAAATCTCGTAACTGTTGGTACTATTACTTCAGGTAGCTGGAATGCAAACTTCACAGCAGGTGTTTCAGGTGCAAATCTTGCAAGCATCACTGGTGCTAACGTAACTGGTAACGTTGCAAATGCAAATCTAGCTGGTTATGTAACTCAGAATGCACAAAGCAATATCACAAGCGTTGGTACTCTAACTAGCTTGACTATTGCAAACACAGGTGCTACTGGTAACCTCGTTGCAGATAATGCAAATCTAGGTAATGTTGCTACAGCTAATTACGTAGGAGTCGCAGTTGCTACAACTTCAACTCGTGCTAATACTAATGTAACTACTACAGGCGTCGTAATTGACACCTTCCCAGCAGCAAGCTACAGAACTGCTAAGTATGTCATCAGTGCTTCAAGTGCCAATGGCTATCAGTCAGTAGAAGCTCTTGTAGTACAGAACGGCTCAGATGCATTCATGACAGTCTATGCTTCAATCACTGATGGTACGATTGATCTCATCGACTTGACTGCAACTGTTTCAGCTGGTAACGTGAACTTGACTGCTACTGCAAACTCTTCAGTTGCTTCAACTGCAAGCGTCAATCTAGTAGCGACTTACGTACAAGCATAAATAAAATAAAGAAGGTTGGGGGTGGCTTAACGGTCACCCCCAGCTGACTTCACAATCTAATCATCAACAGGGAAAATGGAACTGTGACAACAAAATATTTTAACGCGAAAACCGGTGTCCAAGCCGGTAATATCATTTTAGACGCAGCCAACGGAAGTATCGAAGTTGACTCCGCAAATGTCACAGAAGACATCTCAGTAGGCGGAAACGCCACAATCAAAGGAAACTTAACATTAGGCACGAGTAATCAAGGGGGAAATATCTCCAACGTGTATTCGATTACCGCCAATTATGTAACGGGAGATGGTAGCAACATCTCTAATATCAAAGGTTCTAATGTTACTGGAATCGTTGCTAACGCTTCATACGCTTCGAGTGCAGGGTCCGCATTGACTGCAGGATCGGCAAACTCAGCAACTTATGCAGGCACAGTGTCTGTAAATTCTCAACCAAATATTACGTCCGTAGGTACTTTAACATCTTTGACTGTATCCGGTAATACTAATCTAGGTTCAGAAGCTAATATCACGATCACGGGCGGTGAGCCTGGCTTTTATCTACAAACAGATGGAGCAGGTAATCTATCTTGGGCTGCTGCAGGCGGCGGCACAGGCGCGCCGGGCGGGCTAAACACATATGTTCAGTTTAATAATATAGGTGAATTTGCCGGTGTTGCAGGATTCACCTTCAATAGTACAACGGGTCTATTGACTGTACCTAATGTAACTATAAGTGGTTCAGCCAACATCAATGGTAATCTAGTTTTAAGTAGTAATCTTACCGGCGCAAACAATATCACTGCAAATTATTTCTCAGGTGACGGCAGTAATCTCGCAAATCTCACTGGTACTAACGTTACCGGTCAAGTAGCAAACGCCAACATTGCAGGTACTGTATATACAAACGCACAACCAAACATCACTTCAGTAGGTACATTGGATTCAGTAACTACAGCAGGTGATGCAGTTATCGGTGGAAATGCAAACATCTCTGGTAACGTATTGACTGGTAATGGTATGGGCGGTAATCTATCAGGTGCTAATGTCATCACTGCTAACTATTTCGTAGGTGATGGTGGCAATCTCACAAATATCACAACATCCAATACAGCAAACTTCGCAAACTATGCAGGCAATGTCACTGTAAATGCACAACCAAACATCACTTCAGTAGGTACACTGGATTCAGTCACTACAGCAAGTGATGCAGTTATCGGTGGAAATGCAAACATCTCTGGTAACGTATTGACTGGTAGTGGTACTGGTGGTAATCTCACCGGTGCAAACGTAATCAGTGCAAACTACTTCGTAGGTGATGGTAGCAATCTATCAAATCTCACTGGTTCAAATCTTATCGGTGCAGACGGCAATACAAGCAATGTACTATATGGTAACGGTAACTTTGCAGCAGTCCCTGTAAGCTACAACGACAGCAACGTAGCTACATTCTTAGCAAACTTTGGTAGCAATACTATCTCAACTACTGGTAATGTTGCGGCAGGAAATATCACTGCTAATGGTACTGTGTCAACAGGAAACGTTATCCCGAGCACAGATAATACATACTATCTAGGAAACAGCACTAATCGTTGGTCTAATATCTGGTTAGGACCCGGCACTCTCTTCATCACTGATAGTAACACAGCATCTAATGCTACTGCAGCAATAACGGTTGAAAATGGTATACTAGAGATCAACGGTGTCGCACAGATCCAAGCTCCTGGTATCGCTAATGGTAATAGTAATATCGCAATCACATCTAGTGCTAACGTAACTATATCAGCAGCAGGTAATGCAGGTATTTTTACAGTCACTGGCACCGGCGTAAATGTAGCAGGTACGATGAATGCTACTGGAAATCTAAGCCTCGGCGGTGGATCAGGTGGCAATATCTCTGGTGCTAATGTTGTAACTGCTAACTATTTTATCGGTAATGGCAGTAACTTAGCAGCAATCGCTGGTGCAAATGTAACAGGTACTGTAGCAAATGCGACAAATGCCGTAACAGCAGGCACTGCGAACTCAGTAGCAGGTGCAAACGTAACTGGTACGGTTGCTAATGCGACTTATGCAGTAACAGCAGGCACATCAAATTCAGTAGATGGTGCAAATGTAAGTGGTACTGTAGCTAATGCAACGTATGCAGTAACAGCAGGCACTGCGAACTCGGTAGCAGGTGCTAATGTAACCGGTACTGTAGCAAATGCTAACTTTGCTTCATATTCTGGTACAGCAAGCTCAGCAAATACGGTTGCAGGTGCTAACGTATTCGGTCAAGTGCCTTATGCGAATGTCGCTAACAATGTCGCTGGCGCAAATGTCAGTGGTCAAGTTGGTAATGCATTAAAAGCAGGTACTGTCTATACGAATGCACAGCCAAACATCACGTCAGTGGGTACACTGACTGGATTAGTTGTGGCCGGTGATACGACGATAACCGGTAATCTAACTGTCACTGGCAACGTAGATTATATCAACTCTAACAATATTTACATCGAATCCCCAGTCATCACATTAGGCGGCGGCGCTAATGGCAATGCATTGACTACAAATGACGGATATGATCGCGGTACTGTGTTGGATTACTATACTACAACTCCTGTGACAGCATTTATGGGATGGAAGAATGCGAACGGCGAGTTCCAGTTCGGTAGCAATGTCAGCATCGACAACAATGTTGCGACTATCAATACATTCGGCAACATCAAGGCAGGTAGCGCAAATCTAGGTAACACAGTAAGGTCTAACTACTTCATCGGTAGCGGTAATAACATAAGCAACATTCAGGGTGCTAATGTTGCTGGTCAAGTTGGTAATGCACTCGTGTCTGGTACCGTCTATACAGCAGCACAGCCTAACATTACATCAGTGGGCAGACTAACAACACTCACTGTCGGTAATGCGACTGCTAATACAGTGTTTGGCAATGGTACAATCGTAGCATCAGGCAATGCAAACGTTGGCAACTTGGGCTTCGACGGCGGCCAGATTATTGGTACTGGCAACATCACTGCTGGTAACCTAAGCATAACTGCTAATGCGAACGTAGGTAACTTAGGCTTCGACGGCGGTCAGATCACTGGTACTGGCAACATCACTGCTGGTAATATCAATCTCAACAGTGGAGCATTATTCACCCCTCTATCTACTAATCCAGCATATCAGCAAGGTCTAGTATGGTATGATTCGGTCAATGATAGCTTAAACTATTATAATAGTGTTGCAAACTCAATAATCAATATCGGTCAGGAAGTCAGTATTCTTGTTTATAACCAGAGCGGTGCTACTATTCCTGCAGGAAGCGTTTGCTACATCAGCGGCGGTCACAGCCAGCAACCTAAAATTGCCCTAGCACAAGCAACTGGTAGCACGACTTCACAAGCCATCGGTGTCACACAGTTCGATATTACTAATAATAGCAACGGTTATATTACTATCCTCGGTGCTGTAACCAATCTCAATACAAGCGGATACACTGACGGTGACACACTATATCTCAGTGCAACCACCGCAGGCGCATTCACCAATACTCCTCCTGTCATCAATAACGGTTCAAGCAATGTTATCGTTCGGATCGGATTTGTGACTTACAGCAATCCAGCAAACGGTAAGATATTCACCAGCGTTCGTCCAGTATCAGTATCAGGTGCTAACGTAACTGGTCAAGTTGGCAATGCTACAGTTGCTGGTACTGTATATACTAATGCACAACCCAATATCACATCAGTTGGTACATTGACTAGCCTACAGGTTAGCGGAGACATCACACCTAGTGCAGATGGCACCTACAACTTAGGTAATGCTACAAATAGGTTCAAGTCAATCTATCTATCAGGCAACACTATCTACCTCGGGCCGCAGACTATAAGTGCCAATGCTACTTCGGTTAATATTCCAGGTAATCTCACTGTTGCTAACCTAGCGATCACCGGCAATCTCTCTGCTTCTAGCATCGCTAATGGAACTTCATCAGTAACTATCCCAGTATCCAATGGCAATGTCAATATTGCAGCAAATGGTAACACTTCTCTTGTTATCACTGGTACAGGCGCAAATATCACGGGTACATTAAATGCTAGTGGTAATGCGAACGTAGGTAACATTGGTGCAACAAATGGTGTCTTTACAAATGTGAGCGGTAATGGTTCTGCCCTATCAAGCATCACTGGTGCTAATGTAACTGGCACAGTTGCTAATGCAAACTACTCAGCATATTCAGGTGTTGCGTCGTCTGCAAACGCAGTTGCCGGTGCAAACGTAACAGGTGCAGTTGCTTATGCAACTACTGCCAATTCAGTTGCTGGCGGCAATGTATCAGGTGCAGTTGCTTATGCAACTACTGCCAACTCAGTTGCCGGCGCTAACGTAACCGGCACTGTTGCTAACGCAACGTATGCAACTACTGCAGGTACAGCAAACTCAGTTGCTGGTGCAAACGTAACTGGTACTGTTGCTAATGCAACTTATGCAGTAACAGCAGGTACAGCAAACGCAGTTGCAGGGGCTAACGTAACTGGTGCGGTGGCTTATGCGACAACAGCGAATGCAGTTGCAGGTGCAAACGTATCAGGTCAAGTAGGCAACGCATTGGTTGCTGGTACGGTCTATACTAACGCACAGCCAAACATCACTTCAGTTGGTACACTCGCTAACTTGACTGTCGGTAATGCGACTGCTAATACCGTCTTCGGTAACGGCACAGTCAACGCATCAGGCAATATCAATGGCGCTAACATCACTGGTACTCATTATGGTGCAGCAACTGGACTCACATCTATCCCGGGTGCAAACGTAACTGGTCAAGTAGGTAACGCAACAGTAGCAGGCACCGTCTATACTAACGCACAACCAAATATCACTTCAGTTGGTACTCTAACATCACTCGCAGTGACCGGTAACTTGACTTCAGGTAACGCAGTTATCACTGGTAACTTGACGGTTACAGGAAACCTAATCTATATCAATACAACTAATCTTGCAGTACAGGATCCAGTAATCGACCTACAGACTGGTGTGAATGGTGCTCCGCTAGCATCTAACTCAGGATATGATGTTGGTACTTCATTAAACTATTATACTACTGCTCCTGTAGTAGGCTTTATGGGTTGGAAGACTGCTAATGCTGAGTTCACCGTAGCAAGCAACGTTACATTGACAAACAACGTAGCAACCATCAACACATTAGGCAATCTACGTGTTGGTAATATCATCGGTAATGGTCAGGCATTGACTGGTCTTGCTGGTGCAAACGTAACAGGTGCGGTCGCTTATGCAACAACAGCGAACTCAGTTGCTGGTGCGAATGTTAGTGGCCCCGTCGCTTATGCGACAACTGCAAACGCAGTAGCTGGTGCAAACGTAACAGGTGCGGTCGCTTATGCAACAACAGCAAACGCAGTAGCTGGTGCAAACGTAACTGGCACAGTTCCAACAGCAAACAATGCAAGTTATCTTGGTGGTGTTGCAGCAGGAAGCTATGCTACGCAGTCATATGTCACTAGTCAGGGTTATATCACTTCATCAGGAAGTATTTCAGGTTCTGCTGGTTCAGCAACTACCGCAACAAATCAATCAGGTGGTACAGTATCTGCTACAACGGGCGCCTTCAGTAGTAGTGTTTCATTCGCAGGCGGATCAGCGGTTTCATCAGCCGGAGATTTCACTGCTAGAAGATCATCGGGAACAACCGGAGTCTATTATTTCGTAGATGGCACCAAATATCTATACTTCGATGGTACAAACTTCCAACTTACCGGTGGTACTAATTTTAGCGTTAGTGCCAACATATCTTCTCCGGTCATTACAGCATCTACACAATTTAGTGGTTCAGGTGCCGGACTAACCGGTACTGCAGCTAGCTTGACCGCAGGTGCAGCTACTCTAGCTACAAAAGCATCTACTCTAGCTGCTGGCGGTGGATCTGGTACTGCGATGACATTTAACTGGTCTGGTCAATCAGGTCAGCCACCTTGGTTGTGGGGAGGTAGTGATGGTTCAAATATGTATGTTTATAACCCATCTAACTTCTCGGTCAACTATGCAACAAGTGCAGGTTCAACACCAACAGCAAACAATGCAAGTTATCTGGGCGGGGTCGCTGCAGCAAGTTATCTAACATCTGCTGTGACTTCTGCTGCTGCTGGAACCGGTGTTTCAGTCAGCGGATCAACTGGTGCAGTCACATTCAGCATCGGTCAGGCAGTTGGTACTGGCTCGAACGTTCAGTTTAACTCATTGGGTGTTGGTACAGCAGGATCTACTACAACAGGTGAAATCAGAGCAACTAACAACATCACTGCTTATTATTCTGATAAACGTTTGAAGAAAGATATCACTGCGATTCCTAATGCTCTCGAAAAGGTCACTAACATTTCAGGTGTCTATTATCGTTCGAATGAGGAAGCTGCCAAATACGGATATGAAAGCGACAAACTCCAAGTAGGTGTCATCGCACAAGAAATCGCAGCAGTACTTCCAGAAGTTGTTGTTCCTGCTCCGTTCGATATCGGACAAAATGAAGATGGAACTGAATATTCTAAATCAGGTGAAAACTATAAAACAGTACACTATGATAAGTTAGTTCCGCTACTGATCGAAGCTATCAAAGAACTAAAAGCAGAAGTGGATGAACTAAGAGCTAAGGTGAAATAATGACACTCAATGCTTCTGGTGCAATATCATTAGGTGGTAGTGTTACAGGTCAATCTGTTAACCTACAATTAGGTCAGGGTGCTGCTACACAGGTCAGTATGAATGATACTAATGTCAGGACACTGGCTGGTATAGCATCCGGTGCTATCGATTTTAATTCCTTTCACGGTAAACCTAGTTTTATTGGGGGCACATACACATATACTGCCAACGGCACTTTCACTCTTCCATCAGGTTACTCTACTGCTGTGGTTGAAATATGGGGAGGGGGCGGCGGCGGAGGATCCGGACTTACACCGAACACTGCCGGCACTGCAGGAACTGCTACTACATTTAGTGGTACAGGTGTCAGCCTTACTGCTAACGGTGGTGGATTGGGTGGTCAGACTACCTCGGTTGGTGCAGGGGGAACAGCATCCGGAGGAACTACAAATACATCTGGAAATGC
>Ga0208741_10000435_pt1 | contig 20362 bp, 31 predicted proteins | sample CryBogCBE03Jun09_FD_184576 | JGI IMG/M metagenome (GOLD analysis project Ga0208741, IMG submission 184576) | Freshwater microbial communities from Crystal Bog, Wisconsin, USA - CBE03Jun09 (SPAdes) | ecosystem: Environmental > Aquatic > Freshwater > Lake | place: Crystal Bog, Wisconsin, USA...
CCGGTGTGGAGCCCCAGACCGAGACCGTGTGGCGTCAGGCCAACAAGTACAACGTGCCTCGTATTTGCTACGTGAACAAGATGGACCGTACCGGTGCCGACTTCTTCCGTTGCGTCGACATGATTCGCGACCGCCTCAACTGCCTGCCTGCCGTTATTCAGCTGCCTATCGGTGCCGAGAGCGAGTACAAGGGCATCATCGACATCTGCTCGATGACCGCCACGATCTACCACGACGACAAGGGCGAGAAGCTCGAAGTCATCGAGATCCCCGCGGAGTACAAGGAGCAGGCGGAGCAGTACCACACCGAACTCCTCGACATCTTGACGACGTTCGACGACGAGTTGATGGAAAAGATGATGAACGACGAAGTGCCGACGGTCGAGGAAATTCGTGCCTCACTGCGTCGCGGTACCCTGGCCGGTACCTGCATCCCAATCTTGAACGGCTCGGCCTTCAAGAACAAGGGTGTGCAGCCGATGCTCGACGCCGTCGTCGACTTCCTGCCGTCGCCGCTCGACCTCCCCGACACCCAGGGCACCAAGCCGGACACCGACATCGAGTTGTTCCGCAAGGCCGACGACGCCGAGCCCTTCTCGGCGCTGGCCTTCAAGATCATGACCGACCCCTTCGTCGGTAAGTTGACCTACCTGCGCGTGTACTCGGGTTGCCTCGAAAAGGGTGAGACCGTCATCAACACGACCAAGGGCTCGAAGAAGGAGCGCCTCGGCCGTCTCCTCTTGATGCACGCCAACAACCGTGAAGACCTCGACACCATCCGCACCGGTGACATCGTCGCCGCTGTGGGTCTCAAGCAGGTCACCACGGGTGACACCTTGAGCTCGATGGACCACCCGATTCAGCTGGAAACCCTCGTCTTCCCCGAGCCCGTTATTCACGTGGCCGTGGAGCCCAAGACCAAGGCCGACCAGGAGAAGCTCGGGAAGGCCCTGTTCTCGCTCTCCGAAGAAGACCCCACCTTCCGTGTCCGCACGGACGAAGAGACCGGTCAGACCGTTATCTCCGGTATGGGTGAACTCCACCTCGAAGTCCTCGTTGACCGTATGCTCCGTGAATTCGCGGTAGACGCCAACGTCGGTAAGCCGCAGGTGGCCTACCGTGAGACCGTTCGTAAGAAGGTCGAGAAGGTCGAAGAGAAGTACGTTCGCCAGACCGGTGGTAAGGGTCAGTACGGACACGTCGTCATCACCCTGGAGCCCACGGGCCCCGGTGGCGGCTACGAGTTCTGTGACGAGATCACTGGTGGTGTCATTCCGAAGGAATACATCGGACCAGTCAACGCCGGTATCACCGAAGCGTTGACCTCTGGTGTGCTCGCCGGCTACCCCGTCGTGGACGTTCGCGTCCGTCTGACGTTCGGTAGCTACCACGACGTTGACTCGTCGGAAATGGCGTTCAAAATCGCTGGTTCGATTGCGGTAAAGAAGGCGGCTCGCTTGGCGAACCCCGTGCTCCTGGAGCCCGTTATGGCCGTTGAGGTCGTAACGCCCGAGGACTACATGGGTGACGTTATTGGTGACCTCTCCTCGCGCCGTGGTCGTATCGAAGGTATGGAACAGCAGGGCAATGGCCAGACGATTCGGGCCCTTGTCCCACTAGCCGACATGTTCGGCTACGCTACTGACCTGCGCTCGCGCACCCAAGGGCGCGCGACGTACAGTATGCAGTTCCACTCGTACGCGGAAGTGCCTGAGTCGATCGCTAAGGAGATCGTGGCGAAGGCCACTGGCGCGTAACAAAATCGCTGGGCAACCAGTGAACCCAAGGTCCAAACCGTCGTCGGGGAGGGCCGAAAAAAGAACCGATGCACTCAAAGTGAGTGGATCCCAAGACAGAAAGTAAGTCCCCGACAATGGCAAAGCAGAAGTTCGAGCGCACTAAGCCGCACGTAAACATCGGTACCATGGGTCACATTGACCACGGTAAGACCACCTTGACCGCAGCAATCACCAAGGTGCTCTCCGACCGTATCCCTGGCTCCGCCTTCACGCCCTTCGACCAGATCGACAAGGCCCCCGAAGAGCGCCAGCGCGGTATCACCATCTCCATCGCCCACGTTGAGTACGAGACGGAAAACCGTCACTACGCTCACGTCGACATGCCCGGCCACGCCGACTACGTCAAGAACATGATCACCGGTGCCGCCCAGGTTGACGGCGCCATCCTCGTGGTCTCGGCGACCGACGGTCCTATGCCCCAGACGCGTGAGCACGTGCTGCTCGCCCGCCAGGTGGGTGTGCCCTACATCGTCGTTGCCCTGAACAAGGCCGACGTTGTCGAAGACGAAGAGCTCCTCGAGCTCGTCGAAATGGAAGTCCGCGAGCTCCTCTCGAGCTACGACTTCCCCGGCGACGACATTCCAATCGTCCGCGTCTCGGCCCTCCAGGCCTTGAACGGCGACACCGCGTGGGGCGACAAGGTCATGGAGCTCATGGCCGCCGTTGACGCCTACATCCCCGAGCCCGAGCGTTCGACCGACAAGCCGTTCCTCATGTCAATTGAGGACGTCATGTCGATCACCGGCCGTGGCACCGTGGTCACCGGTAAGGTTGAGCAGGGCATCATCAAGGTTGGTGACGAAGTCGAAATCGTCGGTCTCCGTGACACGACCAAGACGACCGTTACGGGCATCGAAATGTTCCGCAAGCTCCTCGACCAGGGCCAGGCTGGCGACAACCTCGGCGCCCTGCTCCGTGGTACGAAGAAGGAAGACGTCGAGCGCGGTCAGGTTCTCTGCAAGCCAGGTTCGATCAACCCGCACACCGTCTTCGAGGCTTCGGTCTACGTGTTGACCAAGGAAGAAGGCGGCCGTCACAAGCCGTTCTTCGCCAACTACCGTCCTCAGTTCTACTTCCGCACGACGGACGTCACCGGTACCATCGAGTTGCCTGCCGGCACCGAAATGGTCATGCCTGGTGACAACACCGAAATGACCGTGACCTTGGGTAAGCCAATCGCCATGGAAGAGGGTCTCACCTTCTCCATCCGCGAAGGTGGTCGTACCGTTGGTTCCGGTCGTGTCGTCAAGATCCTGAAGTAGTCGACGAATGGCCGACAACCGTCAAATGATCCGCATCCGGCTGAAGGCCTTCGACCACCAGGTCCTGGACCAGTCCACCGCGAAGATCGTGCAGACCGTGGAGCGTACCAACGCCCGCGTGCAGGGTCCCGTGCCGCTGCCAACCGAGAAGCACCGTTACACGGTGGTTCGCGGACCGCACAAGCACAAGGACTCTCGTGAGCACTTCGAGATGCGCGTGCACAAGCGTTTGCTTGACATCGTTGACCACACCGCCAAGACCGTCGACTCGCTTCAGCGTCTCGACCTTCCTGCCGGTGTCGACATCGAAATCAAGATTCGCCAGAACTAAGTAGTAAGCAAAAGACCCCCGTCGCGGAAGCGACGGGGGTCTTTTGCATTACTGCTTGATTTAGTTTCAAAGTCGAACAGGCTAAGTCAATGCGATTGCGGAAGTGGCCTTCTACGAGGAAGCTCCAGCTTGTTTGAGGGTTTCGTAAGAATTTTCCATGGGCAGTCAGTGTTTTGTCGGGGGAGTGATGACCTGACGATCGATTGAGAGACTTAGTGCGTGATCAGCATCGCAGCTACTGGAGAATTTCAAGTTCATTTCAAGCGTGATTCCGCGATGTGCAGTTTTTGTTAGAGGCGCTACGTTTAAATGGCTAAGTGTGCACTCGAAGTGGATTAGGAGTTCTCAGAAGATGAAATATACCGACTACTACCTCGCGCTCGGATTGGATTTTGAGAGCGTTTCGCTCATGGGAGCCGAGGAGCTCAGAGATGAAATCGAGAAGGCGTATCGAGCCAAGGCCCATGCACACCACCCTGACAAGTTCGCAACAGAGCCAAAGGAAATTCGGGACCATCATGCAAAAATTTTTCAGATCGTGAAAGAAGCAAGGGAAAAACTCCTTGATGGAAGCTATCGAACTTCACATGACGAGCTTTTGAGAGAGAAATCTCGACCATTTAGAAAAGCGAGGAGGCGCAATAATTTTGAGCCGCGGGTCAGGAAGGAAAATGCGGCGTTCGAGTCAGCTAGTGATGAGGAATGCGAATACATTTACGACATGCTCCTTTCGGTCGCATTGGGGGAGTATGCATTCCCGCCCCGAGCAATTCGTTTCTCCGAGATTGCTGTCGAAATGGGATTAGATCTTGAGAGTGAGCTCCACTCGAATAACCGCGCTGATCGCGATTACCTACGGGCGGCATTGTTTCGGGTAGGGCGAATGGAACTGGCGACAATCAATGGATTGACTTTCGTGCCGCTAGTGATGCTGGCAGCAAATCTGTCCCATTCAATGTTGTGCGTTGAGGAGAGCCTGAAGTTTCATCGCCAGACTTTTCAAATGGGTAATGGATTTGAAGCGTTCCTTGAAGGCGAGCGAGATCGCATTTGGTTGGCAACGGGGGCCTACTTCAAGAAAATAGGTTTCGAATATTTGACTTCGATAAGTAATACCGGCTTCATTGAGTGAACCTCTTGGTGGCAAGTTATTTTGGTTTACAAATTCTCTGAACTAGGAGAAGACGGGCATTACCTGTGTAGTCATCGGGAATGCAAAAAGGGCGACATCGCCGAATATGGAACTACCTTCCCTGATTTACCGACGCGGCCTTTTGGCTTTTTCGACGGCAATCTCCGCAATCCACGCCAAGGCTTTTTCTTTGGAGTCGATCCGGCGTCCGTCACTCAAGATTGTGACGTCATCGTTCGTGGGTGGCAACGCACTCTTCATCTTTTCAACCCACTCCTCGCCACTCAGCACCGCTGGAGCAGCGCTCGCCGGAACGAGGGGAGCATCGAGCGCAATCCCTGAAGGGTGGTGGGGAGGTCGAGCGTCGACGACGCTACGACGCCCCAGGGGGACTACGACGGCCGGTTCCATCACAATGGTGCCGTCGGGCTCGACTCGGGCAAGGTAGCGATCATGTTTGGCGAGTTTTCCGAGATTCACTCGACCACGACCTTGGACAGTAACCACAATCTCATCATTCATGCTCCCACTCTAGAGGGGCTAAGCCCTTTAAGGGCTAAACCCCCAGTTCCAATGCCTGACCTATCACTGATCGCCCAACGGTCGCTTATCCCACAAATCAATCAAAAAGGGCCCGTTCTCTACCGGTGGGGAGTGGAGGGGCTGATGGCAACTGAATGAGGTTCTCGCCGAGTATCGACGAAAGGGTCACCGTGTGATGCGGCTACAATGAGTGACCCCAGTTCACGAAGAAGTCCAGCTCGCTTTGCGTTGGACAGTGGTGGTGGTGTAACGTAGAAGTCCTGCCCTTAACGGGCAAACAGTAGATCTGCTTGATTGCCCTTCGGGGAACGTCAAGCGAAACAAGTCGAACGCTCCGTTCGGGTTTTTATGGCCCGGCGGAGCGTCTGTGTGTCGGAGCATCCGACTCACAGACAGTGGAAGAAGAGAGGCAAACGTGACGGCCAAAGCGATCGTCGGCGAGAAGGTGGGCATGACCCAAGTCTGGGATGACCAGAATCGGGCCATTCCAGTGACTGTTGTTAAAGTCAGCCCAGCTCGCGTCGTCCAAGTAAAGACGCCGGAGAAGGAGGGCTACTCAGCTCTCCAGGTCACGTGGGGCACTCGCCGCACGTCGACCTTGACACAGCCTGAGCTGGGTCACTTCGACAAGGCCGGCGTTACGCCCGGCAAGAAGCTCGTCGAACTTCGTCTCGACGACGTTTCCTCCTACGTGGTAGGTCAGGAAATCGCCGTTGACGTGTTCGAAAAGGGCGAGATGATTGACGCCACGGCCGTGAGCAAGGGTAAGGGCTTCGCTGGTGGTATGAAGCGCCACAACTTCTCTGGTCAGGGTGCCTCGCACGGTAACCACAAGCACCACCGTGCCCCCGGTTCCATCGGCGCCTGCTCGACCCCCGGTCGTGTGTTCAAGGGCACCAAGATGGCCGGTCGTTACGGTGGCGGTCAGGTGACCACCACGAACCTCGAAGTGATCCGCGTTGACGCTGAGCGCAACCTCGTCCTCGTCAAGGGTGCCGTTCCCGGCCCCCGTGGCGGCGTCGTCGTGCTCCGTACGTCGGTCAAGAACCCAATGAAGGCTGGAGGTGCTCGATGAGCGACGTCTTTACCTTGCGTGGGCCGGTCAAGAAGGAGCGCGCTCCGTACGCCCAGCACACCGCTGCTCGTAAGTCCGTGACGGGTGCCGACCTCGGCACCGTCAACTTGGAGCCCTCGATCTTTGGTCTCGAGCCCAACGTGGCCGTCATGCACCAGGTCATCAAGGCCCAGCTCGCCGCGAAGCGCGCGGGTACCCAGTCCACCAAGACCCGTAAGCAGGTCAGCGGTGGTGGTAAGAAGCCGTTCGCCCAGAAGGGTACCGGCGGTGCTCGTCAGGGTACGATCCGCGCTCCTCACTACCCCGGTGGTGGTGTGGCGCTGGGACCAAAGCCTCGTAAGTACGACCAGAAGACGCCCAAGAAGATGATTCGCTTGGCGCTCTACTCGGCCCTCTCCGACCGCGCCGCTGAGTCGCACGTCGTCTTGGTCGACAGCTTCAACGCCTGGACTGCCCCGAAGACCAAGGACGCCATCAGCTCGTTGGCCGCCCTCGGCCTCGAAGGCAAGGTCTTGGTTGTCATCACGCGTGATGACCTCACCGCTCGTCACTCGTTCGCGAACCTGCAGAACGTCAAGACGATTGACGCCGGCGAACTCAACGCCTACGACGTCCTCAACTCGGACTGGGTGCTCTTCACTGACGCCACCCTGCCCGTCGCAAAGGAGAGCAACTAATGCGCGACGCAATGAGCGTTCTCATCCGCCCGGTGGTCTCGGAAAAGTCCACCACGCTGATGGACGCCAACACCTACGTGTTCGTGGTCGACCCACGCGCCACGAAGATCGACGTGCGTAACGCCGTCGAGCAGGCCTTCAACGTCAAGGTCACCAACGTCAACACGCTCAACCGTAAGGGTAAGTCGACGCGCAACCGTCGCACCGGTGTTGTGGGCTCACGCCCCGACACGAAGCGGGCCATCGTTACCCTCCGCGAGGGTGACTCGATCAATCTCTTCGAGAACTAAGGACTGCCATGGCACTGCGTCACCGCAAACCAACCAGCCCGGGTCGTCGTTTCCAGACGGTGTCGGACTTCGCTGAGATCACCTCAACGACCCCCGAAAAGTCACTGCTTGAGCCAAAGCCGAAGTCCGGTGGTCGTAACAACTACGGCCGCAAGACGTCACGCCACCGTGGTGGTGGTCACAAGCAGCAGTACCGCATCATCGACTTCAAGCGCAACAAGGACGGCGTGCCCGCCAAGGTTGCCACCATTGAGTACGACCCGAACCGTACCTGCCGTATTGCGTTGCTGCACTACGCGGACGGTGAGAAGCGCTACATCCTCGCTCCCAACGGCCTCAAGGTCGGCGACGTCGTCGAGTCGGGCCCCAAGGCCGACATCCGTAACGGCAACGCCTTGCCCATGCGTTTCATCCCCACTGGTTCCACGGTGCACAACGTTGAGTTGCGCCCCGGCGGTGGTGGCAAGATGGCCCGCAGTGCCGGCATGAGCGTCCAGCTCGTGGCGAAGGACGGTGGCTTCGCCACCCTGCGTCTTCCCTCGACGGAAATGCGCCGTGTGCCAATCGACTGCCGCGCCACGCTCGGCATCGTTGGTAACTCGGAGCACGAGCTCATTAAGATCGGTAAGGCCGGTCGTAACCGCTGGAAGGGTATCCGCCCACAGACTCGTGGTGTGGCTATGAACCCAGTGGACCACCCACTTGGTGGTGGTGAAGGTAAGACCTCCGGTGGTCGTCACCCGGTCTCCCCATGGGGTCAGCCAGAAGGTCGTACGCGTCTGCCAAAGGCATCCGACGCGCTCATTATTCGTCGTCGCCGCGGACGCGGTTCGCGGAGGTAGGTAGAACATGTCACGTAGTCTCAAAAAGGGCCCCTTCATTGACGCACACCTTCTCAAGAAGGTCGACGCCATGAACGCCGCTAACGAACGCAAGGTCATCAAGACGTGGAGTCGTCGTTCGACGATCATCCCCGACATGGTGGGACACACCTTCGCCGTGCACGACGGTCGCCGTCACGTGCCTGTATTTGTCAACGAGTCCATGGTGGGACACAAGCTCGGTGAGTTCTCGCCGACGCGTACCTTCAAGTTCCACGCTGGCCAGGAAAAGACGGGACGTCGCTAATGACCGGACCTAAGACCAACGAACGCCCGGGTACCCGCGCCACGCTGAAGGGTTTCCACATGTCGGCCTCCAAGGCCCGCGTGGTGCTGAACCTCATCCGCGGGGAGGACGTCAAGTACGCCCAGGAAATTCTCGCTGACACGGCCCGTGAGGCCGCCGGCGTCATCTCGAAGGTGCTGGCCTCGGCCGTCGCCAACGCGGTGAACAACGACGGCCTGGTTGCCGAAGAGCTCTACGTCTCGGCCGCCTACGCCGACGAGGGCATCACCATGAAGCGCTTCACGCCCCGTGCCCGTGGCCGTGCCGGTGCAATCCGCAAGCGCTCCTGCCACATCACCGTGATCGTGTCGCGCATGGACGAGGACCGCCTCGAACTGCTGCGCATCGCCCGCGCCGCCTCGGCGACCGCGAGCCGCGCTCGCCGTGTGGCCTCGTCTCGTCGCAAGGGTGAACCCGTCCCCGCCGCGCAGTACGAAGAGGTCGTTGCCGAGGACGTCACCACGAACGTTGAGGCCGTCGAGGTCGAGACGACCGAGGTTGTCGAGACCACTGAGGTCACCGACGCTGTCGAGACCACGGACGCCGTAGCGACTGACGAAGTCGTCGCTGAGGCCACGAACGAAGAAGCACCGACCGAGGCAGCCTCGGCCGAGACGACTGAGGAGACCAACTAATGGGTCAGAAAGTAAATCCCTACGGTTTCCGCCTGGGTATCACCACGGACTGGAAGTCCCGTTGGTTCAAGGAGCGTGGCTACAAGGAACTCGTTATCGAGGACTGGAAGATCCGCGACTACCTGACCAAGCAGCTCGAGAGCGCCGCCGTTAGCCGTATCGAAATTGAGCGTAACTCGGACCGCATCCGCGTGGACATCCACACGGCCCGTCCCGGTATCGTCATCGGTCGCCGCGGCGCCGAGGCCGAGCGTCTGAAGAAGGACCTCGAGAAGATCACCGGTCAGAAGAACAAGATTTCGTTGAACATCCAGGAAATCAAGCAGCCCGAACTCGACGCTGCCTTGATTGCGCAGGGTATCTGTGACCAGTTGCTTCGTCGCGTCGCCTTCCGTCGCGCCATGAAGCGTGGTATCCAGACCGTCCAGAAGGCCGGCGCCCTGGGTGTCCGTATTCAGGCCTCGGGACGTCTCGGTGGTGCCGAAATGTCGCGTCGTGAGTCGTACCGTGAGGGCCGCGTTCCACTGCACACCCTTCGCGCCGACATTGACTACGGTTTCCGCGAGGCTCGCACCTCGACTGGCCGTATCGGTGTCAAGGTCTGGATCTACAAGGGCGACATCCTGCCCTACCAGCTGACCAACGACGAAAAGATTGTCCGCGAGGCCGCTCTGGCCGTCGGTGACCCCGTGACCGCGAACGCGCCCGCCGCCCCCAAGGGTGTTGTTCGTGCTGGTGGTGGCCGTCGCCGTGTCGACGCCGACGCCGTGGTCGAAGAAGTGATTGTCGAAACCGCCGTTGTCGATGTCAAGCCCGCCGACTTGTTGGCGAGCAACGACGAGGTCGAGCGTCGCATCAGTGTCGAAGAAGACATCGAGCGTCGCACCGCCCAGGAGCACACCGACACGCCCCACTTCCGAAAGGACGCTGAGTAATCATGTTGATGCCTCGTAAGGTAAAGCACCGTAAGCAGCAGCGCGGTCGTATGACCGGCATGGCCAAGGGTGGCGTCGAAGTCAACTTTGGTGACTTCGGTATCCAGGCGCTCGAAGCTGGGTGGATTACCGCCCGCCAGATTGAAGCCGCTCGTATTGCAATGACTCGTCACGTGAAGCGTGGTGGAAAGGTCTGGATCCGCGTGTTCCCAGACAAGCCCGTCACCGCGAAGCCGGCCGAAACCCGCATGGGTTCGGGTAAGGGTAACCCAGAGTTCTGGGTGGCCGTTGTCAAGCCCGGTCGCATCATGTTTGAACTCGGTGGCGTGGATGAGCCCTTGGCGCGTGCCGCCATGGAGCGCGCCATCCAGAAGCTCCCGATTAAGGCCAAGTTCGTGATTCGTCCTGGGACGCACGGCGCACCGGAGGTAACCATCTAATGGCAAAGACGAAAGAACGCGTTGCTGAGTTTCGACTCTTGAGCGACACCGAATTAGTGGAACGTTTGGGTGAGGCTCGTCGTGAGCTCTTTAACCTGCGCTTCCAGCTCGCAACGGGGCAGCTTGACAGCTCGTCCCGCCTGGGTGAAGTGCGTCGCGACATTGCTCGCCTCGCTACCTTCCTGCGCGAGCGTGAGATCGCGGCTGCTGAAGCCGCTGGAAAGGCGAACTAGTCATGAGTGATGTGACGAACAACGAAGACGTCGTCGAAGAGACCGTCGCGGTTGAGGCCGTCGAAGAAGCAGTCGTCGAGGCAGTGGTGGAAGCCGCCGTTGAAGAGGCTGTTGTCGAAGCGGTCGTCGAAGAAGTAGTCGCCGAGGCCGTTGCTGAGGAAGTTGCGGCCGAGGCCGTAGCTGACGAAGCAGCCGCGGAGGTTGTCGAAGAGGCCGCCGCTCCAGCCGTTGTCGAAGAGGCGCCCGTCGCCGCTCCGGCTCCCGTTGAGAAGAAGCCCGCGACGTACCTGATCAAGACCTACCCCGTGGTTGAGGCTGCCGAGGTTGCCGTTGTTGAAGATGACGGCACCCGCGACAACTCTCGCAAGGTCCGTGAGGGCATTGTGGTCTCGGACAAGATGGACCGTACCCTCGTGGTCGCCGTCAACGAGCGCGTCGCGCACCCCAAGTACGGCAAGACCGTGCAGCGCACGAAGAAGTTGTACGTGCACGACGAGAACAATGACGCCAAGAAGGGCGACCGTGTCCGAGTCCAGGAGACTCGTCCGCTGTCCAAGCTCAAGCGTTGGCGCCTGACCGAAGTTGTGGAGCGTGCCCGATGATTCAGCAAGAGTCCCGTCTCAAGGTTGCCGACAACAGCGGCGCGAAGGAAATCCTTTGCATCCGCGTGCTCGGTGGCACCAGCCGTCGTTACGCCTCCATCGGTGACGTCATCATCGCCACGGTCAAGGACGCCATTCCCGGCGCCGCCGTGAAGAAGGGTGACGTGGTCCGCTGCGTGGTCGTGCGCGTCTCGAAGGAGAAGCGTCGTCCCGACGGTTCCTACATCAAGTTCGATGACAACGCTGCGGTGTTGATCAACGACCAGCTCCAGCCCCGCGGTACCCGTATCTTCGGGCCAGTCGGTCGAGAGCTGCGCGACAAGAAGTTCATGCGCATTATTTCCCTGGCGCCGGAGGTGCTGTAATGAAGATTCGTAAGGGTGACGACGTGCTCGTCCTCGCGGGCAAGTTCCGCGGCGAGCGCGCCAAGGTCGAAGAGGCTTTGCCAGCGAAGAACAAGGTGGTACTTGAGGGCCTGAACGTCGTCAAGCGCCACACCAAGCAGACCAGCCAGACCATGCAGGCCGGCATCATCGAGAAGCTCATGCCCCTCGATGCGTCGAACGTTGCACTCTGGTGCTCGGGCCACAAGGGTCCCGCCAAGGTCGGTTACAAAATCACGGACGGTGCCAAGGTACGCGTCTGCCGCAAGTGTGGAGAGGCACTATGACGACTTCTACCCGTCCACGCCTGAAGGTCCGCTACGACGAAACCATTCGTCAGGCCCTGAAGGAAGAACTCGGTCTCGAGAACATCATGCAGGTTCCGCGCCTGGAGAAGATTGTGCTCAACTCCGGTGTCGGCCGCGCTACCCAGCAGGCCTCGCTCCTCGAAGGCGCCCAGCGCGACCTCGAGAAGATCACCGGTCAGAAGCCAATCATCACTCGTGCTCGTAAGTCCATCTCGAGCTTCAAGTTGCGCGAAGAGCAGCCCATTGGTACCAAGGTCACCCTCCGAGGCGACCGCGCCTGGGAGTTCTTCGACCGCTTGATCAACATCGCGATCCCTCGTATCCGCGACTTCCGTGGCCTTTCGCCGAAGTCGTTCGACGGCCGCGGTAACTACACCTTTGGTGTCAACGACCAGTTGATCTTCCCCGAGATCGACTACGACAAGATTGACGCGCCGCGCGGTTTCGACATCACGATCGTGACCACGGCCCTCACCGACGAGCAGGGTCGCGCATTCTTGCGGGCCTACGGCTTCCCCTTCAAGCAGGAGAATCGATAGTCCATGGCGAAGAAATCGCTTCGAATCAAGCAGCAGCAGACGCCGAAGTTCTCGACGCGGGCCTACACCCGTTGCGAGCGCTGTGGCCGTCCCCGCTCGGTGTACCGCAAGTTCGGCCTCTGCCGTATTTGCCTTCGACAGATGGTGCACGCCGGCGAAGTCCCCGGCGTTACCAAGGCCAGTTGGTAAGGAGATCTCATGACAATGACTGACCCCATTGCCGACATGCTCACGCGCATTCGCAACGCGAATGCCGCCATGTTCGACACCGTAAAGATGCCGACCTCCAAGCTCAAGGAGAACCTCGCGAAGGTTCTCGAGCGCGAGGGCTTCATCGCCGGCTTCACCGTGACCAAGGTCGACGGCAAGCCGGGCGCCACGCTCGAAATTACCCTGAAGTACTCGGAAGACCGCAAGAAGACCATCGTTGGTATCAAGCGCGTGTCGAAGCCGGGTCTTCGTATCTACAAGAAGTCGGACCAGATGCCTAAGGTGCTGGGCGGCGTCGGTGTGGCCGTGGTCTCCACGAGCCACGGACTGATGACCGACCGTGAAGCCCGGAAGGCCAAGCTCGGTGGCGAGGTGTTGTGTTATGTCTGGTAACCAGCTCGCAGTATTGGAGGTGCGCTGATGTCGCGTATCGGTCGTAATCCCATCACGGTGCCCGCGGGCGTCACGATTGAGGTTGTCAACGGAGTGGTAACGGTTAAGGGTCCGAATGCGACCATGAGCCGTACCGTTCCCGAGGGCATCTTCTTGACCCAGGAGGGTGACGTGCTCACCGTCGGTCGCGTCAGCGACGAGACGCAGCACAAGTCGCTCCACGGTTTGACGCGCACACTCGTGAGCAACATGGTCGTCGGTGTCACCACCGGTTGGACCAAGGAACTCGAAATCATCGGTGTTGGTTACCGTGCCGCCACGAGCGACCCGAAGGTCCTCGACTTGGCGCTCGGCTTCTCCCACCCGGTGAAGTACAACGCACCCGAAGGTGTGACCTTCGAAGTGCCCGCACCCACCAAGGTGATCATCAAGGGACCTGACAAGGAAGTTGTCGGCCAGGTCGCCGCGTCGATCCGCAAGATTCGTAAGCCCGAGCCCTACAAGGGCAAGGGTGTGCGCTACCTCGGTGAGAAGGTTCTGCGCAAGGCAGGAAAGGCAGCAAAATAATGGCTCGTTCTACATACGAATTGCGCATGCGTCGCCACGCGCGTATCCGCCGCAAGCTTTCGGGCACTGCGTCGCGTCCGCGGGTTGCGGTCAGTCGCACCAACAAGCACATCTCCGCTCAGATCATCGACGACACCGCTGGTGTCACGTTGGCCGCCGCGTACTCGGTGGAAGGTGTCTTGAAGGACGTCAACGGTGGCAACATCGATGGCGCCAAGGCCGTGGCCGCCCTGCTTGCGCAGCGCGCCAAGGCCGCCAACATCACCACGGTGGTCTTTGACCGCGGTGGCTTTGACTACCACGGTCGCGTGGCCGCCTTTGCGGACCAGCTGCGCGCCGACGGACTGGAGTTCTAATGAGTGACCTGGAACAGTTTGAAGAGCGCACCATCAAGGTGAACCGCGTGTCGAAGGTCGTGAAGGGTGGACGTCGTTTCTCGTTCACCGCTCTCATGGTCATCGGTGACGGTAACGGACGCGTGGGCCTCGGCTACGGCAAGGCCAAGGAAGCTGGTTTGGCCGTGCAGAAGGGTATCGAAGAGGCTCGCAAGAACCTGTTCGAAGTCCCAATCGCCGGAACGACCATTGTCTACCCCGTGTTGGGTGAAGCTGGTGCTGGACGCGTGCTGATGAAGCCCGCCGCTCCCGGTACTGGTGTGATCGCCGGTGGTGCCGCCCGTGCCATTCTCGAAATGGCCGGCATCAAGGACATCATCGCCAAGTCATTGGGTTCGTCCAATGGCATCAACGTGGCGCACGCCACGATTGAGGGTCTCAAGCAGATGCGTACCCCCGAGCAGCTCGCCGCCTTGCGCGACAAGCCTGCCGACCACGTCATTCCTTCGGGCACCTTGCGTGCCTACCGTGAGCGTCAGCGTGAGGCCGACCTCTTCAAGACGGAGGCATAAGTCATGCAGCTCAAAGTAACGCAAATCCGCTCGTACATCGCCACCAAGCCCAAGCACCGCGGTTCGCTGCGCGCGCTCGGTTTGCGCGGTATTGGTCAGTCCAACGTGTTGCCCGATCGCCCCGAAATTCGCGGCATGATCGCTCGAGTGCCCCACTTGGTCAAAGTAGAAGAGGTCAACGAATGAAGTTGCACGAACTCAGTTCACCAGCGGGCACAACGCACCGCAAGCGCATTCTCGGTCGTGGTATCGGTGGTAAGGGTGGTAAGACTGCCGGCCGTGGTACCAAGGGTCAGAAGGCTCGTCGTCAGATTCCTGCCGGCTTCGAAGGTGGTCAGCTGCCACTGATGCAGCGCATCCCGAAGCTCAAGGGATTCACCAACCCCTTCCGCGTGGAGTACACCCCGGTCAACCTCGACGCCATCGCCGCGTTGGGCTTGTCGGACATCACGCCCGAGGTCTTGGTCGCGAACGGCCTGCTGCGCAAGAAGGACCTCGTGAAGGTTCTCGGACGTGGCACCTTGACTGCGAAGTTGACCGTTTCCGCACACGGCTTCTCGGCGTCGGCGAAGGCCGCCATCGAAGCCGCCGGTGGATCCGTGACCGTACTGGACCTGCCGTGGAGCGTACGCCCACCAGCAGCCGGTAACCAGCACCAGAACCGCTAAGTTATCTAGTCGTGCTGCGTCGCCTCTCGAACATATTCCGCGTACCGGACCTTCGCAATAAGGTCCTGTTCACGGTCTTCGTCATCTGCCTCTACCAGTTGGGTGCCAACCTGCCGATTCCCGGTGTGAGTTGGTCCCAGGTAGCCCTGCTGGAGGCGAAGTCGTCGTCCAGCGGTGTGCTGGGCTTCTTGAACCTGTTCTCGGGTGGCGCCCTGACGCGTCTCGCGGTCTTCGGTCTCGGTGTGATGCCTTACATCACGTCGTCGATCGTTATTCAGTTGTTGACGACGGTCATCCCGAAGTTGACGCAGTGGCGTGACCAGGGGGCCGATGGGCAAAAGCGCATCACCCAGGTCACCCGCTACTTGACCATTGGTTTGGCGTTGCTGCAGTCCACCGGTCTGGTGTACGCCTTCCACGGTCACGACCAGGCGCTCCTCGGCTTCAACATTGACTTGATTCCGAAGTTCAACTTCTGGCTGGGCCTCTTTATGGTGATCATCATGACCGCCGGTACTGGCTTCGTGATGTGGCTCGCCGAGCTCATCACTCAGCGAGGTATTGGCCAGGGCATGAGTCTGCTCATCTTCTCGAACGTCGTTGCGAACCTGCCCTCGGGTGGACGTGCGGTGTGGGCTGAAGGTGGACCGACCAAGTTCGTCATCATCCTGCTGGTCTCGATTGCGCTGCTCGTCTTTATCGTCTTCATGGACCAGGGCCAGCGCCGTATTCCCGTGACCTTCGCCCGCCGCGTGGTGGGTCGTAAGGAGATGGGTGGCAACTCCACCTATATTCCGCTCAAGGTGAATCAGTCGGGTGTTATTCCGATCATCTTCGCCTCGTCGGTGCTCTACATCCCCGTGTTGCTGTCGAACATCCTGCCCTGGGCGTGGTTGACCAATTGGGTCAACTCGTCACTGCACCCGACGAGCTTCACCTACATCGCCGCTGACTTCATCCTGATCTTTGCCTTCACCTTCTTCTACGTCTACATTGCCTTCGAGCCGCACCAGCAAGCCGAACAACTGCGTCAGCAGGGTGGTTTCGTCCCCGGCATTCGGCCCGGCGAGCCCACCGAGGCCTACTTCTCGAAGATGCTCTCACGCCTCACCGTTGTCGGTGCCTCCTTCCTGGCCTGTGTGGCGGTCGTCCCCTCGATCATCATGGCGCTGTGGAACATCAACCGCTTCCCCTACTACGGCACCACCTTGTTGATCGCCGTAGGTGTCGCGTTGCAGACGATGCAGCAGATTGACAGTCAGCTGATGATGCGCAACTACGAAGGCTTCCTGAAAAAGTAAGCATGTCGGGTCGCGTCATCATCGTCGTCCTCGGTAAGCAGGGCGCCGGCAAGGGCACCCAGTGCAAGCGCCTCGCGCAGTCACTCGCTATTCCCCACGTCTCCACTGGGGACATCCTGCGCGCCGCCGTGCGTGACAAGACTCCTCTCGGCCTCGAAGTTGAAGGTATTCTGGCCGCGGGGGGACTCGTGAACGATGAACTCGTAGGTCGACTCGTGCGGGAGCGCTTTACCGAAGCGGACGCCCAAGGTGGCGCGCTGCTCGACGGGTACCCCCGAAACGCCGCCCAGGCGGCGCTGCTGGAAGAGATTCTGGGCGATGACGGTATCAAGCTCGTCTTGAACCTCGACGTGCCCAGTGAACTCGTTGCTGAGCGCCTTAGTGCACGACGCGTCTGTCAAGAGTGTGGTGCCATCTACCGAGACAGCGACATCGAGGCCATCTCCGGTACGTGTGCCAACTGTGGGGGAGACGTTGTCCAGCGGGCTGATGACCAGCCCGAGGCTATTTTGAAGCGCCTCGCCACGTACGAGAGCGACACGGCACCCCTTCTCACCTTCTACGACGACCGTGGACTACTCGTGCACGTCGACGGTGGTGGCGAACCCGACGACGTCACCGCCGCTATCAACGCGGTACTACGTGAACGGGGACTGGTGTGAGGCGCAACGCGGACGAATTGAACAAGATGCGCAAGGCCGGCAAGGTCGTCGCGGAAATGCACGAAGTGACGCGGGCCGCTATTCGCCCCGGGGTCACCACCATGGAGCTAAACAACCTCGCCGCTGACGTCATTGCCAAGCGTGGCGCGCGATCGAACTTCCTCAACTACGGACGCCCTCCCTTCCCCGCGGTCATCTGCGCGAGCCCGAACGACATGATCGTCCACGGTATTCCCGGTGACTACGTGCTGCAAGAGGGCGACATCATCTCGATTGACTGTGGCGCCATCGTCGAGGGATACCACGGCGACGCCGCCTACACGGCCGGTGTGGGGGAGATCTCCGCCACGGCCAAGCGTTTGCTCGAAGTGACCGAGCGCTCCATGTACGCCGGTATCGACCAGCTCACCATCGGTAACCGCCTCCACGAGGTGGGCCGCGCCGTGCAGCAGGTCGCCGAAGCCGCGGGCTTTTCGGTGGTGCGCGACTTTGTCGGGCACGCCATCGGTACCGCGATGCACGAGAGTCCCCAGGTCCCGAACTACTGGCCCGGCACGCCCGGACCGGTGTTGAAGGAGGGCATGGTCTTCGCTGTGGAGCCGATGGTCAACGTCGGCACCTACGACTGGTACGAGCGCGAGGACGGCTGGAGCATCATGACCCAGGATGGCAAGCTCTCGGCCCATTTCGAACACACCATCGCCGTCACCGACAACGGGCCGGAAATCTTCACCATCGCCTAGGTGTCACGGTGGGGATGACCCACGTTCACACTTTATTCATAAAAATGATGAGTTCGCAGTTACTATCAATTTTTATGATGGCCGGTATCGGGCCAAAACCCCTATTTTTCTGGCGTTTGGTGGTTTGCGCCCCCTACAATGGTCATAGACATTCCGGTGCCTTGGTCGATTCCCCCCCTATCGACCAAGTCACCGGAATTCTGCTTTTCACCCTGCGGTTCGTTCCAGGGTGCTCGTCATCATCTCTCGAGGGCCCGCCGGTACCCACCGAACGGTGCCGATCAAAGACAGTCGAGTCTGGTCTTTCAGCATGAAAAAAATGGGGGAGTGCGCTGTCGTGTACACTGTTTCTCCACCACAAAGCCCACTGGGAAGCCGCACTCGTTACGGCTGCCGCGAGGTCGTGCGTGTTCGCTTTTGCATTAACTGAAAACTTCGGTAGAATAGTCAGCCGACCTCTTTACCGAGGTCACCGTGACGAAGCTCGTTGCTTCGTGACGTCGCAGTATCGCAACAAGGAGAAAGAACCTGAGCAAGCCAAAGGAAGACGCGTTTACCGTTGAGGGAACCGTCGTCGAGCCTCTACCCAACGCCATGTTCCGTGTGGAACTCGAGAATGGTTACACCGTTCTCGCCCACAGTTCGGGAAAAATGCGCATGCACCGCATCCGCATTCTCCCCGGTGACAAGGTGCAAGTCGAGATTACGCCCTACGACATGACCCGCGGCCGCATCACCTACCGCTACAAATAACTCAAGTTCTTCAACGTTCGAGAAAGAAAAGACATGAAGGTTCGCGCCAGCGTTAAAACCATGTGTGAGAAGTGCAAAGTCATTCGCCGGGCCGGTCACGTTCGCGTGATCTGCGAGAACCCACGCCACAAGCAGCGTCAGGGCTAGGAGAGAAACAATATGGCCCGTATTTCCGGAGTAGACATTCCTCGTGACAAGCGCACGGTGATTTCGTTGACCTACATCTTTGGTGTAGGACCAACCACCGCGAAGCAGATCTGCGCTGACACTGGCATCGACGAGTCGATCCGCGTCAAGGACCTCACCGAGGCTGACGTCAACAAGATTCGTCTCTACATCGACCAGAACCTGACTGTCGAAGGTGACCTCCGTCGCGACGTCGCCCAGGACATCAAGCGCAAGATGGAAATCAACTGCCTCCAGGGCATCCGCCACCGCAAGGGCCTCCCGGTCCGCGGTCAGCGCACACGTACGAATGCTCGTACCCGTAAGGGACCAAAGCGCACCGTCGCCGGTAAGAAGAAGGTATCGAAGTAATGGCTAAGCCCACCGCTGTCCGCAAGATGCGCAAGAAGGAACGGAAGAACGTTGCCTTCGGTGTTGCGCACATCAAGAGTTCGTTCAACAACACGATCGTGTCGATCACTGACCCCGAGGGCAACGTCGTCTCGTGGGCCTCGTCGGGCCAGGTCGGTTTCAAGGGCTCGCGCAAGTCGACCCCGTACGCCGCTCAGCTCGCCGCTGAGAAGTGCGCCCGTGCCGCTATCGAGCACGGCGTGAAGAAGGTTGACGTGTTGGTTCGCGGTCCCGGTTCGGGTCGTGAGACGGCAATTCGTTCGATTGCCGCCGCCGGCATCGAAGTCGTCGCCATCAAGGACGTCACCCCACTACCCCACAATGGCTGCCGCCCTAAGAAGCGGAAGCGAGGCTAAGGAATATCATGGCTCGTTACACAGGACCCGTTTGCCGACTTTGCCGTCGTGAGCGCACGAAGCTCTACCTCAAGGGTGAGCGTTGCCACACGATGAAGTGCCCCGTCGCAGAAAACTCCGAGCGCCAGAAGCGCGCGTTCCCACCAGGCCAGCACGGTGCCGCTCGTCAGCGCCAGGGCAGTGAGTACCTCGGCCAGCTTCGTGAGAAGCAGAAGGCTCGTCGTATCTACGGTCTGCTGGAGAACCAGTTCCGCAACCTCTACGAAGAGGCCAGCCGTCGTCCCGGCATGACCGGTACGAACCTGCTGCAGTTCCTCGAACTGCGCCTCGACAACGTCGCCTACCGTGCTGGTTGGGGCGCCTCGCGCGCTCAGGCCCGTCAGCTCGTTCGTCACGGTCACGTGACGATCAACGGCAAGCGCGTCACCATCCCTTCGTACCGCGTTCGTCCCGGTGAAGTGGTCGCTTTGAAGAACGCCACCCGCGAGAACTTCAACGTCGTCCGCAACCGTGACGTGCTCGACCGCAGCGTCCCGGGCTGGCTCGAGACTGGCGACAACGGCTTCAGCGTCACCGTGCGCGTGGTTCCGGTTCGTGAACAGATCGACGAAGCCATCAAGGAACAGCTCATCGTCGAGTTGTACTCCAAGTAGTCGTCCCTTTTCTTTTAGTTCGTAAGGAGTTCCCATGCTGCTGATTCAGCGTCCCATCATCGAAGCCGTAGGCGACGAGACCAATAACACCCAGGCGTTCCGTATTGGACCGCTCGACACTGGCTTCGGTCATACGCTCGGTAACTCCCTGCGTCGTACCTTGCTCTCGTCGATCCCCGGCGCTGCCGCGACCCGTGTCAAGTTTGACAAGGTGCTGCACGA
>Ga0208741_10000437_pt1 | contig 20357 bp, 5 predicted proteins | sample CryBogCBE03Jun09_FD_184576 | JGI IMG/M metagenome (GOLD analysis project Ga0208741, IMG submission 184576) | Freshwater microbial communities from Crystal Bog, Wisconsin, USA - CBE03Jun09 (SPAdes) | ecosystem: Environmental > Aquatic > Freshwater > Lake | place: Crystal Bog, Wisconsin, USA...
TTTCTGCTAAATCAGCATACAATGCGGCAGATGCAGTTACTTGAAGAATATTGGTATTAGGATTATAGTTAAAAGAACTATTAGTATAAAAACTAGGACTTCCTGTGGTACCATTAGCAAAAGGAATATAGTATGTACTATTGGAAGATGTTGTAGTAACTGTAACACCTTTGGTTGTAATTGCTTCAGCAGCCGTTCCCCATAACAAATATCCAGTGGATGTAGAGGTAGTACTACTACCAGTTACTGGATCTGCACCGGGCAAGGTTATTCCTTGTTTGATTATAGGAAATTTGATACTAGATACCAAAGAATCATTGCTAGATGAATAGCTTGGCACATTAGAAAATATTGTGACTACTTCTCCGTTACTGACAGCTTTGATAGCAGGTAATTGACCACCGAGACTGGCAATTTTATTAAAATCCCAATATGAATTAGATCCACCAAAAGTTTCACTAGACTGCCATAACCCTTCTACATATACTTTTAACAAATTGTTGCCTGTATCCCACCACAAACTTCCAGTAATAGGATTGATAGGGCTAACATTAGACACGGTGGCATTTGATGCACCAGTAAAGTTCATACCATCATAGCATACTTGTAACTGCTGAAGTGCACTATTATACCAAAGTTGCCCCTGAATAGGATTGTTTGGAGCTGTTATATTAGAAAAATTTTCTAATAGATATAAAAAATTTTCTTCTATAGCCTGACCATATCCCGAATAATTCCGTCCAATGAACGTTATGCTAGTTGAATTATCTACTGTGGCGTCCTGAACTGTGGTCAGTGTTGTTCCGTTTGATTTAGTTAGTATGTATGGCATGATTTTAGAATGATGTTAATGCGGCTCTTTGCCATGAATTTGGTGCGATGCAAACAAAAACATAATAGGTACTAGTATTATATCCTTGTCCCCAAGCGATTTGACCTGTGGTGCCTACTGATATAGAGCTTGTTGGCGGAGTACCTAGTGATATAAAACTTCCCGTAGCTTCTATATTTCCGATAATACTTAGACCAGATGTTAATTTAACTGTAGAAGTATTGGCCAATAAAAATGTAGAAGTAGATTGCTGGGGTGATACCGTAAAACTACTGGTACTAATTGCTCCAATTGTTTGTCCAGAATTTTGTAGGATAGTTACCTGTTTTACATTGCCAACATTATCTGTAATAGGAACCAGAGGGGCCTGCCATCCGCTGATATTGTTGCGTGGAAAACTTGTTACTGCATAATACTGTCCACTGACATTGAAGTTTAAGTTTTTGTTGATACTATCATACCAAAATTCTCCAGTTTCCTGTCCAGTAGGAATTGCTCTAGAACTTGAGAATGCTCTGACTGCACTCCAACCATTGTTGTAAACTTTGAGTTTATTAAGTCCCGCATCATACCACAATTGCCCCTGTATGGCGTTTGAAGGAGCTATAGAATTTGAAAAGTTAGTTAACATACTAATCAAATTTTGATTATAATATTGTCCATAACCTATAACATCTTTGCCAATTAGACTTAGACTTGATGCAGATGTATTAACAGCACCTGTTGGTATTGATGTTAAGAAAGTTCCACTGCTGGTATAAACTACGTAGGCCATAATTACATTCCGTTAGTTAGAGATTGGATACGAACTGTATAATCAATTTGTATCATACGATTCAATGATTTCTGCACAGGATGGAATATAACGTGAGTCAACAACAAACCTGTTCCTGGCCCTTCTGGACTGTAAGATCTTAAACCTAATTCATCAAAAACAAATGTGCCATTTGAATTAGTTTCATTATCAAAAGCCTGTTGACCATTTGGCTCACCAAAGTCAAGCAAACAGCTAACCAACACATCACTGTAATAAGCGCCGGCTACATGACGAACTTGCATAAAATTTCTAGCAGGATCTAGATCTGTTGGTTGTTGAGCATCAACCACTTTAAGATAAGTTTGATTATATAAGCCTGCTGTAGATCCTATAACATTAGGTGTTAGATAAGTTATAATGCCTGTATCGTCAACTCTAGTTCCGCCATTACCAAAATCCATCTCAGCAATAGTACCAATATTTTGATTGCTGATACTGTTTGCCAGAGCTAAACTAAAATTTTCATAATTGATTGCATTAGGTTTATCAATAAAAACTTCATTAGTCACGGGATCAAATATTTTAATATGTCCTTTGATAGACACTAATCCTTGATCTTTTGGTTGATTATTAGGTTGAGAACTCATTTTTTTAATTTCCATGTTGATATTTATACTATATTAAGCACCATAAAAGTAATTGTCCGGAAGTACAGCCGGAGCTGCCTGCAAGAATGTTGCTACCGTTGTTGTACTGTCTAACAAACTCAAAGTCATTGCACTGTTCTTAGGATCAATTGTATTCCAAGATGCAGATACTGGATAATCTTTTTGCACAATAGTAATCTGTAAATTAGGATTGATACCTAAAGTTGATGTATTCAATATTAGTAGCTGGGTTGAACTAGACACTGATACTGTGTATTCTTGAGGCAAGTAATGCAATCCTGAAAATACATAGGTCGATGATGTAGGACTTTGCGTCCTAGATCCAGTATAGGTCCAAACTTGATTCAAATTAGTAATGAGATAAGAATCGCCTATATTAGCTGTACTAGGCAGTTGCTGAATTGTTGCTGTAGATCCTACTATGTTAGCAAGATTTATACTATCGTAGGACACTGTGTTATCATGAATATAACTACTAGATTTTCTTAACAACCTCCCGCCATAAAATACATCAATTTGATCAATTAGAGAACTACTGGTCGATAACGTTATTCCATCGCATCGTACATAAGTTGAGGTATTAGGATAAGATCTTAATACACTACTAGTGCTTATAGCATAGGTATTAGTTAGAGTATTGGTAAATGTATTCTGTATTTTTATATTTTCAGTGAATGGAATTATCTGTTCTAATCCTTGATCAATCACCGTAGTTCCTGCTTTTAAATAAGTTGCAGGACTAGTTCCCAATGTACCTCTGCGTAACTGACTCAAAACATTGTTGTTATTTTGGAAAAACTCTATACGCTCTCCATTAATAAGTATTACTCCCGGCACATTTATTTCAATTTCTGGTTGAGTCAATACTGATGCATCTGCAACATATATTTCTGTGTCATTCACAGACAATGGTTGCATCAAATATGTTGAGTACTGACTACTTAACCGTGTAAACGATGTATTGCCCAGCATATCGTTGAATATACGATATCCCAAAACAGTACTACTGAATTTTTGTGTGCTGAAGCTGGTAATTTCAACGATATCATTTTTACCTAAGATCCAACTATCTCCTAATTGTATTGTAATATTGTCATTTAAGACTACAAAATCAATTGCATTGACCAACGGGTAGCTAACAATATCTACATTATTATATTTGAATACCGTCACATACACATAATTATCATTAAGAATTGGACGATTAATTGTGTATCTTCCATTGGCATTGCCGCCAAATTTCTGAGTCTGTACCAACATTCCATCTGCATCCGCATAGGTAATAATTTTAATTGTAGCATTTGTTAGTGTTAGCACTGTTGTACCGCCAGCCTCGGGTGTTAGATATAAATTAGAACCAATAATTCTATATTGATATGTATAATGTGGTTGTCCATTAAAATCAGTGGTTTGACTTGTTCCTACAACACGTGGAGCATAGGCTTCAATAGCAATAGCATCCCCTTTGTTTAACGGTTGGACACTGGTATTGATGGTAACTTTTAATCCATTGACCTGATAGGCAAAAGTTGATAATTTTTTTCCATTGAGATAAACATATACAGTATCATTTGTAAGATATGTTTGAGGATTAGATATCTCACTTTGGATAGAACTGATTGAATAGTTAAAAACTGGATTGACTGTATTAGTAACTGAATAGTATGTCGCATCAGGTGGCAGTAGTCTTCTTGTACCATTGACATCCGTAATTTCAATAATAGCCTGCTGACTTACTGGTTCAATCTTTCCTGGGGGAAATAATAACGGTATTGGTTGAGTAATATCAAACGAACTTGTTGTAAATATCTGTTCATTAACAACATTAAAATATGATTGATTTTCTGTAAAGAACCAGGCTTGAACAGCGTTAGTGCCAGTATTTAGATTATACACTATCACAGATGCTCTACCATCTACAGGTCCTACTGGTTCAATCATGAACCCATAAGACGAAGTTGATATTACTTTATTAATAGGCCTACCGTTGACCGTGACAAATGCATCTTGAATATCTGAGTATGCCGCTAAACTCTGTACCTGCACAGTGGTAGTATTACTAACTGATACAAATCCTTTATCAACCACTCCTGCTGAATTTCCGGTTCCTCCGCCAACTCCGATAATAGAATACCCTAGAATCCCAGAATTAGATTGAGGAGGAAGAATTATTGATGAGTTGCCCCAATCAATACTATACTGCGTTGATGACGTAGCTGTAGGTGCATAAATCAACTCTAAATTATTATAGGTAACTAGAATATTGTCAATAGTAGTAGGTAACTGGGATAGTGCAAAAGTTTGTGTGGAAGTGGATGCCCAAGCATAATAATTGCCATTAATTACAATTGGTGCTCCATACATATTTTTAGTGTATACATTTATGCCAAGACTGTCTATTACAAATCCAGGCACTACCTCTTCCGGAGCATAACTGGTACTAGGTGTTACAAATCCGTATTCTCCATCTATTGTAATATCTTCAGGATTAATTCCTAGTGCAGTAGTTGATACTCCTAGAGTCCAAGTGCCGCCATCTATATAACTATCTGGATATGATCCACCAAATCTATTAGCAAATCCAAGACCTTCATATTGCCCACCAACACTTAATCCCGGATATTCTATTCCAGTCATCAACTGTGCAAGATCTACACCAGGCATTCCAGGATTGGGCTCATAGAAATTCAATATACGTTCTGCGGCATTTAATAGATTAATATTCTTTTGATAAGTCACTGTCAGTGTTTGATTCTGCAAAGGTACGTAATTTAAGAATACAAGAGTACTTGTAGTTCCATTAGAAATAATAGTATAGTCTTCACTGGATACTAATCCGCTATGACCAACTGTTGACGTTGTAGCACCCAGTCTAACATTAATTAAATTTTTATTGGGCTGTGCTAACCAGTTTAAAGTATATGTTGTGAGTTGGCCATCACATATAAATGTGTCAACTGCTATTATATTTCCAATTTGGTTAACCTTAGAAATTCTGTCAAACTTAATTGTAGTTTCAACAATTCTACGAGAATCATCTACATTTATATCTGCAGACTCTAAATTAGAATATTGAGTAGTGAAGTTTCTTATTTGAGTATGATAAGGTTTTACTTCTTCAATATATTGTTGATAAAAACTGCTATCCTGTAGCTTATACACGGCAGGCTGACCTAGCTGTCCTGCATTGTTAACAACATTTATAAATGATGTTTTAAATGCCCAATCTAAGAGTTTTTGTTCTGACAATGCATATTTCACTGCTTTAAAGAACAACAAATTCCAATTTATTTTTAAATTATTAATGAATATATTTTCTTTTAAGGCAGTTAATATATATTTTAACTCAACATCAGGAGTTTGATCCCAAAGATTCTGATCATATGATCTCACATAGTCAAACCCGTAACTACTATTGATTTTATCCCAAACGCTGTTTGATATCTGTATAGTACCATTCTGTTTGTAGACTAAATTAAATCCTATCCCGTATGTCCCTTTGATCTGTGGATCCAACACTTCTACTACTATATAGTTTCCATTTCCGCTGTTGTTAATTTTAATATATTGTCCAGGCACCACTGCTAGTTCTTTTAATTCATAATTGCTACCTATGACTGCTGAATATATTTGATAGGGATTATAATCAGCACTAGACCAATCTACATATTTCCAATAAAGAGTAGTATTATAACTTTGTGTATGTGCACGGACCCATTGACTGCTACTATAATCATAGACAAACTGTGTCCAACTGCCATTAAATGTATCATCAGTAAGAACAATAACTGATTGTGGTCGAGATACTAGATTAAAATTATTTGTATATCCGGTACCAGCATTTAAAACAGTAGCCTGAATAACTGCTCCTGTCGCTGTACTTACTACTGTAGATATAGCGACTCCACTACCAAATGTAGCAGTTGTAACAAATGTAGGGCCTTGAAAACCTATTGATTCCCCAGTATTATCATAGACCCTGCTTAGATTTCCATAACCAAATCCAGAACTGATAATATTAGTTCCAGTCACATACCCGTTGTTGTCAACAACACATTCAATTATTGCCTGTTTAAACATCGATGTGTCTAACAAATTTAATTCGTTGTTGTCTTCAACAATTCTATCATAGGTTCCTAGATATTGATCTGGAATATCTTCTTGAGCATTGAGATTCACAAAATCATAATTGCCTGATATTTGTTCATTTAGTAAAATTTGATTGACAAATTCAATTACGTTTCTAATTGCAGTAAATCTATCTTTAAACAGAGTCTGACGAGGTCTAATTCCAACTCCGTAGCGTGTTCTTAGACTTAGTCCAGGATCTGGTACTATATTTCCTACACTATCATGTCCCAATAGACTATCAATTAATTTCTTTTCTAGTAAGTCATTGGGCACACTGTTTTCATCATTTTCTTTTAATATCAGCCACTCAGTATGCTGAGGTATAGGATTTGCCATCTCGGCTGCGATACCGTCCTGCCCTATATTTAGACTTATATTTTCTCCAACTAATCCTGTGCTTATATTGCTCAACGCTATTGCATCTGATGCAATTAAAGATGCATACTCTAAGCCGTATGCAGTTGGATCAGCAATTATACTAGCAACTTCGTAACTACTCTTTCTACGATTTTTAGCATTAGGAACTATTACAGAATTCTTTACCCAATAGTAATAGACATTACTATAAGAATTAGTTATAGAATCATATACTTGCTTGACACTGATAATACTGTTGTCAGAGAATTTAGGTTGCCCACTAATACCTAATGTTAGTCCCTGAGCAGTATCTGCCTGAGTACTCCACTCACTAGGTAACAGGGTACTTCCGACCCATTCATAGACATCAATAGTAGCACCTGGAAATAATTTCCCCCAATTATTTTTACGGTATTCAAGATCACCTTGTTCGTACCAAACATATTTTGCTGTGCTAAGATCCCACCATAGTTCACCTACATGATTATCCAACCAGTTGGTATTGGTATCTACATTAACTCCAGCAAGACCAATAGAATATATTGCAGGATCGCTGATTAATTTATATGATAATTCTTGTTCAGCTATACCTGCTATCTTGCCTTTTAATGGATCAATTATATCAATATATTGTAGAATGTCTTGATTATATGTATCAATCAAAGATATTTTTTCTACAGTGCTAGGTACAGTTAAATTTTCAAAGCTTCTAATTTTATTGATGCTGGAGTTATTAATATTAGTTTGATTAAATTGGTATATGCCACTGTGTAGATCGGGATTCTCTGTTGCCGGAGCACCTACTAATATAATACCGTCATCAATTATTAAACTTTCGCCAAAATTTGTACCAGATAAATTTTCATTTAATACTATTGGCAATTCTTGTGTGAATATAAATCTTTGATTAAATTTTTGGTATAGATACACTGCTCCAGAGTTGACCCTGGTACCTGTAATATGTGTTAGACCGCCGTCAAAGATTGTAGCATCTTGATCAAAGGTAGTTGGAAAAGTGGCATTTACCCCTTGAGCAGAAATTATCAAATTATTAGATGATGTATTAATGCTAATAGCTTTACCAAAATTCATTGAAGATGATATCACTGGATTTTCTATGAGTTGATCAAATACATATTTGTCATTAAGACGTTTGTAGACCGATACATTGCCTACTGAATAGTCACTGTTTATATGTTCCGGAGCAGATATAAAAAGATAATCACCAGATGCAGACATTTTAATAACTTCACCAAATCTACTACCAGTACCAAAAGAAGAATAAATGGTATCGTTGCGATATAAATTACTATCTAAAATTGTTACAACACCTGTATTCAAATTATAACCAGGTGCGCCAATAGCAATATTTGTAAAATTATCTGCTCCGCTTATTGAATATCCCCACTGGCTACTTGTGGTTAACGTAAGTGTATAGTCATTAATAGAATTTAATTGCTGATAATTTATTACTCCATTATTGAACGAAACATTGTAAGACCAAACTTTGCCTAGAGCACTACCAGTACCGGGAGCACCTACCAACATTAATTTATTTTTGGCATTCTTTTCAACCCATATGGAAGAACCAAATAAAGCATTCAAATTATCTGGATTGGTAATATAGGTGCTTGTACTTTCTTCTTGCACGTGAGAATTTATTGTGCTGACTTTAATAATACCTTTGGATCCAGAAGTGTTAGAAGCATGAGGATCACTGGCAAATATCAATCCATAGGTAGATGTAGATGATACTGGTGTATTATCATAGTAGACATATTGACCAAAATTTACAGAATTAGTAGATGTAGATCCTAAAAAATATCGTGTAATATTTTTTAGATTATTTCCTATCTGCTGATAGACATACACAGCTCCCTGACGGTTATTATAATTATAAGCAGGTGCGCCGGCAACTACAATATTATTACCATAGTTTTTGCTGATGCTGGTACCAATCCCATCTTTAAATGCACTGTAAGAAACAGTACCGGTATAGTTATTAATTTTTTCATATACTGACCAATTTTGATCATTGCCAGATATAGAATCAATCCAAAATTTTGTTCCATTGGGAAGTTTGTATAATTCTTTATCAGATGGTATATGATCAATATCAGACGATCTTGCTGATTTAAATTCATATAATTTTCCCGGAGCGGGTAAAGCAGAATTAGTAATAGATGATAGGGTACTGGCTACACTAAATTGATTATATACAGGAACTGACTGTACTATATAGATACCGTTGACCTGATTATTAAAATCAGCAACACTGATAATCTGTCCCACATACAACTTATGAGCTCCGCTAGTTGTAAACGTAATTTGGCTCGCTGGTGAGCTTATATATACTCCGATTACCCCCACAGGATTAAAAGTATATCTATATACATCCCAATTACCGCTAGGAGTAAATCCTAACCATATTGTATCACCATTGATCAGCTTACTGTTATTAGCAATATCTAATAAGCTATTTTCATTATAGGCCGTGGCCGTAACGTCATCAATCTTCACATAACCAGAATGTGACAATAATAAAATATTTTGATCTGAGGTCGACGCAAAAGTTGTTAGGGGAGAATAATTTTTAGGACTTATTGTAAGATCAGACGGTACACTATAATGAATCAAATTATGTCTGTTAATACTAGGAAGGACATCTACAAAATTTATAATCTGCGGATTCTCTAAAAATGTACCTTCAACTAATGGAACTTCTAATTCCTGATAAGTTGTGTATGACCCGTAATCTCCTATCCTAAATGCCCATTCTTCATTGTAACTTACCTGACCTTGTAGATTATGTATTGTTGCCTTGTTCAGTGCAGTAATAGAATTTTTAGAACCTTTTTGTTTGATATATCCTTGATAAAATTTATATTGTGAAATAGAGTCCGTAAAAATGTTATTTAGATATACCCTAGGAGTATATCCTGTAAGATGCTGAGCCATCTTTTGTTGACCTGAATCAAAGTTATCAATATCTAAACTATAGAAATCAGAGAATTGAGTAATCTTATAATCAAGGTTAGGTAATAATCCAGCCGTGGGTTTTTTAGTTGATACATCCCAGAGTGAAAAATTAAAATATTCACTAGCAGTAACATTCTCAATTGCAGAGTAATAATTACCATTATAATAGACAACACTGCCTGCTAGATAATTAGTGGAGGATGTCCAGTTGGTTATTTTAACATTATCGTATACAAAACCTGGACTAAAAAAATCTCCATTCCATCCAGCAGTTTTAAACCCAAGAAGTTTCATACGCATCTGTCGGCTGCCAGTTTTTAGATTGTAAATTACATCGCCAAATTCATCAACATTATCAAATACTATACCATGCTGTTTTTGTATGCAATTTAATCTAGCAAAATATATTCCATCTGTATTGGGCAATGTAGATATTGTGCAAATGCCATTATTCCTGGAGATGCTTAAATCTCTTTTTGGATATGGGCTACCATCTGCCTTAAGTATACTATAATCATAGAATCCATCAAATAAATTATCTACTACAGAATCATTGGCCTGATATACTATTTGATTGGCAAATGGACTTAATGTAAGAATATTATCTGACGCCCAATTTTGTGTAGTCCAGTATAAGAACTCACTTGCAGTTAAACTCCAATCAAGCATTGTTCCCAAATCTTTGTTATACTCATTGAATTGAAATCCTTGCTGTGTAATGTAATAACCATACCCAGTTATCAAATCATAAACTTCTTGTATATTTGTAAATGTTGTACCGTAGGGTACCTGCACTGGACTGGTGCTGAAACTATTGGCAAGTTGAACAGTAGACCCACCAGTAGTGGGCAACGCTGAAAGTATTTGATAATAACTAGAATTAAAAGTATTCTCTGCTTGATGTGCTACCGTTACTCTGTAATAATTATTACCGTATAAAACAATCTGTCCTTTTTGGTAAAAATTACCTGATACTGCTGATCTTGCAGTGATTACATCTTGTGGACTTAATCCGGTCGCACCAACGGTTCCGCTGGGAGCCCAATTTATATATGATGCCGTTTCTCCACCTATGGTTATTGCCTGCGTGCTGATATTTCTGATACTAGGATAATATGTAAAATATGGATTTTGACTATCATATCCCTTGACTACATATCCTGCAGGGGACCGTTGAATGATAAATCCAGAGATACCTATCGATCTAATTGGATTACTAACATCTAGTATTAACTTATAGTTAGTTGATGGAAGAATAGCGCCAGGGTCTGTACTAGTAGGATCATAGGCATCTATAATAACCTGTAATGTGCTTTGATCAACAAAACCTCCAACCTTATAAAACAAATTATAATTTGCGTAGGCAAGGTCTTGTCTAAGCTCAGAAATATAATTACTGGTACGCTGGTATCCTGCTTCCGTGACCAGTACACTATACCCGCTGGTTAGACTATTATTTTCTCCAGGTATATAAAGATTATTGAGTTGAAGAAATGTCTTATCTGTGCCGTAATTCCACTGTCCGGCTATGTTTTGTTGCATACGACTTGTGTCATACATCAATGCCGCATAGGTTGCGGGAATAGTCAATGCCAATATTTTCTGCAGAGTGTAAGGCCATGCACTGCTTCTGCGCCATGCAGTTTCAGCTGGGCCTTGATCTCCTGCTATCCAATTTTGTTTTATTAAACTAGGAGTTATAGAAGGACCAAAAACTTTCGCAGGATCTTTCAATGCTCCATTGTTGTATACCGGAATAATTTCATTTAAACCTGGACGAGCATATTGTAAATTGGTGTTACCTGTCCCAGCTATATAACCATTCTCTAAATCAATCCACATCTGTGTATTGTTAGAGGAAAAATCTGTGCCGTAGATCTGCGTCCACCAATTAGGCTGTTGAGAAAATCCTAGCATCTCCCAAGGATTAGTATGTGGTCTATCTGTGTCGTAAAAATATTTGTAGACTGATCTCCATGACCCAAATAATTCTATATGTTTAAATGCAGTGTAACTTCCATTGAAATTCCAAGTGAAGGAATTATCTAAGTCTAATTCAGATCTATTGCTGTAATCAATGCTATATGTTCCTGCCCACTTGATAAAATCTTGTGATAAAATTTTTATAATTTCTTGAGGAAGATAATTTGTATGTCTAAAAGCTCCCGGAATTACACTATTAATATCTAATAGTTCTGGACGATACTGAGCCTTAATATTGTTATAGATTCTTTTTTCTAATTCAAGAATAATGTTATCTCTGTAGTCATTGTAGGCCCGTAGTATGCTGCCATCATGCCCTTGAATCACTGTTACAGGAGTGAGATATGTGTTGTCCTGATATATCTTAGGTACAAAGGCCGGATATAGTCCCAATTTTGTAGGAGTTGATGGCACATAAGCACCTTCTGTATTTGTAAAATCATTGATTATTAGTGTATCACCTTTGTTTAAGGTGCTTATAATATTTACAGCTGAACGAATTGAATCAAATGTATAGTCTACTCCATGGATTAATTGATTGCCATTAAGATATATCAATACCGATCTTAGACTCAAAGTATTGAGATCAAATTCAGTGCTTAATGGATACAGAGTATTTCTAGAATCAGTGATTACAAATTTTCTTTGAATTTCTGGATTACCGTATGCCAGCATATCTGATAGATAGTAGGGACTACTGCTACCGTTATTCTGATTTAGACTCGTCAATATTTCATCCACAGCTGATACTGGATCCAACTGATTAGATAATTTTATTATGCTGTTTAAGAAAGATAATTTGAATTTGTTGTATTGATTACTGGCCAATGTGACAGCATCAATCACACTGTTTTCCTTTTTGCCTATAAACATCTGAGAAAATGCTATAGGATTAGCATTGGTGATTAATTTAGTACCATAGCTGGTATAGTTGCCAAGATCTCGCAGATTATTAGAAGTTGCATTATACCCAGGAATGAGATTTTCTATAGATATAACATGCTCAGTAAGTTCACTAACAGTAAACTGATTAATTGCTGAATTTAATGGATTGTTGGTTAAACTCAATGGTTCTTGATAATAACTCTGTCCCTCAGGTGTAGCCAACAATGGCATAGGATATTCAACGCCTAGCTTCCATGCATTTTCATAGATTGCACCCTGTCTAGTATTCCGTTTACAATAGGTTGTATCGGTAGAGATTTTAGATGTAGTAAGATTAGAATTAGAAATAACAATAGAGCCGTTTGACAGATAATTTGAAAATAGAAAACTGCCAACTGCATTTGTGTTTCTATAGGACAATGGAAATCCTAAATATGGATCATTGACTCCTATACCTATTTGATATCCAAATATTTTATTGCCTCTAAAATCACACAGATAATAATTCTTATCTGTATAACTATTTCCATTATTGTCATATAAGTCAAATAAAGGTGATTGATTTAACGCTGTTCTTTGTTGGGCATACTGCCAAGAGTTGCCGTCATACCACCAACTTGTTCCGCTATAAGTATTTCCGTCTACAATTACAAGACTTGAATAGTTTTGAGGAATATGATCTACAGCAGGTACTAATGTTAGTGTTAATAGTCCATTAACCTGGACAAAATCAACTTCATAAATTTTGCCTCGGACATCGGGATCTAGATCGGCATTGAATATAATACGATGCCCGGGAGATAATATTACACCATCTACAATAGTTGCAGTTGAAATAGCATTTACAGCCACTGCTGATCCGTTGATTGTCAGAAAGGCATTTGTTGATGTTGTATCAATAATATCAACTGGAGTGACTGCTATAGATCCAAAATTAATTAGTTGTAGTCCAGCCTCAAACTCAACAATAGGACGCTGTGCTCTGTTATTGGCAGGATATACTGGCTGAGTGCCATTTACCTGTGCACTGATTTTAATTATATCATGATGGACCCAACGATTGTAACGACTCCACGGGTTGGCATCAATACTGGCTCTATTAATAGTAACATATTCAGCGTTGATTGGTAGAGTGCGATCATTGTCAAATCCATAATCGTCAAACCCTGCACTGTCAAATTGATCTATATAAGGTGTGGCAATATTTTTATCTGTAATTAATTCTACATATGGAACTAATACTATTGACTCCCCAACACCTTCAACAAAGAATTCTTTGTTGTTATATGTTTCCGATATTCCTATTCCACCAAATGTAATCAGCATACCGTTACTCAACGTTACAGTACTAGTACCAACAGTGACAGTTGCTGTAGATTGACCAATAATTGTAGATTCAATGTCTAATGTATCCGAAGTAACTTCAATAACCTGTGGTCCATTGGTCAACCAATAATAATTTTGATAATTAACAAGTTTGTCTAAATCAACATGCGCATTATAAGAATATGTCTTTGATCTAAATAATCTATCAAGATTATCTGTAAATCCCCCTTTGATAGATATTTCATTTATCAAATCATCATAGCCCTGAACAGACTGAATATTTCCTACGCTGTCATTTATAACCAGTGCAGGATCTAGATTGTATGGTGCTCCGGCTATATAAACATCATTGGAAGAATTATATGTTGCAGACTGTGTAGATCCAATATATCCATCAAGACGCTGTAGCTGTGCTGGCTGTATTAATTGATCAATCGTACTGGCTAGAAATTTAGTATTTCTATCTGTTTGTAAAACTGTAGGTAATAAATTAACTGAATTGATATTAGAAGTTGCCATTTTTATATTATCCAGCGTTGGTTACAATAAATGTAGTGTTTAACTGAGAAGCTGTAACTGCATCAATGATTTCAATATCAGCCGCTGTTGCACCGCTAATAAAAATTTCATTATTTTGACAATTAACTTCATATAGACTTCCAAAACTATTAATTGTTGGCACCATTATAAAATTTGTTATATCTGGACTTAATAAATTCATAACATAAGTTGATAGTTCACTAAAATAAAAACTTTGACCAAAATCCCAATTCTCTAATGCAAAAAATGCGTTAATTGCTGATAAAATTTTAGATCTAATACTGTTATAGCTTGCAGTACTGGCCGGACTAATAACTGCTTTGAATGTTGCTTGCAAACTAATATCAGCTTGAGCACCAAATAATATTTTGTAGGTTACAGGTTGATAAATTATTTCATCGCTAATAGTTTTGATAGCATCTAAATTTGAAGAATAATTATTTTCTAAACTTTGACTTGTAGGTGTTAATGGCTGCGTACCCGACCCGGTTAACAGCCAATTTCTAAATGCAGTATCATAATCTGCAGTTAGCATATAAATGTCAATAATATTAGTTTTGCTAGGATCAATACGGCGTTCGTTTCCACTGTTATGAAGATAATGAAAACTTATTCCCGCACGTCCTGGATATGCAATATAATTTGGTGTGTAGGTATATACACTACCAGAAGCTGTCTTAACTACATTTGTTGATACAAAATAAATTAAATTAGCATTAAATGATCCATAGAGATTATAATAAATTGATGCATCAGTTTCATTATCAAAGACTACAAATAGAGAATTATCAACTAGTGTAAGTTTCATCCCATCTGCACTAATTTGGTACATGACATATCCATCACTGGTGCCAGCAGTATAAGAACCAACTACATTTGTAAAAGAATCAGGATCAATTATTTGTCCTACTGTGCCCGAGTCTTGATGACTATAAAAACTTACCAACACTTTTGAGGGATCATTGTATCCATCAAGCTCAGTTACAGGATTATCAATCTGCCAACTGTAGTCTTTTCCCAGGCCTTGAGAATTAAGATTAGATCCAGGTTGTGAGTTTATTGACAGTATATTAATTTTATCTTTGATAACTGTGTTAGTGGTAAAATCAAAATTTATATCAGTGGGATCAACATAAAATCCTGTTTGGGCCACACTTTGAAACACAAAATCAGTGATTCTATATCTAACTTTATAACTGCTGCCATTCCATGCGAATGCAATTAGCCAACTAGAATCTAGATTAGAATTACTTGAGTCACCTTGATGAGTTATAGAAAACGCATTGACTAGATCTAAATTTGTATCTTCAATAATTGTCCATGTTCTGGATAAGATATCAAACGATAAGCCAAAATTCCTCTGTGTTAGACAAAGATTTATCAAAGAATTTTCAAAATTATAAGATAAGGTAGTAACAAACGGCGGTATGACTTCTACGGGAATAGCTCCAGTGTCTAATTGATCACTGATTATTACTGGTCCAGTTCCGTCAGTAAGATTGCCAAGTCCTGTATTAGATCCGTCGCCTATAACTTGTAAAATTGTAGTCCAAATATAATTTACAGTTTTGCTACTCTGAATGGGCGTTATTTTTCCATTAGGTAAAAAATATTGTGGTTTGCCATTATAAGTAGGAGGAACAAACTTCACCAAGGCTCCGGCTGACATATAGTTATAAGGATTGGTTGTAAATCCGCCAATTGCTTGGGGAAGTTGAGAACTCACTCCATTAATTATTCTATTTTGATAAAAATATCCACGACCTTGACCAGATACTACATTTGTTGAGTTCCAAGCATGATTCTCAAAAGCAGTAACAGGCGCCTCAGTTCTATATGTATCAATATAGAAAGATTTTAAGGCAGGCGATCTAATTATTGGTTCTAGTTGTTTTTTAATCATAGTTAGAATTTGATTTCTACTTGAAAAAGTAAAACTAAAATTCTTTTCAGCGATATCTTTGTAAATTATCCCATCTGTGGCAAATATATTTGTAGAACTATACTTTCCGCTTACATCACTGAGTTCAAAGTATTTGCTGATTCCACTGCTGACCCTATTTGTACTTTTTACTTTCAGCACATTGCTGGTATATGTCAATGGTGCTATATTATAATCTTCAGCTGTGACCATACGATTTTGTAGATAATACGATTGAGGCGCATTCTGTTGTATAGTAGTATTGGATTCTGCGGCAGCACTGTTACTGACTGTATATTGTAGTCCCAAAGTTATTGTTAATGTTTGGCTCTGTCCTGATTGATTTACATACGGAATATTAATTACAACACCGCTTAACTGCTCAGGTTTAATGGCATAGGTCAATCCGTTACTTTGACGATAATATAAATTAAAATTACCTTTAGGTAAATCACCAAAGCTACCATCAGCAAAATTTAAATCAATTTGATCTTGATCTCTAGAGGTAACGCTATAAAAATTTCGTATATTTGCGGCAATACTGTTATAGATAACATTATTACCAACTACCGCAGGAACTTGTGTCCACGGAGTAGTAGGATAGCTGCCATCATTGTTCAGTTGCCACAACCAAACATCTGTGTTGTTAATGCCACCAACATTGATGCCAATAATTTCATTAGCCACAGGATTAGTAATACTGAAATTAGATAATCCCAATGTGCCTTGTTTAAATAGTGCAAAGAATCCAGTGTTGGCACTGCCTGACCCTTGATTATCGTTTTGATATAAAAAACTTACAGAACTGCCTGGGCTTGGGGCTGTTTCGTAGATGTAACTTTGACCTTTGAAAGTAGAGGGTACTATTTCAAACGACATGCTGGTTCCATTTACATTTTTATTAAAACTATAGACTGGAACATCCAGGTTAGAGCTGTTGATCAAATACTGATCGGTACTGATTCCATTTATAATACCGTGATCATTGGGTTTACCAAATGTCATAGGTGCTGGCATGGCAGAATTTATTATACTAATAAATTGATTATACCAGTTTGTATTAGTGGGATCATTCCATGCAATGGTAGTGTTAGCAAGATTAATTCCTGTTGAATCTACAACAGAATCAGTGGTAGCAATTGCTGTAATTTTCAATAGGCCACTAGCAGGGATATTACGTTTAGGAGCATAGCTTATTAACTGCGCCAAACGTAAAATACTGTCTCTACGTTGTGCTGTTTCTAGAAAGTTTTCACGGGCATTTAAGTCAATACGAAAACTTAAATTTTGTCCTAGATATGCTATCAAATCAACTAGGGCAATATATTCACTGCTATCAATATAGTCATTGAAATCTTCTGGGTAGTTTTCTTGTAGATAAGAAATTAGAATTCTACGAATTGTTTCGTAATCATAGCTTTGAAAGTCAGCATTACGAAAACTTTGATAGATTTTTTTCCAGTCTTCAGTGACTAGTAGGTTGGATGTTGTTGATGGGATAGTCATAATTTTAATTCTATACCGTATTTATTGCGGCAATAAACCATGTACATTATTGTACTGTGAGGCCAGCATTTTGATCAAATGTCAATGTCATATTGCTAGATTGATCAGTGCCCACTAGTTGCAAAGTTATTTCAACAAGATAACCTGATTGAAATTCTGTTATATTAATCTGTGTAGGGACCGCTCTAGGATCACTGTTACATATAGTTGTGATATCTGTATTAAGGGCCTGTTTGATTTGGTCGGTCATAGGTTCCATTATGATATCCCAAATAATACTACCAAAATTTGGATTCATAACACGTTCACCTTTGCGTGTATTAAACTGATTGATTATGTCTTGTTGGATTAATTCAAAATCATAAAGACGTGCAGTTGTATTAGCAGGATCCTGACTACTAAACCCTTTATAAAACTGATTAGTTTTAACAGGTTGTTGAGGAATAGCATTGGCATTGGTAATAACTAATGATTTGTATGGCATACTATATTTATTGTGCTATTTGGCCAGACTTAATTGGGTTACCTGAACTGTCTGTAACTATAGTACCACTACCAGATTGCACTACTGTTCCTTGTAATTGCCCTAAGAAACATTGATAATATCCTTGTTTACTAGCAAGAACATCTGGTGTATTAAATCCCACAGCACGACAAGCGGCATCAAAATACCCAGGATCAGATTGAGCCACTTTAACACGGTCTAAGAAATATAACACACTTACTTGTGCGGCTACTGTTAGATCGTTTAACATACTAGGATTGTCAGTTAGTGCTGTTGCAGAACTTAGTAAACCTTTACTAAACATCAAACTACTGTATTTTGCATAATTGGCTCGGCCTGTCAACTGTATAAACCCTCTTCCGATAAATGCGGCGCCGTCTCCTGGTTGCGTATTACCTAGACCCTTACCTTTAGATGTTTGATAACCATATAAAAACTCAGGTAAACTATTGTTGGGATTGCCAACATACTGTTGTGCAAGTGTGGAATCACCTTTGAATACTGTAGGGAATACCTGTAATAATCTTGCGGCAGATGTATAGTTAAAACTTTCTGTAACGACTTTCCATTTGCTTTCACCTCCGGCAATACCTAATAAACTAGCCACTGCCTGTGCTCCAGTCATTGATAACTGTGCCGCCGCGGCTTTAAGTGCATCTATACCTGGTTTGCTTGATGCACTATTAATATCACTTGCATACTTTGTATCACAAGTACCCGGTGTAACTTCAGGATTATTAGCACTGTCTACAATACCTGAATTAGGATTAGGTGCTACACCTGGACGATTCTGCAGACTGGCATCTGTATTATCAGGACTAAATTGTTGTGGATTAATATTTTCATGCTGATCATATGGTTCATGTGTAGGAACTCGTTGCATGATTGTTTTGATCGGATCAGTTTTATATTTGGTATTAACTGCCCATCCCTTTTTAGGATCTCGGTTAGGCAAACTATAGATACCCAGAAGTGGAGGTACCGTAGCAGGAGTGGCCGCAGTGGGTGCAGAAGCAGTTGGTCCATTCATGTGATATAGGCTTGCAGTTCCGTAATAATTGCCGTTAGCTCCAACATTAAAGTCGCTGCCAGATCCTTGATACATGCCGGTTTCTGCACTGAGATGCATACTAGCATCTGCCGTGAATAGGACATCTTTGCCAGCGGCAAGATTAATATCTTGAGCGGCGGTGGTTCGTATTGTACCGCCTACAATTTGATCTAAATCATTCTTAATAGCTATTTTACCATGATCCTCAACCACTAGATAATAATATCCGTGGACATTAGTCTCCATGTTGCCAATGGCTCGCATATTAATATTACGTCCGGCTTCTATGTTTATATCTCGATCTGCACGAAAGTTGAAATCAACTTCACTATGAATACTAACACTATCTGCGGCGTAGATATCTAACTTACCATTGCTGGTCATTTCTATCCATGCAGTACCTTTGGAATTAGCAATATAGATCAAGTCTTGACTGTTATGCATCAATATTTGATGGCCGGTACGAGTACGAATTCTTACTAGTTCATTTTGTCCGTTTACATCACCATCATCCATTACAAAAGTAGTACCACCTAATCTACTTACAGGAACTTGACGATTGCCTTCATATCCTATCTTACCTGTCTTGGCATTAGTACTTGTGTCTAAGGGACCAGGTGTTGATATACCAAATACGCCACTAGGTGTTTCTCTCCTTGCACTACTTGATGTAACTCCCCTAACCGTGTCCAACAATAATCCCTGTGCTAATAATCTATCAGCAAAAGGATGCACTGGTTTGGCAATTTTATCTACATTAGGATCATTGAGTTTTTGTGTACCTTTGAGAAATTCGGCCACAGGAAGATATTCTGTACCATATCTATCTTTCTGTTGTTGTGTCATTGCAGTTTGTTTGCTGGCTGCAATTCCAGGAACCATGTGATTTTGAAAAGTATCTTGAACACAGCCCATC
>Ga0208741_10000439_pt1 | contig 20345 bp, 28 predicted proteins | sample CryBogCBE03Jun09_FD_184576 | JGI IMG/M metagenome (GOLD analysis project Ga0208741, IMG submission 184576) | Freshwater microbial communities from Crystal Bog, Wisconsin, USA - CBE03Jun09 (SPAdes) | ecosystem: Environmental > Aquatic > Freshwater > Lake | place: Crystal Bog, Wisconsin, USA...
AACGCAAACGTGTTTGGTACTCTTCCATGAAGGTCAAAATTTCTTGCTCTTCACCATTCTCAAAGCGGTACTCTTTAAACAGCTCGCCGCTGCGAGCAATCTGCTTAATACGCAGCAGCTTGTCACGCATAGTGTTCATGCTAAGGTCAATGTAGTGGCTACGAGACTCAAGCGCACTCAAATGATCACGCAACTTAGCACTGCGAATGTTGTCAAACTTAATGTTAGTAATAAAGATACAAGCACCCTTAAAGTCAAACTTGTTGGGAATACCCTCACGCTGAAGCAGCTTGCTGTCACTGTTCCAGTGAATAGTACGCTTCTTATTAGTGTCCAACGCTGCCTTAAGAATGTTGAGACTAAGCTCGTCCATCAAAATGCTATCACAATCGTCGAACACAAGCACATCGCCTTCTCGACTGTACTCATAAAGTTTTGCATAAAGCCCCAACGCAGTGGTAGCACCTTTGACAACTTCGTAACGAATGTCGCCAGCAATAGTGCTGAACAAGTTAGCTTCTTCCAGCTTCTTAACAACATTGAAGCTCTTGCCAACGCCCGGGGGACCAACAACGATCATGCTACGCACAACACCTTCGACAACTGCCTGCGTCATTGAATCCATGATGTCAAAGCGTTCACCAATACGCTCCATAATTGCTTCGTCAGTTTCCTCTACCTTAGCAGCAGTGATAGGAGCAGTGACTTGTCCATCAATCTCATACTGATCAGGCTCAACTGTAATGCGGATACGATCACGACCCATTGCTGCACCATCTACTGTCACATAACCTCCCTTAGCACCTTCTTGATAGTCCCGCACAAGGGGGAACGACATGTTGACGACGGGAGCATTACGATATGTTCCCGACTTAATAAGCACATTAGCCATTTTGTACCCTCGCTGTTTGGATTACATTTATATAATAGCATCGTATGCTATTGTGTCAACCTACTTGTTGGAAGAATCCGTCAACAAGATCTTTCATGTCCATGTCTAAAGTTTGATAGAAGTCACCTGTTTTATCATTGACTGCTTCAACAAAGTCTTGGAAGTCTAACTCATCCAAATTAGCAGCAACACAGTGCAGATAACTCTCTTTGGCGTTTAGGAACGTCCGACGCTCCAAAAAGTTTACATGTACGACATTGCTGAGGAACTCATTTACTGCTGAAGTTTCAAAAGTCATGTTTGGCTCCTTTGTTTGTATTAACATATTAGCACCATATTAGGTAGTGTCAACCCCTAATATCAGTGTTTAGCTTGGGCTTAATTTTACGAATAAGCTCACGCTCATAGATGTGAGCAGCAGCTTTACCACGCATAGTAGCAACAACTTCAAACTGGATATCTTCTTTGCAATCAAGCTTACGCAGCTCGTTACAAAGCAACCAGTTAAGACCTTCCGTTTGGGCACGATAAAAGTGCTTGGCAATGCGAGAACGAACACTCTTAAGCACCGTGCTCTGTGTCTTAGCAGTCACCCCAATGTAAAGCTTGCGCCCTACTGTGATCTGATAGATGATATGGGTGCGGTCTGACCGCTTCTTTCTCTGTATCATATTACTATAATACGCCCAAATGAGGATTCGTCAACCAAAATTTTGTAACATTTTCAGTTACATAAGGGGTTAACATTGCTGCTAACCCCTTGTTTTTGTTAGATTTTTAGCAAGCGTTTTGCACGTTTGAACTCAAACGTAGCTTCTTGAAGCTTAAAGTTTGGGTGTTTATACATATAGTCACGCTTACGTTCTGCAATTTGCATTGCTGCAAGCAATACATACCTTTCCTCGCGGGTTGCATTTGTAAGTATTTTAGACATCTCTGCAAGGTCTAAGCTATATTCGATCCATTTTTCTGTTGCTTTTATCTTGCTATACAGAGACTTACCCTCATACTTGGGGCTATGCTTAGGGTACTTAATTGCAAAAGATGTTACATTAAACATGCTGCAAGCTCCCTATTTTGGTCTACTTTGCATAATAACATAGAACACATAGTCGTCAACCTGATAAATAAATTAAAAAGCAGGGGTAAACCATGATAAAACAAACTGTTACACAAGTTAGACCTAATATAAATGTCCATTGGGGTTTAGCAAGTACGGTAGGAATTGCTAAAATTGATTTAAAATTAAAATATCCTGATTATTACCTTGAAGAACCAACTGTAGTAATAAGCGATGACGGCTTAACCAGAGTACAAACTTTTACATTTAAGGATGGGTTTACCTGGGGGTTCAATGATGAAGAAAAAGCAGAGATGGATAAAATTGAAAAATATAAACAGGAAAACGGAATTACTACTACTTGGTCTGTAGAAGAAATCTAATAATCATTCAGGGAGTAAAAAATGAGCTTATCAAAACTTTCTCTTACTGAGATTTCACATGCTATGGCTTGTTTTTCACAAGCTGCTTATACAGATGATTGTTCAGCACTATTTGCTGAATATGGATTTACACAAAAATACAAATTCTTAGATAAAGATGGTGCTCAAGGACATGTTGTTTGTTCCGATGACGAAATATTAATTACATTTCGCGGAACTCAACCTGATCATATAAATGACTTAGCAGCTGATTTGGACACACTTCCTAAGAAAAACGGACCGGGCAAAGTACATGAAGGTTTCCGTAGAGAAGCTCGTAAGCTTTATGACCAAGTTATCGAATTCGTAAAGGATAATTTAGACGGTCATAAAATATTTGTTACAGGACATAGCTTAGGTGCAGCAATGGCAACATACATTGCTCAAGAATTAAATTGGCTTAAGCCAGGTAATGAGATTAAATTATATACATTTGGAAGTCCTAGGCTTGGCGACCATCATTATGTAAATGCTATGGATATCGAACATCACCGTTTTGTTAATTGCAATGACATTGTTACTCATGTTCCGCCAGCAGCAATTGGATTTAAGCATCACGGAAATCTACACTATATTAACTTCTATGGTAACATCAGACCATTATCTAAGTATCAAAGATTTAAAGATAGTATGAGAAGCCATTGGCGAGCATTGAAGAACTTTCAATTTTTTGAAGGAATCGATGATCACAGCATGGATCATTATATAAGCAAATTAAAAAAAATTAAGGATGAGAATCAGGAGATTGATTAATGGAAAAACTTTCCTCTGCACAAAGAAGGAAAAAATCATTAAAAGCAATTGAGCTATTCACACAACATCTATTTGTAAACAATAAAAGACTATCTAAAACAATATCTATAGACATTAAATTTCATAAACTTAGTGGAGACACTTGGGGAATCTGCGATTACGAAGAATGCGATCGCAGGCCTAAAGAATTTATAATTTATATAGATCGTAGTCTAACAGATGAAAAAGATGTTATATCCACTGTAGCTCATGAAATGGTACATGTTTGGCAGTATGCAACTGGTAAATTTAAAGATTATGTAGGCAGACCTGCACATCGTTATGAAGATCATATATACGATGCTAATATGAAATACAGAGATATGCCTTGGGAAATCGAAGCAAGACTATTAGAAAAGGTTCTATATAAGGCGTGGGTGAACAATAAATATACTAAAATGGAATAAACATGACTATCAAAGCCAGTGGATCTCTTGGGTTAAGTACTGATATTGTTACTGAATTTACCAGTGACACTGGAAAAAATATGGGCAGTCTGCGTGGCGTAACTTGGTATAAAGATGGTGTATTAGACACAGGTACTTTCTCCGCAACAAACTTATCATTTAGTAGCTTTTATAGTAAGAGAGCAACTGATCCTGCTGGCGCTGGTTCTCAAATATATAATACCGCTAGCGATAATACTTTCATAGTTCCAATATATCGTAACAATATTAACTTTTATGCATGGGGCGGCGGTGGCGGTTGTGGTGGTCCGGGAGTTGGCGGCACTGGAGGAACTACTACTGTAACTTTACCTTCAACTACTTTAACCGCCGTGGGCGGGCAAGGTGGGGGCGGCGGCGCTCGACGATCAGTTGGCCCGCCCGGAGCAGGCGGCGGCCAATCAGGTGGAACAATTGGAGAGAATGGCGCTCCTGGGTCGAGTGCAATCAAAGGGCCCGGAGGCAATGCTGGTGGTATGAGTTATGGCGGGGGCGCAGGCGGCACTAATGCGGGCGGAAATTATACAGGATATCCAGGTAATGCCCCAGGGGGCGGCGGCAGTGGTTGGTTTGGTACGGATGGTTCATCAGACCCAGGATATAGTGGCGGCGGCGGCGCAGGCGGATCTGGATTCTCAGGCTATGCTTATACTGCCGGGCAACTAGCACCTGGAACTAGTATTAATATTCATGTTGGCGATGTTGGCAGTTCAGCAAATAGCGGGCCTGGTGGAGTTGGACAAGTTAAGATCACATGGAGTTAAAAATGTTCTTTAAAAAATTTGAAAATGGTAATCCTATAGGATACTTAATAACCGAAGAAAATCTAAGATATGTTTTGACTCATGTTGATTTTGATACTAATCCGCCACCTAAATTTTTTGAAAGTTTAGGATATGCTGTAGTCAACCCAACTACTAAACCTAAATTAACAATTTATCAAACTGCAACTGAATTTGAAACTGAAAATCTAGATGGAACTTGGCAGCAACAATGGCAAGTCACAGAAGTTTCTTCTGAGGAAAAACAAAAGATTTTTAATAATCAATTGAAATTAGTCACTGATGAAAAAAACAGATTGTTGTCAATATATGACGAACAATTAAAGGATCCTGCGGAAACACCATCTGAACTTATTATAATTCAAAAATGGATTAATGCTACTAAAGAAATAGATTTAACCGATCCATTTAATGTCATGTGGCCAAATGAAGAAATGATTAATAAACTATAATTGATTAATTTCAGTTAAGGTATTTGATTCTATTAGATCCAAAATAAAGTTAAAACTAACAATAGTTTTTCTAATATCATTATTGATTATAGGAGCACGATGTATTGTGTAGCTGGGAAACATTACTATGTCACCTTCATTGACATCTAATACAATTTTTTTATTCTGTCTACTGGGTTCGATAATTTCTGTTTTAGGACTATTTTTATCTAGTTCTAAGTAATAGACTCCGGTAAAGTTGCTGCCGTGTGTATGCCATCCATGCGAGTCGCCATTAACATACTGTTGAAACCATAATTCGTCAATGATTGAATTTTGGTATCCTAATGCCACTGCTAGTTTATTAAGATAATCTTCTATTTGTGGTTTAAGTAGTTTGACCCAAGATCTAGAAAAATCTCTTGCATGATCCCAATCTAGTTTATTCACACTATCAGTATAGTAGTTGTCTTTCATGACTAACGTATCAGTTTTTGCATTATCTAACAAATCTAATACAGGTTGTCTTAATTGTTCATGATTAGGAAGTTTTCCAATCGTATAAAACGATTCCAATAAAAACTTCCTAACAGGTATATCAGTCATTTCTATAGAGTTCTTGCGGATAAGGATTAAAGTAGTGATTTTCACCTTCTTTGAGACTACGTGCAATTTCAAAAGCATTTGGATTACCACTACCAATCCAAGCTTCGTGATCAAAACGCCAGTGTTTAATTTCAGGATGTGTTTTGAACTGAGTTGCATTATGCGATACTAATTTATGAGGATGAATCAACGGAGTTAGCTTTGCAATATAATCACTATTTGCCCACCAAAAGTTACTAGAATGATGTGGCCAAGGTTCTTGTTCCCAATTTGGTCCTGAAGTATCATGTGTTTGTAGAGCTGCTACATTGTCACGCCAGCGTTCGATTACACACCAGTTAAGCCAAGCTTTCCAATCTTCAACATTAGGATTTCCCCATCGTGTAAGTCCTTTGAGATGAATATAGCAGATATGAAATGATTCGGTTGATTCCAAAGCTATCTTTTGCATATGTGTAAGACTAGGAAATTCAAACAATGATGCATTATTGCATACATTAACAAAAGACATTTGAGGATACTTAGGATCAAGTAAAGGTGTAAAAGTTTGACTACGACCATTACCCATAAGGATTACTTCAGACGCAGCATCCATGAGACCACTCTTAATCATACAATCTAACTGCTGATTATATACTTTATCCCAGTTTGCTAGTTCATTGATGTTCCAGAATACTCGTATAGATTTTTTCATTGATACCTATTTCTAATTAAGTGGTGGACTTTAAATAAATGGTGGAGGCCCTGGGACTCGAACCCAATAGACAATTTCCGTGCAAGGGAAATTCGTACACCCTCTACTGCCCCCATTTGTTTATTATATATCTTTCTATATGAGTTGCAATATCTTTTTTATATAAATTTGTATGATACATCCTATGATGATTAGGGCATAAGCATACTAAATTTTTAGGATCATTATTCATATGATTCTCATCTAAATGATGAATATCTATTACAGCATCGAAGTCGCATACAACACACTTAGGCTCATGGTATCTTAGTGCTACTGTTCTGTAATGAGCAACATCATCATAATGATATAACTCTGCTTTTCTCTTTCCTCCAGTAGAGTTAGCACATGCTCTTGAACAAAAATACTTTTCTTTAACTGGAAATTGTTTTTCTCTTTCCTTAACAAGGAAAGTTGTTGAACAACAATGACATACTACCGAAAAACTTTTCTTTTCCCCTAATAAATTTTCAAATCTCTTATGTGAAGAAACCTTGCCTTTAACATAAGTGCGTAGTCTATTAGGATTTGAATCACAATGTCGAGTGTGATTTGCTTTTTCAGTATTTCTTTCGTAATTGAATTCTTTTTCACAATATTTACATGACCACATTTTATGGAGACCTTTTTAATTGTTCAATATATTTAGTCTCCATAAAATATTTTTATCACTTTATTTGAGCGGCCGCAATAATATTCTTAGTTCTACGTCGTTCAATTTGATTAATGATATCATCACAGAATTCAGTTTTAATATCGATGTCAGCGTCAGACATTGCACCTTTTACAATATCTCTTTCATCTTTAATTAACTGTACTACATACTTCATTTCTTTGTCAAGAACTTCTGAATATTTCCATGCTTGAAATTCCCTAGCCAAATTGATCATCTGACGTACAACATAGATTAGACAACCAAGCAGACCAATATTACAGATCAACAGCCACATGTCCATTACAGTGACAAATTTCATTCAGGTTCTCCAACGAAAGTAGTCCTTGTAATCATATGCTTGATGCAGTAAGTTTCAATGCGACGCTCGATATACTCATCAAGCATAGTTTTGAACTCTAACTTAGCAGGAACTAGCCTTTCTTCTCGAATCTTGTTCTGTTGTCTATAATTACAATGCTTCTCTTCTTGCCACATATCATCTTGTGCATCGATCATTTTCTCCAAAGAATCAATAAGATCTTCAACAATTTCGCTGCTAGTTCTCACCGTATTATCTCCATTAACAATCTTAATATAACAGAATTTAAAACAAAGTCAAATAAAAGTCGTGAAAAAAGGTGCTACAATAAGCAGCACCTTTTCACCCAGTTCATATTAGAACTTGTAATTTACACCAAGTGTAACAACATTGTTGTTCTTATACTTGTTGGCAGTTAGACCGTCAATATAACGATAACGTGCATCAAGTTCAAGTGACTTAGCGAATTCATAACGAACACCGCCGCCAATGTTGTAAAGGGTACGTGACTTATCAGTGCCAACAACCTTATCCCATGAACCCCAACCATAACCAACACCTGCCAGTAGGTATGGAGCTACGCCAAATACTGGATAACTTACTACTGCATTGGCAAAAGCAGTTTCGCCAGTCTTGGTAGTAGTTGGAGCTGTCTTAGTGTTATAATCGAAAGTTGCTTCTGTGCGGATGTGCTTACCCCATTCGTATCCAGCAAGACCGCCAAATACCTTAGGAGTAGTATCGTACTTAAGATTGGAAGTATTGACAAAGTTTCCTCCGACAAAACCACCTGCGTACCATCCAGATAGGGCAAAAGCACTTGTTGAAACTGCTGGAGCAGCGGCTGCACTCTTGGATGGAAGATCAGCAGCGGCTGCTACTGAAACGCCTGCCACAAGGGCAAACAATGCTGTAATAAGTTTCTTCATTTTCTCTTTCCTTTTGTTCTGCACTGACACATTATCGCATCAGCTGGGTTGACTAATAGATTAGCTCAAAAAAAGCATTTATATGCTTCTAACAACCGTCTATTATTTATCTATAATAGCACCTAAAATTATAAAAATCAACTGAAATTATTCTATACACTTAGCATATATTGTGTTCGGTCGATCCATTCAACTACTATATCTGTTTCATGAAAATTTCCATTGCCCATCACCGATTGTTCGATACTCAAAGGCAGCAATTTTCGATCACACATCTCATACCAATTCATTGTTGGATTTGGTAAATTTGGCAACTTATAAACACTGGCATACAAATAACCATTTTTTCTATCTATTTTAAAATGACTATTTCTACAATCAAACCCAGTGGCAACAAGGTGCATAATTAAACTACCCATGGTCCAATTATAATAGCAACCATTTGAATACATGGTTTCTACTTTTAGTATATCTCTATGAGTGTTAATACTAAAATTGTAAGGAACTGTAACTAATAACATTCCTTCATTTTTTAATATCTGCCACCAATGGTATAAAGTATACATTGGTGCTAAACTATATTGTAAGCTATTATGTGCCCATATTAGATCTTGGCTATTGTGTTCTATTCCAGTAGCTCCAAAATCCTTTTCGATATAATTGATATTGTCATGCCTACTTGTATAGATGTGATCTAACTGAATGTCAACTGCGTTTACTTTGATATTGCGATGTACTCCGCTGTCACTGAGTAACTGAGCAAACCATGCAGAATCATATCCATATCCGCAGCCCATATCTGTTACATTTTCAAGATTATCCATATAGTCTTGATACTGGTTTAGCATTTCTAAAGTTTCTAAACTATGTGCATGGTTTATCTTAGATTGCTCGATACTCATTTTAATCCTTAATTAATCGCTGTAACATTGCCGAGTAATCAGCCCAAACACTTTCCTTGCTATATGCTTTATATAGTGGTTCAAGTGGCTTGGTTCCTCGAGAAATGATTTCTTTGATTGAACTATTTTCAATCAAAACTTCTGGAATATCCCAAAAATTACGCATCTGATGACTGCGAGTAACTGCAATTGGGCGGCGTGCTGCTAATGCGTAGTCTGGACTGCTGGCAATGCCACAACCATCTAGATAATCATAAAAGTAGCAGTTAATAGTATTTTGTGCTAATAGATTAACTATCTCTTGTGTATCTAACAATTCATGTGTGGCAATTACTTCAATACCGGGCTTTGTTATAATCTGTTTTACTTCCTGCACACGAGCATAAGCATTGCTGCCTTTAAATCCATGAATTAAATCTTCATAGTATCCAAATGGGATATGCAATCGAATTACTGCTTCATCAAATTCTTCTTGTACTTTATGTGCAAGTTTAGCAATTCCCTTATGTGGCGGTCCAAAACCTTGAAAACCAATAATGGGTTTCAAAGGTTCAACATAATCTACTGTTGGTCCAGGAGGAATTAACCTATTGGTGATGAAGACATTATCGTTGCCAACCACACTGGGATCATCAGCTAAAAGATATTCCCATCCCTGCTGTAATGCTGGATGAAATGTTGTGGCAATACCTTGGTGCATGTCATGCATGATACGAACATGCTTAATATGCGGGAATGGTGCTCGCATTGCACGATCATTCATCCACGGAGTTGTGCCCGGTGCATAATTATAAATGGCTACACGAGGTTGCCAATCGTTTAATTTCTGTTGTACTTCAGCGACACTATCGCAATATAAAACATCAAATTCATAATTGGGATGTTGCTGTAGTGTTTCTCCAATTAGCTTACCAATAATGCCAATACCGCAAGCAGCTTTCTCACCTAAAGTTTGTGTGACGAATAATATTCGATGTGTCATTTTGTCTCTCTATTTGTTGGTTAATCCAAGTATATGTAGCGGTAAGTCCTTTAACAAGATCTTGAGGAGGGCGCCATCCAAGCTCTCTTTCGATTACTTCGTTATTGCTATTGCGACCTCTTACACCCTGTGGTCCAGGTATATGACGTTTTACTAATGTCTTCCCTGCAATTTTACTGACAATATCAACAAGCTCATTGATACTGATCATATAATCACTGCCAATATTAACTGGGCCGTGGAATGAGTCATGTGTCATGAGACGCATTATACCTTCTACGCAATCGCTAATATGTAAGAAACTGCGTGTCTGTAATCCATCGCCCCAAATTTCAATTTCATCACCATCGTTGGCCATTGCTACCTTACGACAAATAGCAGCGGGGCTCTTTTCCTTACCACCAGTCCAAGTACCAAACTCTCCAAAGATATTGTGAAAACGTGCTACCTTGTTCATCATATGATATTGCTTATTATATGAATGATACATACGCTCGCTAAACAACTTCTCCCATCCATATTCACTATCTGGAAATGCTGGATAAGCTGTTGCTTCTCTGCAATCGGGATCATCTGTATTCATCTGAAGATGTTCATTATAAACACAGGCGCTGCTACTGAAAAATATCTTTGTGCATTTCTGCTTATGTGCTTCGTCAGCTACCAGTAAGTTAATTAAGGCACTGTTGTTCATAACATCAGCATCATAGTTGCCAGTATTAATATAGCCGGCGCCGCCCATGTCAGCAGCCAGCTGATATACTTCGTCAAATTTCTTATTCAATACCTTACGAACAAATGCTTGTTCTCTAAGATCGCCTTGAAAGAATTCATCTGCATCTGAAATATTGAACTCAGGCATCTTGATATCAGCTGCCCTAACCCAATATCCCTCTTTCTTTAATCTGCTAATAATATGGCCGCCAATAAAGCCGCCACCACCTAATACTAGTGCTGTCTTCATGTTATACCTTTACAAACTTTTTAATAATTGATTCATGATCTTCGATAAACTGAGTATGACTCCACTTAGTAGCAAATGCTTGTGACGGTGCAATGCCACGTGCAATAATATCAGAAAGTGTATTATGTTCTAATAGAATATCTTTATTGTCACGTACATGTCTATACATGTTATTGCTGTTACAAGCAAATGGCTTTTGACTACTGATAGCCGCGTCAATACTGCTGCTGCATCCTCTGCCTGGCTGCTCCATGTAATTGAATACATTGATATCATTTTGATTTAGCCATGCACTAAGGTCATGATAGTTGGCAATATAATCATGTGTAATATTAACCTTTACATTAGCTGCTGCCGCAGCATGACATTCATCCTCGATGCTTTTAGCTAACTGCCCACTTTGATCAACAAAGTCTCCATAGGGCATGTGAATATTGACCTGTACAGTATCACTAAATTCAACATTTACCTTCTCGATAATCTTAGGAAACTGCTTTTGCTTTTGTCCAAATCCAAAACTACCAATCTTAATAACATCGCCTGTGGGAGGACTATATTGAATATCGTCAAATAAAAATACAGGACGAGCAACTCCGCCTTTAGTTTCACCCACTGGGATAGTTGGATCACAGATAAAATGATAGTTTGCATTAGTAAAATCACTGACGGTATCGTGCCCAGTTAGAATAAACTTTGGCTTGGGAATCTGTTTGAGTATGTCATCAGTCAGCCACCATAGTGTAGCAGGATGCCAATTGAATATAAAAGCAGAAAAACGCTTATAGTTCTTTTCAATCCATTCTTTAAAATCTAATGCATCAGAAACACAGACATATTCATATTCGTATGTCATGCTCTTGCTTAGTATTTCATGAACTGCCCACCCATGGTGATAAACACCGCACTCTGTCTTATCATGATTGATAATTGCAATCTTATTCATTTATAGCCTTTTCGATTATTTCTACTGCTGTAATGTCATCTGTTGTATCACTGAATATAAAGTTAGCTGCAAAGTCTAAGCCACATGGCAGTGTATCTTCTGGCTTATGACTAAAACAAACTAATTTCTTTGTAGGATCTTGTAAGTTTTGCTTTGTATTAGCATAGGTAAATGGACCGCTATTCTTACCAACTATTACATTTACCTTAGTACTAAGATAGCTTATTTCACACATATCGCAGTTCTTTTGGAAGATACTGTCAGTGAAATAGATATTTGGCATAGTCGTTTCAAACAGCTCTGTTGCAACAAAAGTATCATTTGTATATTTTACTGCTAGTGTTTCAATAATTGACTGCATATTGCCCATGCTGCTTTGTGTGCTTTGAACCGCACCATTACATATTAGATGACATCTATTCACAGATGCAAGAAAATCATCTGCTGTTTTAGTATTGTAGTAAGTATAATCGATTTTAGGAACATATGTCCAAACATCAGAATCTAACATCAGATTAGTTCCAAATTGTTGATTCATACCCTTGTAGCACTCTTCAAATATCTTATGATGGCTTATATAACTGGGATGAGTATTTGGTCCCCATAGTCCTTCATATGCACCAACCCATGTGTTAATGAATAAATCATTGCCATTCTTAGCGAATCGTGTACGCATATTAAGCATTTGATTTAGTATTTTGTCTGTTTGTGTCTTGGACAATGATTTACATAAGTCTGTAACTGCCCACGGATTTCTATTATGAGCATAAACAAAATTGTAGTCCGGTAGCTGACGCTTAATGTCAGCTACGAGACCTCTTGTACTAAACAAATCACCATAATGCCAGTGGTTAAAGAATACTATATTAGGCATTGTTATCCTATAATCTGAAAAGTTGGGCAAGGAACAACCAGCTTACCGCCACCTGTAATAAACTCACTTTCACGCTTAACAAACTCATCAATGAAATGCCAAGGAAGAACCAGCAGATAATCAGGATTCGCTGCCCGCATCTCTTCTTCACTGATGATTGGAATATTCGTACCAACCGTCTGTAATCCAAACTTATATGGGCTACGCTCTGCAATAGCAGTTAGCAGGTCTGGAGTAATACCAAACAATTGAAGCAGTGTATTGCCTTTGGTGCTGGCTCCGTAACCATAAACCTTCTTACCCTCTGCCTTAGCTTGATGTAAGAAGTCCATAACCTGCTTCTTAAGACTCCAAATGTTATCACCAAAAGCCTCCCAAAGTGCTGGACTGCTGATGTCCCATTCGTTAGCTTCGAGTTCAAGTGTACTAGCAATACGAAAATCGCAAACATCACGAAGAGGAGCAGTACCAAACGTAGTCTTGTCAGAAGTGGCTTTCTGAAAATATACACGGAAGCTACCTCCATTAGTATCGTTTAGACTGCAATCACGAATCACAAAGCCTTCTGCTTCAAACAACTTCTTAATGCTGCTGAGGCTATAGTAATAAACATGTTCATGACAGATGTTATCAAAAGCCAACTGCTTAAGCATCAATGGAGTATAGCTCATCTGTACAACAAACACACCATCATCTGCAAGAATACTATGTACATCACGGATAAATGTACGAGGATTCTCTAGATCGTAGAACATAGCAATACAAGTAACTACCTTAGCCTTATAATCACCGTAACCAGTACGATCATAAGCATCTGCTGTGAAGAAATCCTGCACTACCGCAGTAGCAACCTTCCTGCTTTCTGCTAGATAACTAGCATCAGCTGGGTCGATACCAAGTCTAACCATATTTTCAGGAACTTGACGTAGTAGTGTGCCATCATTACAAGCAATATCAAGCCAAACGTCACCGTTTTCAATTTTAACACGATTAGTAATCTCAGAGACAATATCGCCTAGCTGCTTAGTCATACTTGCATTGATACCGCTGCGATACCAATACTGGCCATACATCTTGTCAAGAGGAGCAACACCATCTAGTCTAGCTGCACCAATTTCCTCATCTAGATAAAGATCCAGACTCCATGGCTTAGTTTCACGCATTTCTGCGTCTGGCTTCATAAAATCACTGACATAGTGATCACCTAATTCAAGTAACTTTTTCATTAAATCTCTCCGTTGATATATGATTTTGTTTCTACAATATTACTATTAGACTTCTTGTTAATAGCTTGTTTAATCTTCGCTCTACGAGTATTTGACTCATAGGTCTTTGCTGCAAGAGTCATGAATATAAGATCATATGACTTATCAGGGCCATATGTCCTAGCATGATCTTCATTGTCCCAAATAATCTTATTAACTTCTTTTAGTTCAGCCACTTCCTCACTGACATCAGCATCGACGTTAGCAGCAAGTTTTCTAAGTTCGTTAATTTCATTTGTCACATGTAAAATCTTAATAACATCAGTGTAATTTTCTAGCTTGATTTCTAATATAGTGATCTTGTCAAACAATTCACCAATGCTAATGGGTGCTGATATATTCATGAACGCTGTGCCAATTCCCAATCAGTCTTGCACATGTCGTTGACTAGTGCTTGTAGATCATATTCTGGAGCCCAGTTAAGAATCTTACGTACCTTAGTGGCGTCACCTTGAATATTAACTACATCTACAGGACGGTAAAAAGCAGGATTTACTTGAATCATAATGTTGCCTGTGGCAGCATTACGTGCAACTTCATCGATTCCTTCACCTTCCCAGTTTAACTTAATATTAAAGTATTCAGCAGTCAGTGAGCAGAAGTCACGGATACTGCTTTGCACACCGGTAGCAACAACGTAATCGTCAGGCTTATCATAATGAAGCATCATCCACATTGCGCGGACATAGTCCTTAGCATGACCCCAATCGCGATAACTGTCCATGTTACCAAGCTCAAGAACCTTCTGCTTACCTGCTACCATATTAGCAAATGCCTTTGTAATCTTACGTGTGACAAATAGTTCACCACGACGAGGACTTTCATGATTGAATAGCAGACCATTGCATCCAAAGATATTATAGCTTTCACGATAATTTACTGTAATCCAATAAGCATAAAGCTTTGCAGCACTATATGGGCTACCTGGATAAAATGGAGTTTCTTCATTCTGAGGATTATACTTTTGAATACCAAACATTTCACTTGTACTAGCTTGATAAAAGCGTGTTTCATTCTCCATATGTAATGAACGGATGCTGTCAAGGATACGTAGTGGCCCAAGTGCATTAACATCACCAGTTAGTTCTGGCATTTCAAAGCTTACTTTTACATGGCTTTGTGCTGCAAGATTATAAATTTCAGTTGGACGAATCTTATCTAGTAGATTTCTAATGTTATTGCTGTCGCTTAGATCACCATTATGGAAAGTAACACGATCTCTGATATTAATTGTATTTGGGTGATCAAAGTTCGAACTGCGACGAATTAGACCATGGACTTCATATCCTTTATCCAGTAACATTTCTGCCAGATAACTACCATCCTGGCCTGCAACTCCTGTAATAAGTGCTTTATTCATTTAAAAACTCCGTGATGTTATATATATTTTGTTTATTTTTGTGATATCAACTATTTGACTTATGAATGTATATTACATTAAATATTACTAGAAACAAATATAATAATCAATTTAAAATGGATCAATTATGAGAATTATGATTACTGGCGCCACTGGATTCATTGGCAGTTATTTGTCCAAGTACTTTAGGGAAATAGGACATCAAATTTTTGAATGTGGCAGAGACAAGCTTGATATGCTAGATGCAGATGCTGTCAAACAATTTTTCAATAGCACATATTTCGATATGGTTATACATTGTGCTTTAGTAGGTAGAGAAAATATTCATGATCTTAAGCAGTCAATGAACGACCCCATCATTAAAGATAATCTTAAAATTTGGGATAACCTAGTCAATAATAAACATAGGTATAAGAGATTGATTAATATTGGCACAGGGCATGAATTTGATATTAGTAATAGTGTTGACTATGCTGAAGAGAAAGATATATTCTCAGCAGAACCCACACACTCATACGGCTATGTTAAGAATATGATAGCAAGGGATATACCTCAATATGAACATTTTTATAATTTAAGAGTATTTGGCGTATTCCATTATAGCGAAAGCCCCAAGCGTTTCTTTAGAAAAATTCAAGTACATTCAAAAAGAGAGTTTCACATTCCTCAAGACAGACATTTTGACTTTATTAATCTCGAAGACATCCCGCCGATGATTGATATCATTATGAATGGCGAAGCTAAACATCGAGATATTAATTTAGTATACAAAGATAAGATGCTACTAAGTGAATTAGCTAATTTGTTCAATGCTGTATCAATGAGTCAGACTAGAATCATAGTAGATGATCCCAATGGGTTATCTTATACAGGAGATCATCGCAGGTTTGATAGTTATAACACTTTTAAAATGGGATTTCCCTTGGGATTCCTTAGATACTGAAATCTTCCATTCCGGCAACTTTGAGTTTAACCAAATTACTAAGTTGCCATTGCTTGCTGTCGATACCTTTCATAACACCAAGCCATTTATTACGAAGTAGTGCTACTTCATTAATGATTGTTTCATAATCAACTACTTCTTGTTCGCCTTCAACATACTTTTCAGCATCTCGACTACTTAGGGCACGAGCATAGTGTTCTAAATATTTTTGAAAATGCTTACGACGTATTACACGAATTTGAATATTAAGATAGTTTAATACAGCTTCAATTTCTTGTAGCTGATTAAATCTTTGTTCGGTGATACCAGGCAAAGCAGCAATGCTCTTTTCAACATTACCTTTTACCTGAATATCAAATTTAGCCTGTCTTAATTCTTCTTCGTAATATTCAATAAATCCTTGGATATTTCCAAGATTGCTTGTTACCTTAGAATACCACACCAATTACACCTCATTCGTCGTCTTCATCTTCCGTAACGTCGATATGTTCTTTAATGGCAGTAAGCATTGGCTTATCTACTGCAAGTTCTTCAAGATCATTGTCATCAATTCCCAATTCAACTAATTCATTGATAACATGGTCAGCAGCCGATTGTCGATCCTTTGCTGGAATATATTCCTTTACAGTTTGCCACATGGCTACCAAATATTCTGTGTCACTCATCTACAGTTTCCTCTTCTTCAGTAATGACAACTGTGGATTTGGTTGAAGTTTCATTCCACTCGTCGATAATTACCATTAATTTATCATCTGTCCATCCCTTACGAAATTCCTTGATAATCTCACCAGTTGTTGAACTTGTATATGACAGCTTGTTGCCTTCCTTTACTAGGATACCTTTTGCTTCAAACATGTCAAGCAATCCACTAGTTGGACTCATACCAGTTTCATATGGAATTTCCACTTGTACCGACTCAAATGGCTTACTATAACGTGTCTTCATAACCTTACAAGCACTGCGAATGCCGTGTACTTGGCTGGTCTTATTACCATCGGCATCGGTCTTTAGCTTAAGTTTACGCATAGCTACAACAATACTAGATGCATAGATAAAGCCTTGTCCACCACTGATCTTGTCATCAGGATCAAACATATCTTGACTTGCATATGTATGATTGGTACAGACCATGCCAACATTCATACTGCCAAACATATTAACACAATTACGTACAAGACTTGTTAGTGCCTTGGGTTTACGTCCCATATCACCTTTCATCTCGCCTGCTTCAAATTGGTTAACATCAGTTGGAGTAAGCAACATTCCCAATGAGTCAATTACGAACAGTACTTTGGGACGTTCATTACCATCCATAACTTTATATCCTTTCATGAACTCACTGATCGTGCGGGCAACATCATCAATCATTGCCATGTTCATCTTAAGCAGTTTGTCTTCACTAGTATCTACGCCAAGAGCATGTAGCCATGCTTCATCAAGTGCGTTTTCGCTATCTATTAGAATACAGAAGATATTCTGTTCCTGTGCATTCTTAATAATGTTTCCTGAGCATATATAAGATTTTCCTGCACCGGATTCACCTGCAAACACAGTAACCTTACCTAGAGGAATACCTTTATGAAAGTCTCCACTAATAAGATAGTTAAGTGTATAATTTCCTGTAGAAATCCAGTCTGTTGGATCATTGAATCCAAAACTGAGTCCGTCAATACTCTTTGTCAAATCCTTGCGGAACTTTGAAATATCAAAAGGTTTAGCCATATTAGTTCCTCTCTAGCCTTATGTCTATAATACTTGTAGCCTGTTTAACTTTATTAAATGAATCTGTATCTTTAATGTCACCTAACACTATAGCACCTAATGCTGCCTTAGGTAAATCTTTTATTCCGTTATATTCCAACCAACTTAAAAATTTATCTTTATCAAATATTTTTTCTGTTTTGGCAAATTTAATTACAAAATTTGAAGAATAATGTTCTTGCAATCTCATTGCCTTATAAGAAGGGCTAAGCCCATCTATAAAACATTCAAACAATGATTTGCCTAATGTACTATAATCTAAGTACATAATGTAATCTTTATCCTCTAAATCTTCAAATAAATCAAAATCTTGTTGTTCCAATGGTTTACGGTTTGCTGAATCCCATTCAACTCTAATAGAATTACTAATTTGATAAGGTCGTTGTTCTAATCTATGACAAAAACGATTTAAGTGCCTAATCGCTTCTTTAAGATAGAAAGGACCATTGGTCATGATAATTGTAGGATTATCATAATCTCTACCAACTAATAATTCAAACTTTTCATGCAAGTAATTATAGTATTCAACATCCTCGTAATCTTGTTCATTGGGCTTCTTTATAAATTCTCTTTTAGTAAATGCATTTACAATATCTATTGCATTGTTTAGATAGAGTTTAGATTGATTCTCACTGTAAAAAGAGCTAAAAGTGTCTGTTTGTAAAATTTTATTATTTGAGATTGCCATGGATAAAAGAGATTGCCATCTGAGAACAAAATCATTGTCACGCAGATGGCAATCTAAAGTGTAGTCTGTATCAAAAGTTATTTTTAATACAGACATGTTATTAAGACTTACGATTCCTAATCATTGCAAGAATTTCTTCTGCACGAGGATTTGCCTTTGGAGCATCAGTTACAACTGGTGCACTAGCCGCAGGCTCATTGTCTTCCCATGGAGCAGTTTCTGCCTTGGGAGCAGCTGGTGCAGCACGAGTCACTGATACAGGCGTATCGTCTGCGTCTGGATTGTTATTACCAGTACCAGGAGGCTTAAAATACTGCCCCCAACGATCTGCATCATAAGTCTGACCATCTACGGATGCTTCAAACATCTCCTTAATAATACGAATTTCAGTCTCACCTGGCTTCTTTGGTAAGAAGTCTTTAAGGTTAAACAATCCATAAGTATCAATTGCTGCACGTTCTGTAGCAGTTAGTGCAGACTCCTTGCGAGCCCACTTGCTAGTGCTATAGTCTGCATACTGACCTTTTGTAGTCTTGGTAATGGAGAAATCCAAGCCACGATCATAGTCAGTAGGCATCTCTTCTACCTCAGTATCCTTCAATACTGCTGTAATCACAGGGTAAATGCTGGGGGACACTACAAACCTGCGAATTGGGTTCTCAGGAACGGAATCTTCAATTGAAGTTGATTCACGAACAAAACCTTGGAATAGATATGAACGCTTCTTCCAATACTTACGACCCATGTCCTCAAGGCTCTTGTCCTTAAACCATGTGCGTACTTCTGTAAGAACTGGACAAGTCTCATTGTACATTTCCATACATGGAACCTGTACAATAACTGGCTTGCTGCCAGGCTGTCCCTTAACACCACTAAATGGGAGACGAATCATTGCACGTTCTACCCAAAAGAACATGTTTGAATTATCACCATCTGGAAGGAAGCGAATTCTTGCGGTTGATCCCTCTGGGATATTCCAGTGCGGGAAAACAGAATTATCTCTGTTACTGTTGGAGTTATTGCCGCTACCGCGGTTTTCCATTTCTGCTAGTTTTGCTCTAATTTCTGCCAATGAAGCCATTTTAAATTTTCCTTTGTTTGCCTGATCGTTGAAAGCAACTACTAACAACGTCATAGCTATTTATACTTGATTGCTGATCTATAGTCAATAAAAAAGCAACATGTTTATCAGGCATGTTGCTAATTTAATGTATTATGTTCTGTAAGTCTATTTTATTTTAAGCCTGCTAGTCTTTTCATAAGAGCCAAACTGTCAGTGATCGGATTTACTTCTCGCCCTTCTCTGACATTATATGTTTTTCCGCCTACTTCAAATTCATCTTGATGATTTGCTTTTGCTTGAGCTAATGCGCCTGAAAATTCGTTACCTTCTTCCATATCGTCGCCATGAATGCCTTCTTGGCCTGTACGCTGTTCTTTGCCACGCTCATGCTGTGTCATCATATAATCAGTTACGCCCATCATCATACCTTTAATCTGAGCCATCTTTTCCTGTACCCATTCAGGTAGATTTTCAGTATCGCCTAAAGCACGTTCTAACTCTTCTGCATGTCTAACGATTGTATGTAATTGATC
>Ga0208741_10000440_pt1 | contig 20201 bp, 24 predicted proteins | sample CryBogCBE03Jun09_FD_184576 | JGI IMG/M metagenome (GOLD analysis project Ga0208741, IMG submission 184576) | Freshwater microbial communities from Crystal Bog, Wisconsin, USA - CBE03Jun09 (SPAdes) | ecosystem: Environmental > Aquatic > Freshwater > Lake | place: Crystal Bog, Wisconsin, USA...
CGTTATAGACGGTTGATGAACTTGGGTAAACATACCCGTTAAACATTTTTGCACCACTACCATACCCTGAAAGTATGAAATAGTTACCTGCTGACGATACGCAGTCATATACAAAGCTGTGTGGGCCATTCCAACGCTTCTTACGGGTATCAAACCAGTAGTCGTATGTGCCAGCCACACCATCAATAATTGTTGGAATACAGATGCGATAAATGTTGCCAGCAAACGCGGCCGCAACACGTGTAGGCTGAGTAATATATCCGAAAGGTTGTCTAATATCAGGTGTTGCACCATAACCATCTTGGTAAGTCACTGGCATCACTGCACCGAAAGCATTAACCAAATAAGCTGAGTCAGGGCCAGCAAAGAATGTCCCTAATGGGGATGGCACAACTGACCTTGGACATACTGACCCAATGTTAAGTGATAAGTAGTTAAGTGATAATGATCCCGTAATTGCTGAGTCACCCGTAATTTGCCAAATTTGAGTTGCTTTAAATGCAATAAGCGCAGCAATAACACCTGCGGAAGTAGTTTGCACAGGTAGCCCTGATAATGCGGTAATTGGGCTAGTGTCACCTAATGTCAATGACTGACCTGCGTTTGTCATTACAGTTGGATTGAGTGAGTCACTGTAATAAGCAACGTTACCGCAAGCAAAGTATGCTCGGTTGTTTAAGTTAGCTACAAAAGTTGGGACGCTAGGTAAACCATGACTTGTTGTGTTCATGGTGCTATATGCTGGTGCCGCAGGGTTACTAATATCAATCACACCGAAGAATGACGTACCAGTACCACTATAACCAGGGTGAGTAATGATAAGTTTAGAACCAATACTTGCAATACTTGGTGGTGTCCAAGCCCCTGTGGTTGGTGGTGATGTCGGACGACCTTCAGAGTTACCTGCCGTAACGCCACTAATGGTAATAAATGCGCCAGTTTGAATGTTGTAACAGAATGGCTGGTCTTTACCCGCAGTAAGTCCTGTGGCCACCATCCCAAAAATATAGTTACCAATGGTAATTTGAACAGAAATAAAGCCAGGTGTTGTGAATCCTGCAAAAGAAGTGAAACCGCCATCAACGCCTGGTCTAGCAACTACAATCTCAGGATTAGATTGGTCAAATACTAAGTTTGATAGCTTACGACATGCACCTGGGAATACATCCGTTGCATCGTAGGCGTCAGCTAATCCCTTCGGAGTAAATCTGACGGGTACTGAATCTGCTATAGGCATAATTTACCAAGGGTCAAGTTTCGTTGGACGGTTAGAACCACCAATACGGAATCGGCGAGGGTCTAATTGCACTTCTTTAACAACTTGTTGCTCGTCACCTTCAGTAAGTAAATGAGCTTCAAGCATCTTGTCACACATTGCCACCCACGCATTGTAGCGAGAGTCGTCAGTGATACGCATCATACGCATCGCTGTGGCTTCAATCAGGTAGTCTTGGTCTGAAAACCACGGAATAGCCGCGCTGGTTTCAGGATTTGTAATTGGGTTTTGACGCAAATAATAACGATGGGTAACAGTTATGTTTTGTGCCGATTGAGGGTAGATATAAAGCTGACCTAAGCCACCAGTCGCTACGGCTGAAAGGTCACTAGCCCACTCGTAAGGGTAGTTTGCCAAGCTGACTTGTTGTGTCTCAGAGTCGAATTGTTTTAACGATGCTGGATTTAAGAAATAAGGCTCACCTTGAATTTCATAAAACATATCGTATGTTCTTAAGTAATTGGCCTCTAATGGAAACGGGCCATTACTATAAGCAGGAATAATTAAGTTTGTAGTGATTAAATTAACTTTTAAGTTACGGTGCAGCACAAGATCGTCGAGCACAAAATTCAACGCCCTGCCCCCCTGTGCGGTGAACCCTGGACACTTAGCTATCGCTAGAGCATCGGCAACGATCTGTGCTGCGGTGTAACTCATATTAGCCTAAACCGACCTTTTTCTTAGCTTCAGAAATGGCCAGCTCACCTTTCTCAATATCTTCAGTAACGCGAGTAATGTTAGTACCCATGTTTTGAATAGTAAGCTTTTCTTGTGACGTTAGTTTAGCACCATTCTTTTGTTTTGACTCAAGATTTTCTAAAACCTCTTTCATTTGTTTTAGAGCTTGTACGCCTTGGTCACGACGAGCTTCCAATTCAGGAATCTCAGAACGAGTACGCTGGTGATCTACAATGTCGTGGAATAAATTTACACGGTTATTCACAGACTCGACTGACTCACCTTCGTATAAATAGCCACTAACGTTGATTGTTTTACCATTTGGCATAGTCGCTTGAATACTGAAATTACCAGTTACTAAAGCGCCTTGCAACGTGCCTTCTTCTTTCTTAGTCATTTGGTCATACTCCTTAGATTAACGTGTTTTGCCCATAAAATGGCGATTTGTTGGGCGACGATACGCATTTTCATTGTCGCCATGAATTGACTTCTCATGGTCCCAACAACGAGCAATACGGCTCTTTAAATCGGTCAGTGTATACAAGTCAACGGTATAGGTCTCGTTATGGAAATAATCTTGACCATTAGTTGTGAGTGAGATACCTGCGCCTGTTGGCAATTGTATCTGATAAAAATAAGTTGGTACATCAACCTCTACGAATTTTTGCTTACGTTCGTCGGTTTCCCAAGGGTTGGTGCATTTTTTAATCTTTACAGTTTTACCTGTTGGTTGTTCATCGCTATTGCCCACATACATGCCAGCTTCGGCTGTGGCTAACGCATTACTTTCAGCAACACTACGTGCTTCCTGCTCTTGAAGTAACTGAGCTTGAAGGGCCGCAATCTGTGACTGCAACTCAGCTAATGTGACTTCTTTATTTTCAGTTTTAGGTAGTGATAATTTTGTATTTTCTTGTGACATGATCTTGCTCCTTAGTGAATAAGAGGGGCCGAAGCCCCCCTTAAGGTTACGTCATTATTCTGACGCAGTACCAGCAGTGTAGCCTACGCTAAATGCTGAGCTTGCTTCAGTACGAGCCATGTACGCATTGTTCAAGATGATAGTACCGTACATCATCTTCCAAGATACAACGCGAGTTTGGTTCATCGGATCTGACTTATCAGCACCTTGCAAGTAGTTGTAATCCACATCATCAAGCAATACTTGGCCATAAGCGTCCATACCGAAGAATAATGTTGGGAACACTGTTACGCCTGTTGCTGGTGCAGCAGGTGGTGTTTGTGCAACACCAGTACCAGTGATAACTACTGTTGAGCCTGAAGCCAATTGAGTTGCGTTACCAGCTAATGGACCAGTTGAAGGACCTGAAGCTGATAGACCCAAGTTAGCTGGGCTTGCAGTTGTGCCGATGTACACGTTAAACACATAACCTGCCAATGTTGGCAATGTTACGCTGATAGAACCTGCACCTGAACCACCAACTGTCAATGCACCTGATACTTGGTAGATACGTTGTTCAACTGAAGTCGCTGTAGGAGCGCCAGTCACTTGAATGTAGTATGTATTAGCAGCCAAAGCACCGCCAGTTGTTGCTGGGGTACCAGTAACGGCAGCTACACCAGTCCAGTAAGGCATCATATTGGTTTTGCAGAAACGTGCGCCGCCCCACTCGCCAAGGTCATTGTTATACAAGCGATTGATGTCGCTGTATGACCATGCAGTAGCAATAGTAGAGTTTTGACGCAAATCTTGAGCAACCAATGGATGAATCAATGCAACATAGTGAGGCATGATACCTGGTTTAGATGAAGCTTTAGTACGTGCATCAGCGTCAATCATCATGTCGATACGTTCATCGCCATTGAATGTTGGTGCGCCGAATGTTTCTAAAGAACCAACGATTTTTGAAATTTCAACTGGAGTCATCACGTCAGTAGCAACCAATGCTGCACGGTTAGCTTTACTATTTGCATAGTTGACTTGAGTACCTGTCAATAGAATGTTCAATACGTTACGTTCGATAGTTTCAGGTTGTTGGATAGCAATCAAACGGATCGCTTGTTTAAACAATGGATGTTTGATAGTCATATCAGCAACGTCAGTCACACGAACCAAGTCACCCCATTGTTGAGCAGTCGCGCTAACTTGAGCAATTGTGATTGACTCACCTGCTGCTGCAACGCCTTCGCTCAATGGTGCGAATGGAAGTGGTAAACGCTCATAACGAGTAGCGGTGTAATTCACACCAGTATTCTTGTCGATTTTAAGCGGTTGACCGAATTGATAAGCCACTAATTGACGTTGAGCAATACGCAATACTTCATCAGCAATGTGTAACTCAATATCGTTAGCGATAGTTTGGCCTGAAGGACCTGGTGAATAGTTAGTAATAGCTGGTGAGATTAAACTCACTAGAGATAACCACATATTTTTTAGTAAAGCTTTCATTTTAGTTTCCTTAGAAAAAATTTGCATTAAATGCGAATATTCTCTAAACGTTTTGCTCGCTTTTCAGCCTCAGACATAGAGCTAGAACCCCTAGCGTTTACATCTGATCGAGCACCTGGCGTCGCTGGACGTTTAGAGCCACTTGTGGTCTTACTTCCAGTTGTTTTTAATTTGCCCGCAAGCATATCTTCACCAACCAAAATCGCTAACAATTTCTCACGAGGAGCGTTTTGTCCACGACCTCTGATCTCGGTCAACATACTTTCAACTCGGTCTTTATAGGCCTCATACAACTTAGGCTTTTCAGAACGAATACGGTCAAACGCAGACTTATCAGCTAAATCCTCAGCACGGATAATTGCATTTTGAGATGCTTGACGAGCTTGACGGGCCTCACGAGCTGACTGAACGGCATACTTTTGCCAATCACTAGCTTCGGGATTGCGTAAAACTTGCTCCTCTTGCTCCCACAACACTTGATCCTGCGTTGGTTGTACTGGTTGATTAGGTTGACGGCGAGCCGCATCTAAATCAGCCTCTAACTTACGTTTAGCATCTTCCGCTGCTTGTGCTCGTTCACGGAGGGTTCTAATCTCTTTTTGAGCACGAGTTTCACGAGGTGCAGGTTCAGGATCTAAGTCGTCATCGTCATTCGGATTAGGATCTAAGTCGTCATCGTCATTTGGATTAGGGTCTAGGTCATCATTCGGATTAGGATCTACATCGTCATTCGGATTAGGATCTAAATCGTCATCATCGCCCACATGCGGTGAAACTAACAACTGTAAAAATTTCCACAAATTAAACATAATTACTACTCCTTTGGTCGGTTACGCCAACCCAGCGAAATGACTCTTTACGGGAATCACGCGAGGGTACTCGTATATCTAATAATAGCCATTATTCGTTCTCGGTGTGGGGGATGTAACCAACCATCCGTTCCATACGCTGATAACAAACTAAGCAAGTGTTGAGAATAGCCTTTGTCGACTGCATATTTGTCAGCGGCTAACTCATGGTTCCGACAAATACGTAAAAACCACCATGGGTTCCACCAAGCGATTAAGAATAATAATGCTATTCTTTTCTCAGAGTGATGTAACTCACAATGACCTTCTTCATGTGCGACTACCCCCGTTTGTTGCATCGGCGACAATCGCTTAAACCTTATACCTAAATAAATACGTTTGAACCAAAAAAAGCTAAATGCACGAGCAATGATTGGTTCGTCTACATCTACTAATCTCATGTATTAGTATCCACCACTGTACCAGTATCAGCAGGTGTAGCATCAACTTTAGTCTCAACTTCAGGTGCAGTTTCAACTGGAGCTTCAACTGTCTCAACTGGTGGTTCAGCAGGTGCAGTATCAGTAGGTGCAGTATCAGTAGGTGCAGTCTCAGCAGGTGCAGTCTCAGCAGGTGTAGCATCAACCGCAGTTTGAGCTGGAGTTGTATTAGCTAATGTTGCAAGTGCTGGTGAGATTGGGTCGTTACCACCAAAGCCACCTGTGGTAGTGCTTGTGTCAGCACCAGCAGGTAAAGCTGAAGGAGGTGTGCCATCCACTGGGTTTACTGGATCATTTTGACCAAAACCTTTTTTGAATGGGTCAACTGCCACGTCTTTACGTGAAGCAAATAATGCTTCAGCGGCATTTAAAAATTTTACTACTTCGCTATCAATGTCGTGACCGACATCAGAAGCGATTTGTTGTAGTTCAGCAAAAGTAACCATTTTATTCACCTTGAGTTTGAGCTGGCTCAGCATTGACTGGTTCAGCAGTTTGTACTGGTGCAACCTCAATTGCAGCTTGTGCGGCAGCGGCTTCTTCAGCCAATTGAGGTTGCGCTTGAAATTGAAGCTTACTAATCAAACCCGCTGCCGTTTTAAATGGTAATTCAGCCAAGCCAGCGATTAATACATTTGCTTCTTCGGTAGTCACATTAAAAATCATTTTAGTCATCCTTCTTTAGTTAGGTTCAATTGGGTTATTGCCTTCTGACAACCAAATTAAATATTTTTGATAATCAGAATTGTTTATATCAAACGGTATAAATATCCCGTCATCTCTTAATATAACATTATCTATTAAAAGTCCAGTCACCACGTCTTTAACTTTAGAATAATTCATAATTAAAAATCCGAAGTAGCAATAATAATAGCATTAGTAGTTTGTGCTCGGAATGTTACTGCTGCACCAGCAGTTTGTCCACTCACACTTGAAATTTGAAACCACAAAGCGTTTTGGGTTTGATTGGTAGCACCTATTGCCCAAGTTGTACTTGAATTATCAGCACTTGCACTACGCCAATTTAATGTTGACCCTGCAACTTTTGAAACGGAAGGAGCTACTCGCATTGTTTGTAAAAATTGAGCATATCCACCAATTGAAGATGCTGAATCGGCCTCTCCCCACCAACTAACTATTGGTTGTAAATATCTTTGACATAAAGATAATTCAGTACCATACGAACGAACGTCAATACTTGTTGCAGTTAATCCTTTTTCAAACGTTATTCCAGTAATTTCGTACCCATCACCTGAAATATGAGAACCTAAAGCTGTCTCTAAACTTAAAGCTGTGCAATTTGATGGAATTGAAAACGTAAAACTATATCTTGCCGCGGTTGTTGATATTGTTAAAGCGGTATCAGTATTTGATCCACTAAATATCACTACTTGGTCAATAGTTGATGTACCAATTCTAATACGGCCTGTAACACCAGTTGAACCTGCGTTTGAATTATTGGCTTTTGCATAAAAACTACAAATTACAGTTTGTCCAACCAAATCCACGAAATTAGTATATTCAATTTGCTGACCCATTTGCATATACGTATTAGCCGCCGTTGCTGTATATTTTAATGATTTAGAAAACCCTGTAATTGTGGACGCAATTTGTTGTACCGTAGAGTTATTTGCTGAGCTTTGAACTTTCCAACGGTCTAATGTATAAACCGAACCATTTACTGTATATGCTGAACCATTATTTACTTGGTCAATTGACATATTTCCATTAATAATACGATTTTTAAACCCAAAAGTATTAGGTGTATTGACGGTTGCTGTAGCTGTAATTGTTGTACCAGTAATTGCAGCAGGTGTTGTACTACCAATGGCAGGAGGTGCAGCTAAGTAATTGCTGAAACCTACGCCTGATACTGTACTTGACGCGCTTAATGTTGTAAATGCACCAGTGTTAGGTGTTGTCGCACCGATAGTGCCATTTAATGGCCCACTAAATCCAGTATTAGCAGTGATGGTTGTACCTGTGATGGCCGCAGGTGTTGTACCACCAATGGCAGGGGGAGCAGCTAAGTAATTGCTGAAACCCACACCTGAGACTGTGCTTGATGCGCTAAGCGTAGTGAACGCGCCAGTGCTTGCGGTTGTCGCGCCAATACTTACAGCATTGAACGCACTCACTGTTGAGCCTAAAGCAGCAGCCGTTGCACCAAAGGTGATTGAGCTATTGGTCAACGCACCGTTAGGAATACCTGTAAAGTTTGTACCGACCAATGTTGGGGTTGATGACCAAGTATTTGCGGCACCTGAGCCGTTACTGATCATTACCTGACCAGCAGTACCAAAGCCAGTTGTGCCTGACAATGCAGGTGTAGTACTTAAGTTAGTTGATAGACCAATCGCACCTGACGTATTAATAACGTGAGCTGAAGCGCCAGTGGCACCCCAAGCAAAGTATGATTTATAGCCGTTACCTGAACCAAAAGTTATGTCACCATCGTGGCCTGAGAAGTACACACCATTGTTGATTGAGAAAAAGTCGCTTGGTGTCCCACTTGAGAACACTGAGCTATTCATCCCAAACTCACCGTAGTAGCTTGAATCAGTACCTAGGTCATTACTCAACACATAGTTAGTTGATGCTCCAGTTGTACCCGATTTATTTTGCAATACAGTTTGCAAATAATTATTAGCGACCGTTGAACCTGACGCATAACTTGTATTAGCGGCATTGAACCCTAGTACTGGCGTAACACTCGTTACTGTATTTGTAGATATTGTGGTAAACGCACCGCTATTAGGTGTCGTACTACCGATTGTGCCTGGTACAGCCCAAGTATTACCCAACAATTGTGACACGTTCAAATTTGGGACAACTGTTGTACTGGTAATACTAAATGGGGCTGTGCCTGTAGCGAGTGTGCTGGTGATCACACCGCTTGCTTGTAATGTTGTGAATTTCCCAGTGGACGGTGTTGCTGCACCGATAGGTGTATTGTCTAAGCTATCGAGGGTAAGTGACACGCCAGTGATTGAACCGCCAGTGATAGTAGCATTAGCTGTAGACAAGCTATTAAAGCTTGCTAAACCTGTGCTAGTAAGCGTAGTAAACCGACCAGTTGATGGAGTATTTGCACCAATTGGGGTTGAGTCTAAACTATCAATGGTTAAAGCAACACCTTGAATAGTACCGCCAGTGATGTTGACGTTAGTAAAGTTACCACCATTGGCGGCCACACTTGCTAAAATCTGAACATTACCGTTGTTGTCTACGTAGTAAAGCGTTTGCGTTGTCATGCTCAACGCCATCTTAACTGCGGTATCAGGCGTTATCGGGACATTATATTCAATTGGGGCAGTCATAATTTAAGCTCTCAAGTTACCTAGCTGGCGCACCGATCATATTGTCTTGTGGGATCGCACCAGGTGGGTTTTGGCCAGGGCGAGGTTGCTGTGGTTGAGCACCCATACGTGGAGTACCCGCAACACCTGGTCCAGCACCGCCAGGAATACCTGGCATACCTTGAGGTTGTTGAGCAGCCATCGCCATCTGACGTTTACGTTGTAATTGTTCCATGTGCTTCTGTATGTGGCCACGGAATATACCGCTTGGGTCGCCTGATATTTGAGCTGCCAATTGATGTTTTTGCAAGTGCTCTACATCGTCATCGGCATCATGGGTGTCCACTGCGATAAAGTTGACCATCATTTCATCTTCGATCTCAGGGCTTACAGTAAACTTATTGCGCTCATCAATTAAGATGCGATTGCTAAGTTCGTTACCAAATACGTTTTGTACCAGTATTTCAAGCACTGGCGTAATGTCTAGTTTGCGACCATTCAATTGTTGTGGTGGGATGCCTCGCAACACGTTCATCGTAGCAATTTGTTGTTGCATACGTTGCATGTTCATCACAAAGTCTGTGCCAGTCCATTGGAAGAAGTAGCGTTGTCCCCATTGTTGAATTGGGATCTGTTGCATTTGCGCTTCAACACCAATCTCACCCATTGAGATCACAGTCAATTCTTTATCTCGGAATTGGCAGTCGTACTCAAAGAAACGCTCCATCAATGGATTGAGAATTTCCTCCTCAAAGCGTTCAGCGTGGTCGACAATGGATACTGACGACTCTTGCATCTGAGCACCAACGGCTGCATTGTTTTTACGGCCACTACCAGTCTTACCCATCATCATCTCGTTTACATCCAATGACTCATGGATTTGAGATTTGATTGATTGACACATTTGGATAGAGTCTTTCCACAGTTGTGGGAAGTTTTGGAAGTGCGTTGAGTTAGGATCAACTGGCCACACTGCCGCTAAACCAAATACCATCATGGCGTAGTTAGGGTTCTTTTCAGGATCAGTCATTACGATTGGTAGCAATGAATACATTGCGGAGTCTTGACCCATGTTAAAGAAGTCATTGAGATTCCATTGCAACCATTTCACAGCTTCAACCTTAGAAATGCCGTTGAATGAACCGCTAATACGTTCGACTGGCGCTGAAATAATTGGACGTTTTTGATTCCATTGTGGCGCTTTGATAATGCCGACCACATCATTCTCACCAGCGTAGTAAACATACGCTAATGACTTTTGACCTTCTTCAAACTCAAGCATCATGTGCGCTTCGTAGATCAATGCGTACTTAAGCGTGCCTTCTGTTTTAATGCCAGCGTCGCTTGTACGTTTTTTCTCAGGTACGCGCTTCTCACGGCCTTTGTGACTGCTAACCCACTCACCAATCTCGCTATCTTCAGGCAAGATAAAGATGCCATCGTCGACCATCTTTTTAACTTGCGCTTTACTCATGCGAAGTTTGATTGCAGTGATGTCAGCTTTTTCAATGTTGTTGACGGTTGGTGGGATAACGATCATATCCTCAGTTGCGAAGTCCGTAATGATCGGACCTTCTTCAACCACTTCATCATTTCTAAATTCTTCAATCTCGTCGTCTTGGTCTAGCAATTCTACTTGCTGACCTTCAGCCGTTTCCATCACTGGATTTTTACGGATCATGTTTGTGACTGAGCGCACATCGCGCATCCAGTCCACATACAAATTCCATTGGCCAGTCACATCACCTGCGACCAGCATTGAACGTACAACGGATTTGAGTTTGGTAGAACGAATGTAGTGCTCAAGCAATGAGAGCTGAGCCATAGGCTTTTGACTGTCCGTACCTACGGCGTCCACGTGTTGATATTTATTCGGGAATAACTGTTTAAGAGATCGTTTAGCTCGGGCAGTGATAGCATCACGAACCACAGGAACATAACACTTTGAATTACCTTGGTAGGCTTGGTTATCATCAGGGTCAGCATTATAGATATGCCAATACTCCTGAATTGCCTCGTCAGCTTCTTCACGATTTTTAAAAGCTTTTTCAATATCAGCATATTTGCCCGCACAATCTTGATAAATATCGGACTCGATTTTTTCAGCCCAATTCTCAATGGCTTCTTTAGGCTTTTTGTCGGACTGTTTTGCCATCATTACCTCGATAATGCTGATATGTAGGGTGTACCTAACGCATTAGTCGCGTTAGTTTTATATTGGATTGTATCATTATTGACCTTGTTAATTGCGAATGTCAAGCACTCTAATGATTCAATCAAAGTTCTTGCCGTACCGCGCTCAGGTTCACCCGATCTATCGCCATTTGGCTTCAATGCCCAGTTGTATCCTTGTGCCATCGCTTGCATGACATTACGCGCATTGTCATCGACACGCAATAGTCGCTTGTTAGTTTTCTCAGTGCGTATCATTGGTGACAACGAACCCCTTGCCATGACTGCGTTCTCAGCCCGATTGACTGGGATTTTAGCGGCACGTAATGCTGTGACTAGCGGATTGCGCCCCACCTGGTCGAACACATCAGCGGGGACCCATGCGGTCACTTTTTTGGTTGGGTACATGGCGCGCAGTAGTAATGCGATGTCAGGGATAGCGTCGTTTGGCATCAGTGGGCTTACCCAGTCGGCAATGACGGTTAAGTGTTGGCCATCAAGGGCGCAAAGCACGCCAGTTGTCTCAGTTGATGTGGCGTTCACACCGAGCAAGAGCTGGGTATTGCGTGACACCTCGGTTAGCTGGGTAAGGTTTGCCTCACCGAAGTCACCGTAGATTGGCACACCGCTGAACACTTTTAAGGCATACGCTAGGGCATTAAGCACGTCGCGTTTGCCTGAAGGGAAGTTGACGATTTGACTGACGAGTTGCTGGTGCGCTGCACGGCCACCAACGAGAATGATGTCCCCCGCTAAAAAGAACGGACGCAAGCCCATAATGAAAGCGGCTTTATCTCGGTCTTGTGGGGCATTAAGTGTACGTAATTTCAATGACTTACCTGTCTTGAGCATCTCAGCTCGCATCGGTTGGAGTAGCCAGTCATCAAGTGAGTTCTTTTCAATCGCTACTTCGGCATCGTCGTGACGTTTGCTCATGGCGAACGCCCCATTGATAATCTCGTCAGGTTGCCAATACTCGCCACCTGATTGGTGGACGTAAATGCGGGTGCCGACACGCGACACAGTGACGTGACCTGTTTGGTCAGACTTCTTAACCTCAACGGTACGGGCTGGGTCCATGATAACGATCTTAGGCGCATACATAGTTGGCGCGACATCTTGGAAGCGTAGCATCGTTTCATCGAACGGCTTACCCTGAGCGCCAGTTGGTACCAGCATATACTCCTGCATAAACTCTCGAAGCATCCCCTCGGATGACATCTGATCGCGCAAGTTGCGTATCCACTCCATCGGATAGCGCGTATCCCACAACGATTGTGCTTGAGGGTCATCTATATCTCGGTCACAGATTGGGAAATGTCCGTGCGTCCAGTGCGGTGAGTTAGCAGCGCGACGGATCATGCAGTCGTCAGCGAGTGGCGTACCAGTCATCCGTATTTTGCCAAACTCTTTGTCCATTGCTGGCATCAATTGCTTGTGGAGTTTTTTCCAATTCTTATCAACCTCGTCTGAATTACGCACGCGCTCCTCAGTCTCGATGTCATCTAGGTAAGCGCGATCAGGACGATTAGCTTGATGCAAGTAACCGCGAATTTCCTCGTCCCAGCCGTGCGCTTCGATAGCCACACCGTTGCTTAGAATGATTTTATTCTCGGACCACTTATCACCTTTCATCTTACCGAATAGCTCATAAATCCGCATATTGGTATTCAGCTCATGCTTCATCGCCTCGATACGCTGACAAGCCTTTGTGTACGTCTCACCGAAGATTAAGCAGTATTTAAAGTTAACAAATAACCCTTCGAGCAATAAAAACTCCTCAGAGATGGTTGTTTTAGCACCTTGACGGAACGCTTCAATACTGACGAATTGATCGGCTGAACGCCACATATCCATGACTTTGTAGTGGAAGTCAGGCGAGGCTTGGCGGTGTCGATGCGGAAAGAGTAATGCTGCACCTAAGGCGCGGTCATCACTGATTTGCATTAGCAATTGTTGGGCTGAGAGGCTCATAACCACAATGATGTGCTTTGGTGACGATGGTGTCAAGTAAACCGATGGTACAGATTGTAAAGATTGTGCGATGGGATTGTAAAGATGTTGCGCTGGTGACGGATAGTTACACTATACACCCTGCGTAGACATATACACAATGTGTTTAAACCTTTACTTGACGCGCAGTTTGGGACGCGGGGCGCAAATTTGAAGCACCCCGTCCGTGGGGGTGGGCGGGTGGCCCCAGAGTTATTTATTGCAATTGATCGCGCGCTAATCGCCCTGAGACCCGCGCCCCGCTTGGCTTCAAGCTAACCAGGGGGCGGCGGGGGCTTACGGCCGTACAGTAACCTGTAGTAGATGAAGCACAATGTGTATGCCAAAATGTTAGTGCTTACTATCGCTGGAACCCTTGCCCAGTGCGGGATTTGGGCGAGAGGGGCGCTTTTATACCAAGAGTTGCGCTTTTAAACTTACTGTACGATTGTACAATAATTTACCTCAGTCATCCCAAAAGGTATACAAAGTTACCATGCGAGGTGCCAGCCACAACGGGCTTCACCTCTATTTACCTTAATACCTCTTACTTTCTTAAAGAGAGAGAGAGAGAGAGAGAGAGTAAAACGCGCGAGGGGAGGTGCGAGCGGGCGCGGGGGATAGAGAAAATGCGTTTTTTTGCAAGGTGCGAGGTATTTAGCAAAATTAGCACATATAATCAATCAGTTACATTCTACCTTTAATCTACCTCGCACCCTTCGACAAAAAGGTAAACCGAGGTAAATAGAGGTAAAAACGCATAATGTGAGTTAAAATAGTAAAAATATTTACACAATGTAGTAAAATAATGCTTGACATGCTAACTACACATTGTGTATAGTATCACTCATGCACTAAGCACTTCGCACAATGTGCAATATATAAGGGGTTTAAAATGACTATATACACAAAAGAGCAATTATTAAAAAGTAAAACTTGTCCTTGCTGTAACGGCAAATTGAAAATAATACGTAAAAAATTATTACTAGCATTAAATAAAGAAACAATGTTGCAATGTAAAACTTGCCATTCTAATTTTTAACCGTGACGGAGGCTTTTAATCATGTTAGATACTTATGCAGGACTTCAACACCTGGCGGGCTATATGTTAGCCGCAGCCGCAATTATTATCATTTATTTAGGGGTTACAAAATGAACGCATTTAAAAAATACATGTTGGACACATACGAAGCCGAGGAACTGAAAGAGATTAGCGAGCACGGATGCGTTAGCGGTGTAGCGGGGACGCTTATTTATTACAGCGACACCAGCCGCATATATAACGAATTCGCCGACGACATTCACACGATCATTGGCGATTATATGGAGAGCACGGGGCAAGATACTTTGCCACAGATTACCGCTAACATTGGTGATGGTGTGACATTCCGTAACGATATGGTGTGGTTAGCCGCTGAGCTGATCGCGTGGGAAGTAACTAACGAAAGCGAGGCCGCATGATGGCACACATAGCAAAAACCAAAAAAGGTGTTATCTATTTAGCGGATGACTGGCATTTAGAGGACGTGCAAAGCGTGCGGCCTGATCTTAACGATGAACAGTGCGCGGATGTACTCGAAAGCCTGGCCGATAACTTCAACGCTAACGATGGTATAAATTGGGAAGTAATAGAAGCCGCAGCCGAGTCCCTTTATCCAAGCGAGGCCGCAGAATGAAAAAGCTAAACACTATCACGCCCGACGCCGTGGCCGCCGTTATCCGTGCGCACTGGGACGATCCGAGTAAGTCATTAAGCGAGCTTTACCGCGTGCAATCTATCGCCGAGGATCTAGCGGATATTGTGGCGCCTGATACTACCGAGCAGCCATACGCACGCCGAGAGTTTATCAATAAATGTATAGGGGATTAAAATTATGACTGATCTAAACATATCTATTCTAAGCGCCGAGGACTTGATTAAATACACGCGGCCAGTGTCACCCCTTGAGGTGGCATTATATGACGCCTTAGCTCTTGCTATGCGTGACAATGGCCAAGCTTTCGACGACTTGCTGGACGAACTAAACGAGATGGAGAAACAACTAGAACGCGTGCAAGATGAACTCAACGAGTCTGAAGATAAAATCGAAAGCCTTGAAGATACTATCTTTGAGCTTAAAGAGCTTAACTCACAATTAGCGGGCGAGGTGCAATAATGCTGCTCTTACTACTAATAGGCATTATTTTTTCTGTGTGTTGCTTAATCATTCTTGCGATAGTGTGGGAGGCAATACAGGCATATTTTAACTTAGGGGACTATAAACACCATGACGACTAATAAACCATTAGCAAACGAAGTGCGGGCGCTACGCCTTAAGCACGGATTATCAACCAACGACGCGGCTGCACTTATCGGGTGCAGTAACCGCGCCTGGGTATCTTGGGAAAGCGGTCAACGTAACATGCCTATATCTAAGTATATGCTGGCCGTGATGGTGTTTGAACAATTTAGCCCCACGCCTGCTACATAACAACCTTGAGCGCCGTTTTATCCTGCTGATCTTCTTCATACGCTTTAGCCACTGCCACGCCTCGCAAATTAAGTGACGCGTGGCTTTCTTTTACAAATAAACGAGGCTTGCACAAATCAGGATGCACCACGTTATTTACTTGGCCGTTAAGCAAGCCAGGGTGCGCGATATATCCTAAGTCTCGCAGTATATCGCGGCGTGTATTCCGTGCAATGCGTGACGCGCCTCTATCGTGTATAAGGTTGTCTAAATAATGAGAGCTGATCCAGCCGTTACGGAAGCCTATACGATCTTCCATAACCGCGCCGAGTATTTCCTGCTCAATAGCGCCCATGCCTTCGCTGATAGCCTCCTGCGTGGATGAAGTCAACGGTGCACGCTGGCAACCCTTAGCAGGGTTCAATTCATCGGGTATAGGGTAAGTCATTAAATAGTCGTTCACAATCGCGTAACCGTCGCGCCTGAGCCAGTCATAAAGCGCGGGGAAGTATGAACCGCCCATGCCATCGCGCAAAATGTCTGATGCCGTCTGCTGAGCACAATAGAACACAGCCAGTCTGCGGTCGTCTTTAGTTTTTTGTAGCGCGTCTTTGTGGTTACTATTGAGCATAAAATTAGCACACACGAAGCGGGACTCTTTATCTTTACCCTTGCCTTGAATTTCCAGCCAGTCATTAGTAATCATTGGCTTGAGCGCCTCCATAATCTCGCGGCGCTCCTGCGGTACGTAAACGTCCTCCACAGCAATAAAAAGTTTTCCGTCTAGCCAGTCATTAAATTTGTCTGTAAGCTCCTGCGCGTTTGGCATGTGGCAATGACGCTTGCCGATAGCCTCCACCAGCACACGGGACAATAACGATTTACCATTACCAGGGGCGCCTTGAATGAGTGGCGTCCATTGAAACTTAACGCCCCTATGCTGCACCACGGCGGCCATATAAGCCATGATAATTTCTCGGTCTTTCTCAACGGGTAGAATACGCGCTAAATGATCTGTGAACGGTCTAGGGTTTCCATACTTGCGCGGGGTATTGATAGGCCAGTAACTATTGACGTGCAGCTCATTGCCTTGTGTCCATATCTCGCCCGCTTCTTTATCGGGTCTAAAGCTGGATGTATGTACTTTGCGATTGACGACGACCTGAGACTTATTAAACGCCTCCCACGCGCTGCGCGTGGTCTTACTGTTCGATTTGTCTAAGATGAACGTATACCCACCGAACATATTATCGAATTGCTCTGACTTATAACTGTGTCCGTGCGGGGCTAATATTTTATTGAGGTCTGAAACATACGTGCAGCCCTCAAATAATACCTTCTGTTGCTCAGCGTCGAGGAATACATTACCCTCGACGTCCCGCGGCTTTGTGACTGCCACCACTGCCGCCAGTTCAGCCATCGGCTTGTCTATGCAAACGTCTTTTTGCTTTGCAACGGCCTGTAAAATGGTGCGCTTGAGGTAGTCCTCGCGGTTAAACTTCTCGCGGTATAACTTGGATCGACGCATTAGGGCGTCCATCCGCTTACAATTTTTTCCTGTCCAAAAAGCTAAATGTTGAGCGAGTGCAGCGTCGGCTGAGCTTGCATCGTAAGGCCGTCCACCTTGATCGGGGAACGCTTTAGCAAGCGCGGCTTCGTCTGCATCCCATAATTGTGCAAAGGTTGCCTTGCTACCAAATACGCCACTGGCTGACTTAGCATTGCAAGCGCGACGGATCAATTCCTCGTCCTCCACAGATCCGCGCCACTCGCTTGTCGGTGCCTCGGTCCACTCTACAGGCGTGTTGTCTTGTTGTGGCAAACGGTTAAAATAACGCTCTACAAGTGTCGCAACGCCTCGCGTGCAATCAGTCAAACAATCGCCCACCGTGCCATCACGTCCACCAAACGCAACAAAGCGTCCAGTATGATAAAACTCTAGCCCTGAGCCAGCCTCACCACGGCAAGCGTGCTTAGGGACTGCGCCCGTGCCAAATATATGTAAGCCCTTGCCTGACTGCGATACTTCAATGGCCGCGCCTGGGAGCAACGCGCAAAGCTCTTGAGCGAGTGGCGACCAGCCGCTAGGGAGTAAGCAATCGTCAATGTCTAAGAACCAAAAAGGGTCTTGCTCCGTGAACACAAAACCTACCTTGCCTTGACCGTAAGCGTATGCAGTGTCGTAGTCTGTCCATATTGACGGGTCTTGGCTATCAGCAACACGGCCATTGCGCCAGTCCACAGGGAGCTTGTCCATCTTGCCAGTCTCGCCACGCGGGACAAGCTTATAGACAATAAATTGGTTGTAATTGGCTAAGCCTTGAAGTGCGGCAGGTAAACTCATTTAAGGGCCTCAAATACTAAAAAATAACTATGATGGATACGAGCGTGCTTTTGGGTTGAATTTTTTACAGGCATCGGCATTTTGTGCTTAGCGTATAAAATAAATAGGTCTTTTAGTCTAAAACCTTCTGTTGCGGCCCATTGAATAACATTCGCATGTGTGCAGTGCATCTTATGGTTGTGTATGATGTCTTGGCATTTAATCGTCATAATTCCTGATTTAACCAAAACTCTTTTTGCTTCTTTTATCGTTGATCGGTAATGCGTTTCTAATTCGGAATAATTCCAATAGCCACCAAACCGCTTACCCATGATTGAATTATGATCCCTGGCCAATTTAATATAGGTAAGGAACGGTGGATCAAACATTAAACTTTTAACATTTGCATCAGGGATAGGTAACTCTGAGCTATCAGCTTTGATGACATCAGGTAATTGAGGGTCAATATCAAACTTTAATGCTGGCTGAGGTATGGATTTATAAAATTGACCATTACCATAAGTCACATCGCAATCAAAACCTTCAGGGCTATGTAATGCTACGATTGCACCGAGTATGTCCTCTTGAGACTCGTACACTGTCTTTATCATAGTAAAGTCCTATTGCAAATGTCTGTTAAAAACTGAATAAGTAGATCAGGTGTGTATTCTCTTTGATACTGAGTGCATCGCACTGTGCCTTTTACGTTACCGCATATTGATCGCATCGGAGTACCTCCTCTTGTGGGTGGCAATGAAGGTAACTCTGATCTCTCGATCCCATATATATATAGCTTAGTGTTCTTGTGAGCGACATGGCCAAAGTCCCATTGGTCAATCTCAATCGTAAAGCCACCAAATTCGTCAACTTCATCACCTAATGGCAAATTAGCTTCTTTCCACAAACGACTGCCCGCTGGGTGTTCTAAAACTCCACCATTTAATCTCACTTGAGCTAAGGCAAAAAATGCTAATTGTTTTTCATCAGGACGGGGGTTTGCCATGTGGCTCAATTGACCCCATGCACGGCAAGGCGGGTGAGCAATAACTGGTAACTTTTTGCAAAAGTTTCTAGCATCACGATCAATGTCATACACATCATAAATTAGAGCCATCTCTTTATAGCGACTGTCGTTTCTAGCGAACAATACTGCTATTTGACTCATAGTAAAGCCTCCAATGCGCGGCGTTTCAAGTCAGGGTTAGCAGCATTAGCTTTAGCCTCATTGTGAGCGAGCGCCTGAGCAAGTACGGCCAAGTCCTCACGGTGTACGGCTGCGGATACAATAGCGCGTCTGAGGTGTGCCATCGTCCCAAACATATTGCTAATTTGCGCTGGTGAGCAGTTAGCAGCAAAGGCCAGCATCTCGCGGGTGACTTTGTTGTACCCCACAGAAACACTAAGTCTAAGCGCCTCCGTCAGTACGTCCTCGCGGTTAAAAGTTATTGGTCTAGTTTTCATACTTCACCCGTCGTAAATTTAGCGTCACCGCCCATTGAATTAATCATGTCTATCCATCGTTGTTGCGCGGCCTCGCGCTCGTCTTTTGGATTGTATTTCCAGCCCGACCATTTGCACTCACGGCTAACAAACTGTCCGATTGTCTGCCCGACCATATCTTGTGTGATTAGCACGGGTTTGATGCCGATAAGGTCTGCCGACTTAATATGCTTATTGACCACATTCGAGTCATTAGCCAGCCCAAAGCGTACTGGGATGCCTCGGCTATCCACCAGCACACCGACGTTATTACGGAATAAGCGCCAGCCTAGTTTAGAAGCGTCAAGTCTGACCTGAGCTTGTATCCTTGCTTCATTCATAATACCGCCTCGACTCTCTTTTTAAGCTCCTCAGCCTCTTTACGTCCTAAGGTCTGAGCAGTGCCAACGTCCACCCCGAAGGTGTGATAGAAGCGCCTTTGCGCCTCGCTTAATGTGTCACCGTTTACTGTCCACTTACCGCCCCACATTGACATAACTAAGCGTAAAGCGGCCTGTGCAGCTTCACGTTCACGGTGATGCTTTTTGATTGCACCAATGACTTCAGGTGCAGCGCCGAAAGGTAGTCTAATCGGCGGGTCAATCTCACCTCTAAGCTTCGCTAAAGCTTCGGGCGACATCTCGTATAAGTCCCCGTCAACTTCTTCAGGGGATGAACGACCACTAGGCTCAGGTGCATAAAAGCAGTAAGGGCAAGCCTTACGTACACGCTCATAAGCAGCCGTACATTGTGGACAAGTGCGCGTTGGAATGACAATATCTGTATTCTTAGCTGAGCGTCTCTCACGACGATCTAGCGTCCATTCTCTTGGTG
>Ga0208741_10000441_pt1 | contig 20145 bp, 33 predicted proteins | sample CryBogCBE03Jun09_FD_184576 | JGI IMG/M metagenome (GOLD analysis project Ga0208741, IMG submission 184576) | Freshwater microbial communities from Crystal Bog, Wisconsin, USA - CBE03Jun09 (SPAdes) | ecosystem: Environmental > Aquatic > Freshwater > Lake | place: Crystal Bog, Wisconsin, USA...
TTCTTTCATCGCTGTTTTTAAATCTTCTGAAATTTTAGCTTTTAAGCTCATTTTTAATCATTTAATATTAAATAATAATGGACACCTACGTTATTTTCGGTAGTATAATACGCCCACTTTAACTCTTTTTTTGCAACCCTATCCCCAGCTTCTTTAAACACTTGACTGGACTCATTCGCTAATATCTTATGATACTTATTAGTATCTTTCTTTTTAGTTTCAACTTTAGGTTCAACATATTCAATACCGCTTTTAGTTATGACCATTTTCTTTGGAGGTAACTTATTTAACGGTTCTTCTTTCTTTACCACTAACTTCTTATTATCTATTGATTTATTACTAGGTCTCTTGTTCATATTACTTTATCAATAAATATAGTGCAAATATACTGATAAAAAATCAAACATGCAACTATAATTTATATTCTTTTTTTGAACCGTCTGGTTTTGAATACATAACTTTAGTTGGTATAGCATTAATCCCAACAAACTTTTTCATTTTTTCAACATAATCATCTGAAGTACCTTTTTTAAGGTATGCTATTGTAGCATGTGGGTGATACTCAGGATAAGTCAGTGTATGTGGAAGCGTTCTAAATAGTTTATTTAAAACATGTAACGCTTTACTGGCTATATCAAACTTTAAAACATCAAATTGTGAATTTTGAAAAGCAGATATAGTATGTAACTTAATCTTAGGCTTTGTTACACGCTTAATTAGAGCTTCAACTTCCTCGTCAGGTACAAATGGTTCAATACCATATAATATTGTAGCATGTGGCTCCATTTCACGTCCAAACCCTACATCTTCAGGTCCAAAATACACATCATCTTCATCTATTAACTTTTGAAGATTTTCCCAGTCTTTAGGGTCAGTATCAAGATAAATCATTACACAACCGTAGGGATATTTCCGCTCAGTTTGTTTCAGTAGAGCTTCCCTCACTAATTTCTTCGTTTCCATCATTGATTGTTTTTATTATTGCTGCAATAAGGTCTTCCCTTTTAGCAAATTTGTTTATATGCGCTGTTTGTACCATTATTGTTAACCCCTCAGTAATTAAACCAATGTCTTTAATTAACATTTCAGACATTTCTTCTTTAGAAGTAGGTTTAGGGATAAACTCAGGTTTTGAAAAAACTATCTTAGGTGTTTTTTCATCATCAGAAGTTATCGTTACTTGATTTTTCATATCGCAAATATACCAAATTATTTACTTCTTTGCAAATCTTTTTCTATTAATCCTCGCATATAATCTGATAATGAACAATCTAACTCCATTAAACGCTTTGCTACATCATTATAAAGTGTATCAGGAACCCTAAATTGGACTATGTTACGTTTATTTGGTTTATCAACTTCAACAAACTTTAATTCCATCTCTTCTTGCCAAAGTTTTTCATTAGACATATGTTTTCTAATACTCTTAACATTCTCTGGATTAAATCGAATTGGATTTAATGTGTAATGATATTTTAATTTTTTATATTGATTATCTTCAGTAAATAATTTATTTAAAAAAATACCATTTGGTTGACCAGCCATATGAATGCTTGAATTTCTACTAGCTAAAGATGGAATTAACGCTGAATATATTCCCTCTAAATCATCTATATGACCAGCGTTATCAATTAACAATTTAGTTAAAGTATAACCCCTAGTTGCATCAATTGTTGCTGACTTACCAGCAAGAACATTTCCATTACATAATATTATTTTTTGTTGGTTATTAGTTGATATAAATTCATTTTCTTTGAATTTATTCTTTTCGATATAATTTTGAATTATTAACCTAACACGTTCAACAAAATTTTTTGATATATCATTTTTACATGATAAATAAACTATGGATTCTTCATCACCAAAAATTAAATTATAAGCAACATATGCCGCCATTAATTGTGTAATATTCATTTGACGACTATGTAGATTAATCGTAAACCTATTATCCATTAAACTATTAAGAAAATCTCTCTCGTAATATAATAATGTACATTCTTTAACCCAATCATGTAATGGTGAGTAAAATGTGTTATACTTTTCAGTAAATTCTATAATATTCATATTTTTGTAATACAGATTTTAAGTTGTATTACAAATAAATATCATTATAAATTGGAAAGTAATAATTCAGTTGGATTAAGAAGGTTTTTTGGTTGTGGTGTATCTAATTCCCAAGCAACCCATTCACCGTTATATTCATTATATAGCTCAAGATGTAGCATACTTGTTGATGGAACCTTACCCTTATCAACTTTTAGTACTGGGATAACAAAACCAATAAAATCACCCTCATTTACTTTATCACCAACGGACCATTTTTCCCAAGGATATACTTCACCATAATTAATGATTCCAGAGTTGCCAGAAACAGCTAAAGCCCAAGTATCATTCCACCATGGGAATCCAGCTATTTCACCTGTAAATGGTTTAATAGCGACTATAGTACCTTCTTCAATTGCGAAGACTATATCACCTTTATTACAGTATAAATCAACACCTGTATGGACATCATGTTTGCGTTTAACGCCAAATGCCCGAAGGTCATCACCTTGAGGCACTTTGTATTTGTAATCTTTTAATGGAAACATATAAAACTTTTGAGCCTCTACCCAGCCTCAAACTGGGTTCCCCTCTATACCAAAGAGGAATTTTAATCAAATTAAACTATAGTGGCTTATTAATATTTGTATAAGGTGCTGATATTTTCCAAGCGTCTTTTATATAGGTATTTGATAAACCAATATAATAAGCACTTTGTTTTAATTCATGAGCTAATTTAAATCGAGAATTATCAAAATCTTTACATGAATCAGCGTGTAATTTATTAGCTAGATGCATTAAAAATTTGTTTAACGCATCATAACGTAAATTTCCAATATCATTAGCTAATTCTTCCAAGCTACCATTGTATTTTTCAACGACTTCTTTGTGTTGCATTTAAAACAATTTTAATATTAAAAAAATGAGCAGCGGAACAGAATCGAACTGTCGTCTGAGCCTTGGCAAGGCCCCGTAATAGCCACTATACGACCACTGCATTTGAAAACCAACCTAACGTTTTCACGCCCATCATTTCGGATGAGATTTTTCGTACTTATTAGCTAATCATAACGCTAATGTTCCATGGCTTAGTTACCCTTGATTCTAGGGTGACAAATTTGTCTGAGCAGCTAGTCAGAATCGAACTGACATCTCCAACTTGGAAGGATGGAGTAATGAGCCATTATACGATAGCTGCATGGAGCCGAGGGGCTGTTCGCCAACAGTGCGTTCCCTTTCAACTCGGCATGTTTTGTGTTGGCCCTACGAGAGTCGAACTCGTTTTTCCACAGATTAAGAGTCTGTTGCAACGCCACATTTTGCTAAAGGCCAATTTTTAAAATACAAGAAAAGTGTAGCCGCCGTTCTGTTCTATCTCATAATTTATCTCACCCTTTCGGATGGTCATTATCTGACTGCTCCAACCCGTTCTCATAGGGAAACCGACACCCTCGAACTGTTTGGATTGCAACTTCTTTGGTGATAACGAACTTTCAGATAACTTACTTATTCTCCCAAATTAGGTTTAGTTGCGGCGAACTTCCTCTAAGGTAATTAACCTCAGCTATGAGTCCTACTTCTTGTTTTGCAAATATACATATAAATATTGGATAATCAACATTTATTTATAAATCAAAGAACTTTTTTTAATATTCAATATTATTCTTATCCAATATTGAATATATTCGTTTATAATTATTCCCCTTTGCCGCAATACCTAAATCTATTAATGCTTCTCTAACATTTTTTGATTTTAAAAAAGCGTTAATATAGTCTTCATCAACTAATTTACTATTTTTTTTATTTCTTCCTCGCCATGTAGGTGTAATACTATGACAATTTGGACATAAACATATTAGATTTTCTCGATTATTATTTTTATTGTTTCCATCTATATGGTCAAGTTCTAAAGTTATTTTATTACCGTACCATTCAGAAATATTACAATTTCCACAACAACTGTCTTGTTCCAATATTATTCTAGCTCGAAGAGATTCAAATTTTAAATCTTTATAATCAGCACTTAATAACTTAAAATTTTTAATTTTAATTTGCTTTTCAACACCTCTATAATCTTTAAATAGTTCATCTAACCTTTCACGTTCTAAACGTTTATTTTTCTGTTCTTCTGTTTCAGCTATTGACCTAGATTTATTGGAACAATCAGTACTACAAAATTGAGAACCATATTTAAGTATTTTGGAACCACAAAATGAGCATTGATTATGTTTTCTAACATTATTAATTAATTTAACATTATGTTTTTCTTTATTTTCTTTACCATTTATACTGCAATGATATGAAATTGTACTTTTTGCACAATTTAATTCTTTCTGTATTTCGTTATATGTTTTTCCTTCTGACCTTAACCTTAAAATTTTTTCTTTCATATAAAGAAATGTAATATAGAGTAGCAAAAAATAAATACTTAGTTAAAATAATTTTGTCCCCCTGCCGAGAATCGAACTCGGCCCCGTAGTTTAAAAGACTACTGCCCACAACCAGTCTGCCACAAGAGGAAACAATATGTTTTCATAAATATAATTTAAAAAAACATAGTCGTTTATTTTTAACGATGTCCCCCCTGTGAGGCTCGAACTCACAACCCCATGGGTAAAAGCCACGTACTCTACCAATTGAGCTAAGAAGGGATATACATCTCCCTCTAATCTCAAGAGGGAGCTTACTGTTTACATTTTCGTTTACTTTTAACCATTTTCATTGTGTTCATCACTTTTTCTTTTTTAAAAAAATTAGTGGGGGCGGCTGGAGTTGCACCAACGTTGTTGCGATTTACAGATTGCTTTTTTTTGTGTTTATTTTGCAGAATATATTCTTATCAGAATATATTCTTATCAGAATATAGTTTTACCATTTTAACACCCCCATAAGTTGAATTTTCTACGCCACTTGACAACAGCCAATGCAATAAAAATCCTAAACGTTCCCATAGCTTAGAGCAGATAATGGGAGTCAAACCCACGCCACCGACTTGGAAGGACGGTGTGCTATCGTAACACTTCATCTGCATGTGAGTTTTACGTTCTCCAACGCTGGATTTCTTTCCGCAGACCAGTTACTGCTCGTGAGCCTTCTGTCAGATTCGAACTGACGTGGGATTACTCCGCTGGTTTACAAAACCAGTACAATCGACCACTATGCGAAGAAGGCACATACAGAGTAGTTTTTTTTCTTTTTAGTGCTCTACCGATTGAGCTAACCGCCCCATTTGGGACAGTGCAGGACTCGAACCTACAACCCCTAGCTTAACAGGCTTAGAATTTTTGTTGCTGAACCTACTCTTGAGCCTCCAGTTGAACTCGAATCAACTTCACCTGATTACAAGTCAGGTACATCACCATATATGCTTTGGAGGCATTTTTGTGGGAGACATGAGATTCGAACTCACTCAGCCGTAAGGCACTTGTTTTACAGACAAGCCCAACTCTCCAACGTTGGCGGTTTCCCAAATGTGGGATAGGGTGTACTCGAAACACACGAAGTTCAGTTTTACAGACTGTCTTCAGAACCCTGCTGGCTATCCCAATTTATCCGTTAATTTAATCATAAAGACTTATTCTTCATCAATCAGCCACGGAAAACAGCTAAGTGATTACTTCTTTACTTTGTTCTATTATTAGGATTCGAACCTAAATCTCGCACCTTCAAAGGGTGGTATAATAAACCGTTATACCATAATAGAATATTATTTTTTTAACCATTTTCGTATACTATTATCACTAACACCATATTTTCTACCAGTTGCAGAATAACCTAATTCTGAAATATCTTTTAATAATGTCTCATTATTAGGTCTAACGGTCTTTCTTTTTTTTAAATAAGATTCGGCTCGTTTTGTAGTCATTACTTTTCTTAAATCAACCTTTTCAACAAATTCCTTAAGCTTTTTTTTCTTATTTTTACCACAATGTGTTTCTAACGTTGCATTACAATTTGGACAAACGATTCTTAAATTTTCTAAACGATTATCATCACTTATACCATTTATGTGGTCTAAAATAAGACTCATTTTTTTACCATTCCATTCTTCGCCTTGTCCACATAATTCACATTCATGTTTTTTTAAACCAGCTTTATATAATCTACGTTTTAAATCAGTGCGATTATATGTTGAATGTTCAACTAAAATATCATCTAGTGTTTTTTTAGGTAATAAACAATTTTTTAATTTATCTATTCGATATTTTTCACCATCGAAATGATTAAAGTTAATATTTAAACTATTTAATAATCTTTTAACAACTGTATAATTTTTTGTTTCGTTTGTTAAGCCCATTTTTTTAAAAAGTTCAGTAAAACATACTGACTCTTTAACATATTTTTCAATTAAATCTTTTTCCATATTCGAACTTTATTATAAATATAATCGAACCATGAAAAAAGTCAATAAATCAAAGAACTATTTTAAAATTTCAGTTCCTTCACTAGGATTCGAACCCAGAACTAATGCCTCAAAAACACCAGTGTTACCATTACACCATGAAGGAATATTTCAGTTATCTCACTAGAATTCGAATCTAGGCTTAGACGCTCAGAACGTCCAGTGCTACCGTTACACCATGAGATAATGTTTATAATATTAGAGCTTGCATCTAAATCTCCGCCAACCAAAGGCGGTATGTTTACATTCATTATATTTTTAATTCAATTTTCGTATTAGGTTTCATTAGTTGTACTTCCTAACTACTAATTAATAGTACTAATTGTTTCTACTCATATAATCTTTTAAACTATATTATAGTCGGGTAGACAGGACTCGAACCTGCATAAGCTTTTTAGGGCCATTCTCCGCTCCAAAGGGAGTCGTCTTCCAATTAACTACACTACCCGTAATTTATTCTGTCGGGATGAGAGGACTCGAACCTCCATGATGCCCTGCTCCCAAAGCAGGTGACTTAAGCCATTAGTCCACATCCCGAAAACAAAAAACCCCAGTTTGAATTTTCATCAGACTGGGGTTTACTTATATCTTACTAATTGTTTACTTACAATCATCTTCTTCAGAAAAAGATACACCCAGCCTATTAGGAGTTTTGCCCCCTTGCGTTTTCGGTTGATAATATGTATATGTCTTTTTCATGTTATTCTGTTTAAATTGTTTGTTACTTTTTGTTTACCTTAATAAATATATGCAAATATACGAAAAGTTTTTGAATTGTCAAGTTTTTTTTTGATTATTTTTAAAAAACTTTTTTTGACTACTCTAAAGAACTCTTGTTGTTAATTACAATGCAAATATACGAACTTAATTTGAATGTGACAAATATTTTTCAAAATATTTTTTTAAATTAGGGTAATTAGCACCATTTTCCTTATAAAACTCATCTAAATAGTATTTTTCATCCTCATTTAAGGCTCTTGGAATGTTCATTAATAGATTCTCAATGTCCTCATCATCAAATCTCCATAACATTGATAATACATATCCTAACAACGTTGTATTCTTTAAACGAATATTTTCATTATATATTATGTGACCATAACCATGTTTAATGATTGAATCTATTATCTTAGGCGTTAATTCTTCGTCTATAAGACCACCAACCATTTTACGTTCAAGAGTTTTAAAATATATAGATTTACAATAATCATTTAAATACTCTAATGAAAATTCTGGTATGAATTTATTATATCTCTTAAATATTAATAGTTGGTCTCGTTTATCCATACCATTAATAAACTCAAAATCCATATAGTTTAATGGTTTATCACTTAAGAGTTTAAATTTAATGTCATTATTTTTATTACCACTAAAATCTTCACCAGCGGCATTGTTTTTTATCTTACAGAACATATTAATGTCTTTTATTTGTCTTGGTTGTCCATCAACCTTTGACATATCATAAATAACAGAACCATGAAGAGTATTATCATAACCTTTAATTTTACTAACGTTTACACCATTATAATCATTATATTCCATTATCCTAGTTGAAAATGAAGCTGAGTAATCATTCTTAGTACCATCACGTGGAGCTGTATAATCGTTAAATGCGGTTAATAACATTTTAATAAAATCCCTATACTTTGGACATTCTAACTTCAATTGATTAAGATTATTTTTAATCAAGATATATTTGTTCGATAAATCGGTTGGAATCTGTTTTGTATCTTTGTAATCACTGGCGAAACGATAAAATGTTTCGTTAATTAACTTAAGAGTTTTAAAAAGTATTTCAGCATGATTAGTTGACGTTACCCTATAAAGGTTTTGATAAATATCGAAATCGACACGATATAAATTTGAACTAACATTCATTAAGTTTGGATTTCTTACTAAACTCTTGGAGCCATACTGACCATATTTCTCATCAAAATCTTGTTTTTCATCACATGTATACGTTGAAAAATATACACCAGAACCAAAATGGCCAGTACCACGACCTTGCATCATAAATATATTATCAGAACCATATGGTTCTGGGTTGTTATTTAGTTGCATTGAATTATGGCTCACATGATAATTGTATTCAGCTTCATTTAACGCTATCCTTAATAATTGTTTAATTGTTTTTTTCATTACTATAAATTAAACGAAAATGAATTCGAATCCAGTTGTTTGTAAAAACATTGCTTCTTTATTTCCCCAATTAGAAACGTATGTTGCTGTTTCTGGGTCAGTTTTCAAGGCATCTTGAATATATGTCTTAGGATTTTCATCTGAGTCTAACATTTCCGACATATCGACATTGGATATAAAAGTATTAAAGGGAATCTTTTTACGATTTTTCATCATAGTATGCCAATACTGTTCATTCTCATCAGATTTACGTCTAAGCATGTCACATTGACCTATGTATCGTTTTTTATTTAATCCTTCCCTAAGTAATAACTTAATCAATTCCTTCATACAAATAAATATCCTATAAAACAAAAAAGCTACTCGAAAGTAGCTTAATGTCACCATGGTGAGATTCGAACCCACACTGTACAGGGTTTAAGCCTGATGCCTCTTCCTATTGGGCTACATGGTGAAAAACAAGATGATTTTTAGGGACTTGAACCCTTTCGATTTGCATTTTAAGTGTAAATTTTTATCCTATTTATTTGCTGAAATCATCTTTAGTAGTCCTAGTCGGATTCGAACCGACACTGTATAGGGTTTGAACCTACTGCCTCTCCCAGTTGGGCTACAGGACCATATTTATTTTAACATCCTAAGTATTAATCTTTCTTTATCCAACTTAGCCTTAGTCTCAGCATATTCTTCCTTACTTGCTACTGCTTTATAATTACTAGACCCTAACCTAGTTGTAAGAAATTCTATATACTTCTCAGAATGTTTTATTTGTTCATCCCTTGTTAACTTCTTTGCCATTATCAACACCTTTAATTATCGCCAATATTTCACGAGGACTAATAAGCGTTGCTTTCTTACCAATTTCCTCAATTCTTCTCTTAGGTATATCATAATGATTCTTATGGAACCAACACCTTTTGATGTTCAATTCAACCGCCATCTTATGTAAATTCTCTTTCGAATAAGGTTTACAAACTAAATGACGCATATTATCATAATAATAAACCATGTGACCCTGACAGGCTTCGAACCTGCACATCTTTCGACCTTCGTTTCTAAGACGAAGCTGTATCCCAATTCCAGCACAGAGCCATTTTAATGTCTTTCCATCCGTCACTATTTTGGTAATTGCTTGACTATTGTTTAGCCACTATCATAACTTTTCAAACTCCCGTATTACCTTGAGTTGTAGTCCTAGTCGGATTCGAACCGACACATAAACAGGTTCTAAAGCTGTCACCTCTCCCAGTTGGGTTACAAGACCATTATTTCGTTTTTTTTCGTCTATAATTATCAGTTAAAGCATGACAATTTGGACATAATATCTCTAAATTTGTTAAGTTATTATTTAAATTATCACCATCTATATGATGTAACTCTAATGGTATTAATTTTCCTAACCAAATATCATTATTACACGATTCGCATTTTTTTTCTTTAAGTTCTAATTCAAATAAATATTTTTTTAAAATATTAGGTTTGATTTTAATTTTATTATTAAGATAATCATCAATTTCTTTACCATATAATAAAATTTTACCCTTACTCCATGCTTGTCCTGAAAAATGAATAGTACTTAGGTTAAATTCTTTTATTTTTTTATTAATTAAACCATAATTACTACCACAAATTTTTAAATCTAATTTTTTTATAACTTCAGCTATACTAGAAGATTCTAATACAGCTTTCTCTATTTCATTTTTTTCTATTTTATGTTTCATACAATATAAATATAAAGAAAAAATAAAAAGTAAAGGAAATTCTAAAAAAAAATACGTCTACCTTTGTGACCAAAGAGGGACTCGAACCCTCACACCTCACGGTACTGGTCTCTTAAGCCAGCGTGTCTACCATTCCACCATTCAGCCATATGTAGGGATGAAAGGAGTCGAACCTTCACGGGCTTACGCCCAGCAGATTTTAAGTCTGCCGTGTCTACCATTCCACCACACCCCCATATTTCACCATTTATCTGGTGAAATGTCGCAATTATTGCAACAATTTGTAACTTTTAAACCTATCACGACACTTTAATATGTCTTGATGTCGCAATTACCAAGTAATGTCACCTCTACTATACCAACGATTGGGTTTTTCTTCCTCAATCTTAAGTTTTTTTGGCATCCATTGCTTCTTATTTTTACTTACTAATTTCCAACTTGGATAACAATGTTTCCCACCGTCATAGTCATAATAAAAATAATTTCTTCTACTTCTTTTAGCGCAACTTAAACAACATATACCCTCTTGTTGATAAAGGCATAATTTGTAAGTTTTGTTGTCTGTTGTATTTTGATACAACTTGATGTTTCTTTTTTCCATTTTGCATTGTACACATTAGAGTGTTACAACGCATCAAATCTTTTCTTCATTTCCACTTAGTTTTTCTATTATACTTCCAAGTTTTATACGACCTATATTTATGATTAGGGAATTTTATTATTCTCCTATTCCAACCCTCATCATAATATGGTGGATAAAGCATTTTTAGTAATAAACGATTATACTCAAATCCATCTTTTGCTTTATACAGTTTAGCTCTGTTTCTGTTTTTTGACATACATTAGTTTAACCTAGTGCATATCATATATCTTTTTCATGTACCCAATGAATGAATCGAACATTCGACCTATTGCATGTAAAACAACCGCTCTCCCACTGAGCTAATTGGGCATTTTGTAGTTCCTGAGGATTTTGAAACCTCGACTTCCACCATGTCATAGTGGCACTCTGCCTCTGAGTTAAGGAACTGTAGGGGTAACTGGAATCGAACCAGTGGTCTTCACTGTGTAAAAGTGACGCTTTAAAACCAACTAAGCGATACCCCCATTTTTTTTACTCGAATACTAAATCAATGTATCTAATTAGTAATTTAGCATCCATATGTGCTTGATAATCAGTATCACCCATATCAGCAACTGGAACCACAAAGTTTACCTTTTGACCACTAGCAAGAACTGTAAAATAATATGCTGAACCTTTTCTAATATAAAGAAGTGTTGCCATTGGCTTCTCTTTATATAATGCTTTTTTTACTTCATTAATTTCCATTGCCATTGCTTGTTTTTCTACTAATGCAGTAATTGCTGGATTACCATTTTCTCCTAACCAATCTGTAATTTCTGTTGACATCTTATTAATATTTTTGAACCGATAGTTGGATTTGAACCAACGTTGAGATTTCTCATGCGGTTTTGCAGACCGCCGCCTTCGACCACTCGGACCATATCGGCATAAAAAAACCCAGCTAAGTTATAGACTGGGTTCAAGTTATGTTTTTTACGAATAATTTAAAACATAGATTGCCCAGTTGCACTAGCTAAGACTAGCACACATAAACAAAGGACTAATATGTTGTTAAACTTCTTCATTTTTTTTTGTTGTTGTTGTTAATAAATATATGCAAATATACGAAAGTTTTTTGAATTGTCAAATTTATTTTTAAATTATTTTACAATTTTTATTTCATTGGTTGTTTCAATCCAAACTTTAGCACCACAAGACAATGGTTTATCTGGTGAATGAACGATTCTAGCCGCTTCTTTACCATCTTGACCATAAATAATAACCTCATGTGCATAATCATTACTCTTATATGTTTTACAAGTAATAACAGGGTCATTAGTGTTATTTTTAGCGTTCCTTTGAATCGCTTGTCTATTAACGTGAATAATACTCTTCATAATTGATGCAAATATACGTAAAACTTTTTAAATATCCAAACATTTTATATTACCAGATGAATCATAACCAAAATTACCCCCATGTGCATCCAATATGTCGCCATTTTTAATAGGTTTAACTATTTGATTAACTTTATATATAAAATTAAACCATTTTGAATAAAGTTTATAAACGTTTGGTTTAAATTGCTTTAATAAACTTGATATGGTATTATTAAAATCTGGAGTTATTAAAGCCTTTAAAAATGTCATCGTCATATCATCAAAACAATACTCTAAGTAATCTTCATCATTTTCACAAATTTCGTTCAAGGCATCATTCATTATATCCCATTCAGCTATAACATTTTCAGTGTTTAATTTTTCAACCACAACATACTTAAATGTTTCACGGTCTTTTTTTGTAAACCCAGTTTTATAAACCTTTGGAAATAAATCTGGATATTTTTCAAATAAAGGTAGCCATCTATCAACAACAACTGGAGGTCCAATTTTAATTAACATATTTTTATTTCTTGTTGGATAAATAATATGTTCTTGTCCATCATCAAATTTACCCTTATGTCTAATATTAATTTCATCTAAATTAGAATTAGGCTCATTATAAACCTTATTTAGACTTTCTTTCAATAATTTTTTTACAATATTCATACTAATAAATATTGACTAATTGAATAGAATTTACTATAATTAAACATTATGGGATATGTATATTTAATCCTCGAAGTTGATAAAGATGGGAACGAGGCCCACAAAATAGGAATTACTAAGAATGACCCTTATAAAAGATTAAAGCAGTTACAGACTGGTAACTCTAGGAAGATAAGTATCATTAACTTATATGAATCGAACAATTATAAAACCGTTGAAAAATGGTTACATAAGAGATACGAATGCCTAAAAACAGAAAGTGAAAATGAATTTTTTACCTTACTTGATGAAGACGTTATTAATTTTCAAAAAACATGTAAAAAATTAGATGACACTATTACGTTACTATTAAAAGATAACCCTTTTTTTAAATAGAATCCCTATTTTTTCTGAAGTCATCAACTACAACCATTGATTCCGAAAGCTTTTTAAAACAATCAGCTATGGATTTACCTGTGACAACCATTTTATAGTTTTCATCATTAATTACACCAGCATAACGACTTTCTTCGGGTAATTTTTCATCCATGTCGATTTCGACAGTTATTTTTGTTCTCATAATACTTCAATTACTTTACCATAGACTTGCTTAGTCCAACCATTTATACCACCCTTATTATTACCTATTTGACAACCTTTATCTTGGTTTTTAGCCTTAACTAAGTGTGTGTAAAAACGACCCTTAACTTTACAAAAAACAATATCACCAACGGCAACGTTTTCCCACGTTGCAGGAGCTAATTTATGGTCCTGACCAGATTTAATCAGTGGTACCATAGAGTTTCCCTTTTCGCTGGTGATAAATGTTTCACCCTTCTGCAATTTATCTAACTTCCAATTCATTTAACGCTAAGAATTTTTCAAAATCACCATAAATTTGATGAGTTTCATTATGTATAATATAATCATTATAAGAACCAAACTCAGTCGCAACATATTCCTTAAAACCAGAAAGTGCATCACCAAGCTTTTTATCCTTAAGACCATATTTCCGCATTACATCGCCACCATTGAACTTTGATTGGATATAAAGTCTTCTACACTCAAGATATTCTAATCGTCTAACTTGTGTAACCAAATCGGACTCAGGAAATGTTTCATTCAATAAATTGAAATAAAGAGATTTATCTTTCTCAAACTTATATTCATGTTCTTCATCAGCAACATTTGTATCCATCCATTCAAGGAATGATGTATAAGAAGCCCGTTTCATATTTCTATCTCGGTTAATCTTATTCAACTCTTTAAGTTGAAACATTTTCCAGTTAAAGAATTTTGATTCAGAAATGTATTTGAATATATCTTCAAGTTCATCAAAACCTTCGGCCCATCTGTCATATGAAATACCAAGAAAATTAAAGATTTTTGGATAGTCCTTACTAATCATAATGGTACCAATATTAGAACCCTTAAAGTTGTGTTCATACCAAAGACCTTCTTGACCGTATTTAAGGCCAAGGCCATGTGCTAACCTACCAATGAAATTACCAAGGTCATTATAAGACAAATACATAAGTGTAGAGTCATAATGCTCACCAGATACTGTGATTATATCAATCTGTAGTTCCTTGTAATCGAAGGACCAGCAGTTACCATTGTGAAAAATTTCATTTGGGGCGTACTCAGCTGTTATGTAATCACGCATGTTAAAACCATCAGCTAAATCTTCCATTGAAACAACGATGTCGGCATCACCAAATGTCTTTTTGTTTTTATAAAACAAAGGAACATCAACACGTTTGAAAGTTAACCGAAATCTTTCAGTTAATTCTTTACTAATATCCTCAAATTCTTGTCTTTCGTACCTTCTGGTAAAAGTACCTTTTAATGCTCTACCGCCCATTTCTTATAATTTTATGCAAATATAGGTATTTTTATTTAAAAATCCGTTTTTAATTTTGGATAGTATTGTGCTATCTTTTGTTTTACCTTATCAACTGTAGTTGCAATATGGGTTGGGTCGGTGTCAGCGTTACTCCAATTATTAACACCAAGCCAGGCTTCTCTTACTGTTTGTCCATTCTTTACATATTCAATAACTTTCCAATAATAATCAGGTAAATATAATGGTCCTATCCTCATTGATGTTTTTTCATTAATCAATACGCCAGTCCAAACCTTTACATCACCGTATTGTGGTGAAACTGTTTTAAGAACATACATTTCAACTTGTTCCCATTGATGTTCATTAAATCTAGGTGCCTGTGGGTTAGTATTTTCAAGATACATACTTTCTAATGCCGCTGTTAAATTGAAATCCATTGCGGAGTATGGTACTACGTGACCTTTATCGACTTTTTGATTTTTATGCGCTCTATTCCAATCAGAATAAACGTCATTTGTAACAATGTCTTGAATATATGGTGGTATTAATGGGTCTTCCTTAAATACACCAACAGAACTCCTGTCAATCGCCGCCGTCTTATTAATTGAAATTAAAGCATGTTCCTTTGTTTGTACATAGAACCCCATAATTTCAGCTTTTTCTACAGTATCATACGCTTGAATAGTGTAATACGTGTGCTTCACTGTAATAGTGTGTTGTGCAAATGTTAGTAAACCACTAAATACTAACATGATTAAAAATAGTGTCTTTTTCATATTGTTTTTTTTTTATTTTCGTTTTCCATCAGCAAATGCTGATTTAGTTAAATCAGAGAATGCTTTTAAATCCTCTAATCTTAAATTAAACTTTGACTGGGTAAAAGATTCTATCGCACCAATCAAATCTGTTAACTCACAAAGAACTAATATTGAACAATCTTGTTCTGCCGCATCTAATAGTTCTTCAATTTCTTCTTTTATTTTTGAGAACTCACCAATGGTTCCTTTCTCAATTACTCGCTTATGATAACCCATATAAATTAATTAATTTTGACAATCTAGGTTCGGCACAGCCAGTACCATAAATCCAATTTAAAAACTCACACTCACGAATCCCATAGGAACCTAATTCGATACCTTTAACAGTTATATCATAACCATTATCAGTCTTAATTGTATCTAAGTCATTCTTATTAAAGAATTTCTTAAAAAATTCGAGTGCCATAACTATTATTTTATCTAATTCAGATGTGTTAACAACATCAGTCTTAATTAGCTCATTCTTCATGAAATATTTAGTATGAAGGAAATCAAAACTTTCAAACCTAAAACATGGTGTGATTGTTTGATATTGACCTTTTGGTAAGAACTCTTTTAAATACAAATATAAGAACGATTGCTCACCAGATGCAACTAAACACTTATTATTATGTTTTAGCTGAAATGATAATCTGTCTGATGGCTTAGTGATATTATCAACATACTCAGAAACTGTCCATGGTGCTTCAACACGTTGAAAACCCTTACTCTCATAGAAGTTTAAGGAATCGTCTAAGATTTTATAATTTATCATTTCTTCTTATCTGCGGTGAATGTAAAATTAGGTTCATAGTTCTCACAATAAGCTGGTTTATCATATGATACCTTCCAACCAGATTGTCTGTACAACTCCTCAAAATCCATCCAATGATTATCAAATATTTTGGTTGTTGTCATACCAGCTGGTGCAACGGCCATAATTTCTTTCATCACATCTTTTTGTAATACGGTAAATGATTCACTAAAATAATTCTTTTTAATGATGTTATTAACACCCTCAATTACAAAATCTGGAAATGCTTCCTTGATTTGAGCCTTAGCCTCTTGAGGCGTTATTGGCATAATTTTTCCCATATTAAATTTTATTTTTAACTCTTATATAATCATATCTAGGATAAAAATTAATAGCTTCGACATCATCACTCATTTTTTGTAAACAAGAACCGATGTCATATAGATAAATACCCTCTATTCTAGTGTCTGAATTTTCAGCTTCTAGTTTTTTATTAAGTCTTACAATATCAAGCTCTTTCTCACGTAACCATTCAATAAATTCAAAATTAGATTTTTCAAGGTTAAGTTGTGAACGAGTTCTATCAGTACGTACACACCATGTTGGTATATACATTTTTACTTCCATAATACAATCCACTGGATTATATTCCTCGTAATATTCGACATATTCAAGTTCAGAAATATTCGTATTACTTGTTTGCAAGACTTTTTTAACTAATAGTATTTTCATATTTTATTTTATTAAACCGCTTCTAACTAACAAATGAATATATTGACTATGTTCAATATTACGTTCATTTGCATACCCAATACTCATGTGATAAGGAAATTTTATCTTACCTAAGTTAACTTCTGCTCTAATTTCATCAAAAACATAGTGAGCATCATTATGGACCCTTAACCACCAATGCTTACCATTAGTTCTCGGACTTAAATCAAGTAAGATTGGGACTTCCTTACCATCCCACTTTTTCTTAGCCGCTTCCCATATTAAATTAGCCTCATTTTCGCTATATTTTCCTTCAGCCATAATATCACTAACCTTATCGTTTATAAACGAAATATGGGCACCTCTAAGCGGTTTATTGAGTATTAAATTATATCTCTTATTAAGAAACCAAGCGTAATATTCTGAAACATCACCATCAAAAAAAAGCATAGCAATTCTTTTCCAAGAAGCCTGAGATTCATGCTTCCTAGTGTAATTAATTGGTTCAAAACCAATTTTCCCAACTACTACTATTTCTTCTTTCATGTAACGTTTTCATAATTATGCCAATCTAAACTTAGGTAAAAATTCACGTAAGAATGCATTGGACTCACCACCAATTTTTTCAACCCACTCATGATATTGCTTAAGAGTTCTTAATTCAGACGCTTGTGCATCGGGTTGAAAGTCTGGATATAACTCTTTATTAAAGACTCTCTCGTCAACCAAAAATACAATACCTGTTAATGTATCATTTAAATCTGGTTCCCTAAACTCAGCAAATAAAACCTCGTTATTTTTTAATGAGATAGCATGTTGTTGAAGAGTACCTAATTTATCAGGATTTTCATTTGTCGTACCACCGTTTAAGATAATAAATGTCTTATCCTTTTTAGCAAATTTATCATAAATTGCCTCAAAAGGTGGAATACCTTTAACAATCTGACCGTATTCAACTACAGCATGTCCAAATTGAATACCTTGTTGTATCGGACTAAGATTATATGGTACTAAACCATACATTCTGTATTCTAAATACATCTCAGTTTTTCTTGGTATTGAATTAGGCTTTATTTCACAATCCTTAATTCTAGTGTAAAAATCACTATAAGTAATTTTTTCCTCATAGAAGGATTCCACATAAAAAGCCCAATCTGTTGCCCACTGTGATAACTTTAATGGCCTTATTCTTTCATCAAGACACCACTCATAACCCGTTTTTAAAATTGTATCTACCATTTTCTTGTTGTTTCTTTGAATAACTTGCTATTTTCGTTAATCCAAGATAATACCATAGCTTGCATTTCTGGCGGTAATGGATAACCACTTACATAAACCACATCCATAACTATTTCAATCTCTTGACCCTTATCGAAAACAACACCGTTCTTCAATCTTGTTTTTTCTAATAACTCTACTACTTTGTTAGTAATCATTCTGATTAATTTAACGCTTTCATTATCGCTTCAAGCTCCATTTGGTCCCTAACTTCTTTAGATACCAAACTATTAAGCCTAAGTTCGTAATTTTCAAGGTCTTTTTTCTTCTTACCTAAAAGAAGTGTTGATACCCTAGCTTTGATGTCGTTAACCCAAGCATCCTTAGTAAATCCTAACCAATTAAATTCTGTTTCAATACCCAATATTGAATTGGCTTCCGTATGAAATTTTTCTTGACTAAGGATAAACGCCAGAATTTTTGTTAATTCTCTCGTGTCGCTTATTGTTTTTAGATTTAACCTCGTTGAAGAAGCTTCATCATAACCAAATGAACAATTTGTCATCCAATTTGGTTTTTCCGCTTTGCTGATTTCAGCTTTCTGTGCTTGAACTTTTTCAAACAACTGTTGTACTAATTTTTGGTCTACTGTTGACATATTTTTAATAATTAAAATAGTGATTATTTATACTTATTTCACGGCCATTTTCAAATTTTAAATAAAGGTCGTATAATGGTAATGTGTTAATTTCATCGGCATCATAAATTTTATAATTATTATCATGTCGAAACGAATCTGGTGTTGGTTTAGTATGTAAAACACCATCCTTAAAAAAATAAGTAATATATTGTTTACAAAGTTTAATACCTTCATAAATGTAATTTCTATTAATAAAATCGTAATGATAAGCAACTTCTAACTTACATTGTACAAATTCATCATCAGATAACTTATAATAAACATTTGAGTCAGATGGTTTTATTTTATCCCAAGGACTCTTAGATTTTATGTTAATAGTTATTTCTTTACTCTTCGCTATAAAACAAACTGGTTTACTCACATTGTTTCCAAGTCTATTAAAAGCATCCATCAACTCCGCATAATCGGAAGCTGGTGTTGAATCAATACATTTTGATAAAAATGCCACATTTTTATTATAAACATAATCACCACTTTTATTAATAAAAGTATGCATTTTTTCAGAAATTATCATTCTTTCATTGGAGTATGCACTATTATTATATTTATAATATGGAAATTTACCTAAATATATAATTTCATTTTGACGCTTATCCATATAAGTCGCCCCAATTATTAATTCTTTAGCTGATACTTTACCATCCTGTAGGTTAGTAAAATTTGTTGAATTTTTATATGCACCACTACCAACTGGTAAAAGTACCAATTCTTTACCTTCCCATGAATATACAAACTCACCTTCAAGACCTTTACCCTTTGTTGATGTACATTCTTGAAGAATATACAATAAGTTAGCTACGCTGATTTCAAACTCAAAGTTTCTTGGGTCATAAACACGAATATATTCATTACGTGCATCCCAGCCATAACTATGTCTTTGACCACCTACACCCTTATTTAAAACAAATCCCTCGGTTGGTACATTTTCAAACTCATGAGGTTCGATAGTTTTATCTCTCCAACCTTGCCAAGATGTTTCTTTACGTAAGACACCCTTATTATCAAAGTAGATAACATATGCTAATCTATTTGTATATGTGTCATCTCTTTTTTGATACCCAACCTTGATTTTTTTAGGTATAAATAACTGTTGTTCTTCTTCCATTTTTATTTAAAAAATAGTGAAAAATATGAAAAAGTCAAGCTTATACAAGCCCGACTTCTTCGTTTTGTTTAGCGAAAAAATAGTTACGGCATCTTTCAGAAACCTTAGCATTTATAT
>Ga0208741_10000443_pt1 | contig 20108 bp, 39 predicted proteins | sample CryBogCBE03Jun09_FD_184576 | JGI IMG/M metagenome (GOLD analysis project Ga0208741, IMG submission 184576) | Freshwater microbial communities from Crystal Bog, Wisconsin, USA - CBE03Jun09 (SPAdes) | ecosystem: Environmental > Aquatic > Freshwater > Lake | place: Crystal Bog, Wisconsin, USA...
GGCATTCTCATACAAAATGTCATAGATCTCTTCTGAACTCATGTCTTGATATTTTGCGTCATATAAACAAGGAACCGTGGTAATAAACTCGCCTACACGATGTTTCTTCAAGTCGGCATTTACACAATAGTCATTGGCAATGTTAAACAACATTGGGTCACGATCACCACGGCGACCAAAGTGATCATACACACAGTGCAAGACCTCGTGTCCAAACAGGAACTCGATTTCTTTGGGTTTGAGCATGTCCACAAAACGGCTATTGTAGTAAAAATTACGCCCGTCGGTTGCGGCAGTTGGGCACCATTCGTCGGCATTTACCAACTTGAGACGAGTGGCCAAGTTACCAAAGAAACTGGCACGGAGCAAGAGACCAACACGGGCGGTGATCAATTTTTCACGCACATCACGATCCAATTTGGGATCTGTAGGGCCGCACAAGTCCTTGAACTTGTCGGATTCTTTTTTGTTTACTGAAGTGGCTGTGCTCATAAGTGTCCTAATTTTTACTATACTACTATTATACAATAATATGAATTAATGGTCAAACTGTTTATGCCGCTTGTTTCGGGCTGTCTTTTACTAGTCTAAACAAGCGAGTAGCACGGGCAAATTCAAAATTTGGGTGATTATACATGCGCTCTCTTCTGCGTTCTGCCACAGCAATAGCTTCCACTAAATCCACTTTTTCAGTGAAGTTGTTAGTGTGCATTAACATATTGGACATGTCATAAATGTCCAGTTGATACTCCACCCATTTTTCTGTAGCTTTGATGTTGGCATAAACGCTAAAGCCCTTACTACTTTTTTTGCTATATTTGTTTACATAATTACGAGCTTGCATATACAACTCCTTTATGTTCACTAAACAACTATTATAGCATTTTGGCTATTTCTGGTCAACCGTTAGTCGTTTAGGATAAAAATCAATAATTTTCTCTTTTTATATCGAAATAAAATACCACTCTAACTTGGTCGGACGGATTAAAAACTTCATGGTCATTGTAATCATTAAAAATTAAAATTTCTTTTTCTTTCCAGTGTTCTACTTGATCTCCGACTCGTATCCAGGCTTGTCCGTCTGTTTGTATACCCAAATGAACTCTAAGATGCCGATCGCTGTGCCCTTTGTGCGGTTTTATTTTTGCATCTGGGCCAAGAATACTAAACACACAGGTATCGTAAATTGGTATTTGTTTTAATAATTTTCTTACTGTAGGGAATAAAAAAAGAAAAAAATAATTTTTTTTACTTTTTATTATAAAAGGTATGCCCTTCCATGAACCTTCTTGGTCTATTTTATATTGCCCGTTTTTTACTTGTAAGAATTTTGGAATTCTATTAAATTCTTTTAATAAATCAGCATAGGTATCGATTAAAATATCAGAGTATTTCCAATCTTTGGCACTATAAAAATTTTTAATTGGTAAGTTCATAATTTTGAAATCCTTAGATTTTTGATATTTTTTTAATAAAAATCAAATAGAAATAGCTAGCTATGATTATTAATTATTTAGGTATTTAAGCACAAACCAGCTCATTTGTGCTTCGTTATAGAAGTCTAAATGCACTTGACTTTCATAATGATAACGATGTTGCCACCCCTCTGCTTTCATCGACTCCCATTCTATGGCATCGTGCGGAACTAGGCCTTTGTGATGGCGGATAGTGAACCCAAGTTCGCGTCGCATTCTCCATGACACCAACATGGTAGCACGACCGTATTCTTCTAACAAGCGATGGTGTAGTTCTTCAAACTCTCGAACACTGTGGAATATGATCAAGTTCCGTTTAATGGTTGTTTTCATGTTCGATAATTGATTTAATTTCGTTGTAGTTTACACATGCTTGAGAATAGTCGATGTTGGCCGACACTGAATCAATTTCATACTCAGATTCTTTATCTAAGCAAAATTCTACACCATTAATTATCTGTGACTTGCCAATTTGATATTGATCATAATCAAATACAGTGTACGGAATTGATTGCATATCCAGCTGTTTCATAGCAGTACAATACCAATGGTAAGAAATCAAAAAGAATTCTTTAACAAACTCACAAGGTACTGTAAAAGGATTAATGGAATTTGGTTTGACACCATAATGATAATTTCTGGTTATTTGTTCAGCATAGTATAAACTTGCACACAGATCTGTTAAATTGCTTCTTTTTGTAACTATAATAGAATCAAATTTTCCAACAGCAATTAATTTTATTAAATCGATGTAATCAAGATTTTGCGCCAATACTTTGATTACAGCACAAGGTAAACTGGCTGTCCATTGGTATGGATTGCCAATTTTGTTGCGATATTCGTAGTCACTAAACGGCTCACTATAGCCTGTTAGCTGTAAGGATTGGGATAGATGTTTTTGCAGTACAGTAGTGCCAGACCTCGCCAGTCCAAAAATTAATATTTTTTTCATTCGGTTCCATCTACAATATCAATAGTTCGTTTAGCATGCCAGCCCATGCGACCTTCTGGATCCATGCGTTGAATATCTTCTAGAGCGGTTCGCATAATTTCGTTCGCTTCTCGTAATCGATACATTTGATTTCTAAGGTTGCTGGCATCTATCCACGACCCAATGGCACTGATAAAGCGAGCAATTAACCATGACCAATTGATCATTGAAATTTCAACCTAAACATTAGGGCATCTTGTTCGTTGGCAAACCAATAAGTTTCAGGTTGTGGTCCTTGGCCTAATGCCACACTCATAGCGATATCTGGAAAGTCTCTCCACCAGGTCACATTCCAGTTGCCTATATTACACATACACCAAGGCTCACACTCGGTATAGTGCGAGGAGGTCTTTACTGAGACTGTTAATTGAGGATTACGCTCTCCAACCATTATTTAAACTTTAAGGTAAACAGGGTAGCATCTGCCGGATCAATAAAGTAGAAAGCCGCGGCTTCATCAAAGTAGGCGCTGACATCACTAGTTTCGACCAATTCTGACCATAACAAACTTAGATTGTTTTCTCTACAAAACGTTTTCATGGCCCACATACGAAACGCAGGATCGTTGATGTAGACTGCATGGCATTGATCCAGTGCAGATTCTGGCGGCCTGGGCAGGGTGTAATTGTTTACATGCATTATCTATTGAACTTTAAAACAAACATTAAGTGTTTTTGTTCATCTACTACGCTGTAGGCTAATGTAACATTGTCACCATCAAATTGCAATTTGACACCGTAGTATTCTTTTACATAGTCGTAGAATGTTAAGAAACCTTGCCCAACAGGCACATCTCGAGCAAGTTCGTCCCATTCATTCTTAACTCGTTGTAAGCGTAGAAAATGTTGAGTGTCACCACCTATAATAGTGTCTAGCCTAGCTGACGAGTCTTTATAGTAATCATCTTTGACTACTGCACCAAGTTTTTGCTGAATTCGACGAACACGCCGATTGATATCATCATTCATCATGCCACCATTTAATTGTTCGTGCTCGTAGTTTAACCATAGTGAACTCGTGTGGATCTACTTGGCCACGCATACCATACCAATCAGGTTTAACCTGGTAAACACCGTTGACATTTTCTACCCATACCCGACTGCTACGAGCTATAAACTCATCGTGAGTCTTAAAACACATTTTGCCATTATCCGCGGGCGAACAGTTGGCCATGCACCAATAGCGCCATTTGTCGCCAAATACAGTGCCGTCATACTTGGGATCTATTTCGTAATAATAATTCATTTAGCCCATTTTAAGTGAAAGTAAGTTGCCATTTGTTCATCCGCAAAATCAAACTCTACAGTAGCTGGAGTAATGATCTCAGCGCCTGACCAGTTATTTACTTGAGGAGTAAACCGCCAGGTAAAGTCCTCTTTAGAGCATAGTTCTTCAACTTGTTCTTTAAGTAATAAGGCATCCGCGGCATTACGCACAATTACAGTCATCCCCATTGTACCATGAACCAAGTGTAGTCAGCATCATTGTCAAAGATATAGTTTTTATCACCAGGCCCAGGGCCACTATCAGGATCAACTCTACAACGATATGTTTCACGCCAACGCTGACCAAACTGTCTAGGGGTTTCTAATAGCTCAACTGGCAGAGCACGATTGGCACGCCAATATGCTCGATTAAACGCAGGATCCATTACATTGACTTTAATCATGCGTCTTTTAGCACATCAAATGCATTGCCATATTCGTAACCTTGATGTGGATACACTATACGATTCTTTTCTCTACGGTAAACAGTAGTAAGCCAATACCACTTGCCATTGATTTTTCTCGGCTTCCAAATGTAGTATGGTTGCCAGTTACCTTGAGGTCCTTTGAACTTAATCATCTGCATCTCCTCCATAACTTGGTCATGCGCTTCTTTCCAGTAGTCGTATTGAGTTTTCATCCCCACCTCAACATAAACATAGTACGGTCGCCCTCATCTACAAACTCAAATACACCTTCACCAATATACCACCAGCCGTCGACAATCTGTTCTTCGCACCAGTCCATACACGGTTTCCACCCTTGGTAACGATGCCCGTTAATAGGATTGGCCGACATAATAGGAGCCATTATACTAGCCACATACCTATTTTGTATTTCGTTCATGCCCACCTTAATAAAAACATCATACGCTCACGGGGATTACCAAAGTTAAGCAAGGATCCAAAATGATGATTGATACCGTTGGGCAAGTGTGCGGCCATCCATTCATGTATCTCATACTCATTGGCCTGCCACCAATCGTGATCCAGTATAATCAAACTGGGTTGATATTGATCTCCGGTGACTTCAAACCGTTTACCCTGTTGTAAATCAGCCGGTTGATGTGGCTGGCTCATTGTGCTTCTCCATGTCGGACCTTAAACCATGACAATTCTTCATCACCTCGTAGATAGATTTTATGTCGGCGCCAGTCAACTGTAAAGGCCCACCGTGGATTGGTCGCAGGTTGATCTTTTTTAATATCTTCAGTATAGCCATAAGTTGCACTCATCCACCGACGGGCTTCGTGGAATTCTAGCATATTAGGCACATCGATGATGTATTTAAAATGCTCGTTAGGAACAGTATCTTCTAAGGTATAGTTCATGTGTATAAAAGGTTGGAGGGCGGTGCGAACACAGCCCTGTGTAAAAAGCTACACCACCCTCCCTTGGCTAATTAGGCACTGGCCTGCAGAATATATTTTCCATAGCGTTGGTGGAACTCATCAAAGTTTTTCAACTTGGTAGGCTGGAATGGCAAGTTGTATGTGGTCAAGGCTATTCTGGCCCCCATTACCACTAACTCAGTTTCAAAGTTCTTCATCATGTAGGCAAAGAAGTTATCGGCCATTTCGTGGAACTGTTTATCCGATACCTTCTTTTCGAGCGCACCTTTGAGTTCATAGCACATACTGATCACCAGGCTATACATAGCTGACACTTCTTTGACATTCAGCTCCTTTTCCTTGCCTGACAAGATGTCTTCGGGTCGGGGCATCTTACCAGCAATCTTACGGTGTGCCATAAACTTAACAGCAAGGCCTTCACCTACAGTACCAGCAATCAAGTTCATGATGGTATCATCATCACCATCTTCGTCTTCCAGCAATTCTGATACAAAGGTCCACGAGCGTGGTGTAGCAAAGGCACGACTAGCACTTTTAGCGTCAAAGTCGTACAGGTCTTGTTTGGCAAAACTCAAGTAACCTACCACATCCTTGTGGATGTTCTTGTTTACAGCCCACTCTTGCCATGCGGTAAAGTCGCACTTCATTTCTTGGTGGATGAAACGATTAGCAAGCGGAGTAGGCATACGATATGTAACACCCTTATCTGACTCACGATTACCTGCGGCCACTAACACCACATTCTTGGGCAGGTGATACTTGCCAATGCGTCGATTTAAAATCAACTGGTAAGCCGCGGCCTGAACACTAGGCGCAGATGAGTTCATCTCATCTAGGAACAGGACCACGATTGGATATTCGGCAGCATACTCTTCACTAGGAAGATCAATTGGCTCGGCCCAATCCATTTTACCATTGTCTTTGTTATAAAAAGGAATACCACGAATGTCTGTGGGCTCCATCTGACCCAAACGAAGGTCGATCATGGCACCACCAAGTTCTGCGGTAATGTCCGCTACCAACTCACTCTTGCCAATACCAGGAGGGCCCCAGAGGAATAATGGGCGTTGACGTTTAAATGCTTTTAGTAAACTCTTGCGAGCCTGCACCGAAGTGACTGTTCTTGTTTCTGACATAAGGGCTGTGTCCTTTAAATTGTGATTAAAATTAACTACTATACGACTATTATAGCAAATTACGAATTTTGTGTCAAACGATCAAAGATCTGTTGTTGTAAAACAGCAACATCTTCGTTGCTCACATACCAATCGGTCTTAGGGTCATAATACTCACCTGCTTTAGGATCATAATATAATACAGCGCCGCTTGGGTAATGAAAAGGTCCTTCCAAGCCCTTGCGTGGGCCAAAGTTAGGATTGTGTTGGAAAACGGTATAAGCCATTTGCGACTCCTTTTAATTACTATACAACTATTATAGCAAAAAAGGTATTATTGGTCAACCGGGCTAAAATCCTAGATTATATTCGCGGCTCCAGGAGGATACATAGCCCTTACTCATATCATCGACATCATTTTTCCAGTAATCGTCTACTGCCTGCCACCGCTTTTCTAAACCGTTGCGCCAAATTTGCCATGAATCTTCGCTATCATTCATTTTCATAAACCAATTATCTCTAGGAGAAAATAGCGGACTTTTTGGTTTAAATTGATACAACACCGGTTGCCAATTTGGGTAGATTAGACTGTGCACTCCGTCCATACTGATACACCAAGTCTTACCGTTGATTTGTTTACTAGCAAGATCAACTTTGATTTTGGTCATCCAGTGACTGGTGGTGTCAGCATACTTAAGATATTTTTTAAGTATATGGGCCTGTTTAATTACAATTTTAGGGCAGTCGGGTGTCCAGTAAAAAAATTCAGGATTGTCCCAAGGATCGTTACGGATTTGTGCGCCAGCACTTACCATAGTATCTAATACATCTAAAAATTTGAACACATAATTGCCACTAGAAGTTTGTGAAATCCTGGGTTTCTCGGCACCAAATATAAATCCAACTTTCTTGCCTTGTTCAAACATGTCACGCCATTCCTTTACTGCAAGAGGAAGTCGTTGTCTTGCTACAGCATTAACAGTTATAATTGAATGGAAATGATAGATCCAATCAAATTTACTTTCCTTATTTTGAAACTCATCAATTGTGGGTTGGCATAGATCTACAATTCTGTGAGTCAAATCTGGTTGCTTGAGTTTGGCCTGCAGGATTTTTTCACTGGCTACTTCGTAAATTTCAGCATTTAAAAAATTTATTTTTTCTTTAGTAGCCTCGTAGTTTACAAATGATGCTACTTCATCAAGTTTAATATCGTTGTTGATAAATGAATGTAGAACATTATCGCTGTCTGCTCCGCCACTGTACCATAGGACAAGATGATCGTATTCATCTCTCAGTTGTTGAGCTCGTTGACAATACAAATCTTCGAGTGTTTCCGCGGGCTCTTGTGTCCAATCCATAGAAGAAAAAACGGCCTCGTTGAAATCCCAATGAGGCCCCCACCCAGACTTACGATGATATTCCATAGCTTCTAACTTACTATAAAATTTAAAATCTCCTATGCGATAAAAACCAAAGTTGTCTGGGTTTTTCATTGTTTAATATCAATTGGGAACTTTAAAGTTTCGTAGCGTGTAATGGTCGCTAGGTGCAATTTTTCAGTTTGATTAAGTTTTTGTAAATTAGTGTGAATACCTTGAGATTCATATGCTGAAGTATCTTGCTGTATACGCTTGGCCAAAATTAATTGCAATTGCAATACAATGTTTGGATCTGTGTTAGGCGATGCATATAACATATAAAATGCTTCTAATGGCCAGATAATTCCTTTTTCTTTGAGTGTAGGCACGCCTGGCAACTCTTTAAGTCGACGACCACCGGTAACAGCCAACGGTCTTAAACGGCCGTCTTGAATAAAAGACCTTGAACTGTTATAAAAATCAAAACAAAGATCTAATCTACCGGCTCCAAGATCAATTAAAGATCGCGAAGCGCCTTGATAGGGAATATGTGTCATTGGCTTGCTGAGTATATAAGATATATAAGCCATGTTTGCGTGAGTTAAACTACCAACTCCGCCAGATCCGTAAGTTAATTGATTGTTTTTTGCTGACTTGATATCTTCAATACTTTTGATTGGTGAATCTTTGCTGGTTTCGAGCACCATTGGTACCGATCCAATGTAGGCCACAGGAGTAAGTTGAGTTTTTAAATCTAAGGTCATTGATTTAGTAACCAATGAGTTAAGATAAAGACTATTACTGTGTAGCAACAATGTTGGGACGGTAGCTTTAACTGCACCCATTACAGCAATATTTCCACCATTGCCTATTTTATTTTCTACTACAACAATAGGACCTCCGCCCTCGGTAATATCCTTGGCTACTTGCCTGGCAGCCAAGTCATTTCCTGTACCTGGCGGAAATCCTACAATTAAAGTAATTGTTTCTTTGGCCTGAGCCAATGAACTGATTAATAACAAACCTATTAATAATAATTTTTTGAGTTTCATGGTATCCTTAAATGAAATGTTTAGTAACAGACATAACCACTTCTTTGTCAACATCAATAGAAAGGCGAATTCGATTACTATATAAATTTTCTACACTATGTAATACATCTGTGCGTAATACATGCCATTGTCGAGCAGGTAATACCACTTGATCTAACACTGTAAGTTTAGCATAGTCGGGTTGTCTAGCGCGACCGTTGCGTACAACTGACTTGCCAGTTTCTTGATACCACACTGTGGTTACATTGTTGCCGCCTAGTTGATGTATATAATTAATACCAAATTGTCTTAGATAGTCGGTGTGTGGCGGAGCAATCTCACCGTGATGTACCGCAATGGTTGCACGATTATAGATACTTACAATATTTTGATTAATCCAATCAACAAAATCTGTTGGCAATTCGTGATAAACAATTTGTCCACTTTTAGTGTGATCAAGGTTTTTATATTGAACATGGTTAATTAATCCATTAATTCCACGAGTGGTTGGAGTGTAAACCTGCTCAGGAAATCCTAGAAGTTTTTCTAAAATCAATTGATCAAGTTGCTGTTCCAGATGAATCGGTAATGATGGGAAATCGAGTAGTTTATAGTACCACAAATCTTCATGCATAGTAGATAATTTTAAGTTTTTATTGCTTGTAGAAGAACTCTACTACGGTAGGCGTTCTAGTATGTTATACTAGTAAAGACATCACTATGTCAAGCGTCAATTTGATCCGACGTCAGAAGAACCTGGCGTTGCAAAAAATATTTATCAATTATACACACCAATTTGTAATATTTTTTATTGCTCCAGAGGTATTACACATATGGACCGAATAAATTAACATATCTTGAAAGCGTTGATGACTTGGCAAATTAGTTTCGTACAGGCCATTGCCGGTAAGTTCGGTAGTTAGTTGTACTATTTGTGCCAACACTTTTTTAGCAAATGCATAGACTACCTGCCAAGGTTGATCACTTTTATTATCAACTTGGTTGGTCCAGAGCAAATTAAAAACCTCAAGATCTAAGCGTATTTTGTTTTTGGTATATTCAAAAGCAATATTTTTGGTATAATTGTTGATGTCTTTGTATGCCGCCATGGACAATCCTAGTTGATTGGTAATAAAACCCCATTGATGGCCAAGGAACACTGGCATTACTCCAGGATCCGTGAGACTTCCTAAAACACGCACCGGAGCTTGATTGCAAGTAAAGTGAACAGTTAATGTGCCCTCCATTCCTTGTGTTGAAACAGGAGTAGCAATTATATCTTTTTTGTCAATAATCACAAACACACAATCATTAGAAGTGTTCACACGAGTTACCATCCAGTCGCACAATTCTAATCCGCTGACCCACTGTTTGGTGCCAGTAATAGTTCCATTGTTATAAACTAAAGTGTCGCCGTTTTTTTGGCCACTCCATGTTCCGGTTCCGTCGATAGATGAACCAAAGGCTGTTACATAGGACCGAGCTGTAGTAAAATGCTGATGTAAATGCGCTTTACCTAGGTCTTGTTGGGCAAGGGTTAATAGTTCATAATAAAAGTTTTTGTTATACATTTTAATTAACGACCACGACCTGCACTACGAGTAGGAGGTTTTTTAGCTGGACCAGTTGAGGGGTTAACTTTAACTTTTTTCTCTACAGTAGCACCAGCATTACTGCCGTCTACATGTGTTTTACCTTGCTTCTTTGCTAATGCTCGGGCTATTGTATCTGACATTTTTGACATGCGTTCTTCCTCTTGTTTTTTGTATATACGATCTATTACGCCTAGCAACTCTGCTTTAGTAAGCTGTTTGCCCCAACCACCATCTTTACTGACAACAGTTATCGGGCGACTAATAGGCCGACCCGGATCAATATTCTTCTTTATTGTTGGTTTTTTAGTTGCCATAAATTGTTTGGTATGCCCTGGGGGTGAATCGAACACCCTCTCGTTTCCGGGCTGATTACAAATCAGCTACAATCCCACTATGTGACCAGGGCATAGTTACTACTGACTCTACCATATTACTCTGCTACAACTTCTTTTTCGACGAAACCCGGGCGACCTTTGATCACAGCAATTCTACGAGTAATCTTGGCTACATTCTTTTTACGGGCACCGGTCAGTAATTTTTCTAACTGTGCGATATTTAACGGTCCCAGGCGTTCTTTACCATTTTTAGTACGCATTGGATCTGACTTACGAGTTTTTTGATTTGCACCTTTGGCTGCCATGTTATTTCCTTATGTTATGTTTTACTTATTTCCTTACATGACACGATAAGAAATTATGGCGGAGGGTATAGGAATCGAACCTATCCACCGGTTACCCAGTGACGGTTTAGCAAACCGTTGCCTTAACCGCTCGGCCAACCCTCCTATAAAAATTACTTGTTTAAAAATAACCCTTGCTTGAATGCCTTGATAGCGGCATGGGTGCGCAGTTTACTCGCCATCATCTGACGACTGATGTGGGCCCGTTTTTCGGTCTTGGTCCATTGTCCAGAGAGTGTGCGATCTCTATCGCTTGCTGTTTGTTTTGGTTTTGACATTTTAATTCCTATCTAAAAAATTTTCTTACAATACATTTAATCCAAAAATACTTTAAAGAGCGAGGCAAAAATTCATCGGTCCAACCAAATGGATCAGGAACTTCTTTGGGCACATTGCCGTATGCTCGGTTTAAAGTATCTTTGCGTGTCATTTTACTTTGGCCATGTAATCAAGCATATTGATCTGTCCTGCTTGCATTTCCAACAGAGCATCAATGGGGGTGACATAGGTATTAGTTTCGCGGCCCTTGCGTTTTAGTTCGCGTAGGCGTTGAGCAACAGCAACGACCATGTCATAACGGCCTCCGGCCTGTGCTACACACCGTTCGGTATCAATTTGACTAGTGCGACTATCGATTCTTGGTTTCATGATCTCTCCTGTTGTAAAACTATATTATACATTAAAAATGTTACTGTGTCAATGGTACCCTGGGGAGGATTCGGACCTCCACATCCTGCCTTCTTGGAGCAGTGACTTTACCTATTTGTCTACCAGGGTAAACTTGGCGGTCTCGACGAGAATCGAACTCGTCCCATCCCCGTGACAGGGGGATATTCTAACCAATAAACTACGAGACCTAATACTGGAGTGGGTGATAGGATTCGAACCTACATAATACGGATTTGCAATCCGCTACCTCGCCTTTCAGTTGCACACCCACACGGTTACTGGAGCGGGATATCGGAATCGAACCGATGACGAAAGATTGGAAATCTTTAGTTTTGCCCCTAAACTAATCCCGCCTACTACTGGCTCCCCGGTACAGACTTGAACTGCAACGAACGGTGTTGGAGACCGCTATGCTACCATTACATCACCAAGGAATACTGGCGCTCCCAGCCGGATTCGAACCGGCGTACCGACCGTGAAAGGGTCGTGTCCTAGGCCTCTAGACGACGGGAGCCTAATTCTATGTTACCTGTGTAGTGCCATTTCCATTCTTAAATCCTACTACACCACCTTCTGCTTCGATACGCTTGATAACATCTTCAAACAGGATAGGAGCAAAGTCGGTAGTTTCAACACAAACATTATGATAGCGTTCGTCTATTGTTTCGCAACCATGGGCTATAAATTCTTCAGATGTTCGCACAGGCCTCATTACACGATTAGCGTGTAAGTGACCATGTATGTTAACACCAAAGCGACCAAGGCTTTCGCTATGAATAGGAATGTGACTCAAAATCATTCCATTCATCACATGGTAGGCACGAAGTTCACGGAAGTATTCACGATACTCATTATCACGGAAGATGTCGTGATTACCACGGATCAGCACCTTGTCACCGTTAAGCCTACTCATAATCTTTAACGACTTACGGTTGATAACAACATCACCCAAGTGATAAATCTTATCCGTGGGTTTAACTTTGGCATTCCACGCCTCAACCATAAACTCGTCCATTTCTTCTGGAGTGTCAAATGGTCGCAATTTTGTAACACCATCATTACGGGTAAAGTGGCACACACCTTTGTGACCAAAGTGTGTATCGCTAACTAAAAATACGCTAGGCATTGTACCCTCCTTTCTTAATCTTCAATTTGATGATAAACAACTCGATCACGAGCTTGAATCATTTCTGTGGCCCTACGAATCTTATCCTGAAACAATCGCGTCTTAAGTTCTTCCGTCAGTGTCATGTTGCTAAGTTCATAGGCCTGTTCGACAATACGATCGTTTAATTTGGTATAATCTATTTTCATAATTTTCCCTTCATAAAAAAAGCCCCTAACTACTTAGAGGCTTCTGAATATTTAAAATACTTAAATCCCTATTCAGAACACCTCTTTACATCCCCACATTCTAACATCCATAGATTGGCTAAGCCAATAATTGTTTGGTTTATTAAAGAAAGATGTAATTTATTAGTCTTCATAGTAGTATTATATACGGTTATTTATCATTTGTCAACCGGTAAAAATGGTTGGTTTCTCCTGTTCTTTCCAACTCAAAACCCAAGCGTTCCAAAACACGCCAACTGGCTTGATTTTCTATTAAGGTATCGGCACAGATTGGGCGAGAATCTAATTGATTAATCACTGACTGGACAGCTTCAGCAGCAATACCTTGACCACGATAGGATGTACCTAACCAATAACCAATTTGGTGATGATCTCCACGATCACTAACCTCAACAGATCCAGCATACTCACCATCGACACGCACGGCAAATATCTGTAGTTTTTTTTGGAATATGATGCTTTGATAGTGACGGTAAAATCGTTCCCAGTCAATTTTGGCCAACCAACCCAACTCAACTAAGGTGTCTTGACTTGATTGTACTTGCCGATACATGTCGGCAATATCAGATTCTTGTAATGGAACAATAGAGAACATGGAATACTTACCAAGAAAAAAGGACCCGAAGATCCTTTTTGTTTTTTCTAATACTTTACTATTAGAATTTATGAACCACGCCCATGGCATACATGTTCTTACTAGAACCTGCGCCAGCTGTTGTTTGTTGATTGCCGGAAGTTTCTGTGCTACCAAAAATAGCATACAAGTTTGTGCGCTTGCTCAACCAGTAGTTACTACCAAGTTGATAGCTGTTAAAGTTGACAGATGAAGCAGCACCAATGCCAGTAAAGCTACCAGTTCCAACGCTTGCCCAACCTTCGATGCGTGGAGTAAAGAAACCACGAACACCAACTTGTTCTGCATTACGCTTTATAAACTGACTGCTGTTGTATGTAGATGTGATGTTACGATTGATGTAACTTACATAGGCTTTGAGGACGCCAAAGTCATAGTCTGCACCTAGGTAAGACTGTGTGTCTTTACCAGAAACAATAACAGTATTGATCATATCAGACCAACTCATTGCTGTGCCAGTGGTAAATTGTGTGAACTGTTGATACGCACCATGAGCAGAAAACTTACCAAACTCATAGTTAGCACCAAAGCCGCCACCTGATTGGTTGGTTTCGCCACCTGTTGCTGGATCAGTTTGAGTTTTGTTATTGCTGTTGAGTTGATACATAGCAGTTACATCAACCCCGTTATATTTGTCGCTGGCAAAGTAGAGTGCGTTGGTTGCACGGTTAGTAAAACCGAGACCACTTTCTGTACCAGAATAGGTAGCTGATGTGCTAGTGCCTGCGCCGCCTGCGGCTGCATTTAAATAAATTGCATCTCCAACTGTGTTATTACATTGTGTTGGTGAGTTTTGGCAGTAGGCACGCCAAATTGGTGTATACTGACGACCGAGACTTAATGCGCCAATACCATCTTTCTTCAAACCAACAAAAGATTGACGGTTTAATAACCCAGAGTTTGAACTACCTGACAAGTTTTGATCTTCGGGATATGGCTGGAATTCTAATGTAAAGAATGCCGAAGTGCCACCACCTAAATCTTCGTTGCCTTTAAAACCCATACGGTTCGAATATTCTGCTGCTGTTCCAAATTGATTAACGACAGTATTTGATGGTGCTCCACCTGGTGTTGCAACCAGGGTTGTGTTACTGCCAATGTAACCTACATCTAAACTACCATAAACACTGACCGAACTCTGAGCTTGAGCCGCGGTCACGCCGGCAGTTAATAAAATTGCTGTTAATAGTTTTTTCATTACTTTATTTCCTTTTATAAAAGTTGTAATACAAGACAATTTCGCCCGTGGAAGTAGTCCAGGGTAAAACTGTGTATAAAATTCTATGCTAGTGAAGGATTCACACACGGAAGGGCGTTACAGTATTAATTAACTGATAAATGAAATAATCCAAGGCGTCCAAATAACCGACGTCAACTAGAACTCCGTTGGCGTTGCGTATTTTTATTTATACAAACAATAGTATACACAAAAAAATCATAAAAAACAAGGCATTGACGGACCTTTTTAGAACTTAAATAATTAAATTATTCAAGTGTTTTGGTAGCCAGAATTATAAATATACTACAATAATTAAAAATAAGGAGCTGACATGGGCGAAATCTTCAAAATCGTTGGAGATCTAGGGTTTCCGATAGCTGCAGCATTGGCTGGCGGATACTTTATATTTCTAACAATCAAACTATTGCTTGGTGGTGTACTCAGCTCTGTTAAAGGCATGGCCGGAATTATTACTGCCTTAGACAATCGTGTCAAAACCATGAACCACGATGTTATTCGAATTGACACTGTAGTAAGTAATGCCTTGGGTCTGCGTCCAGATGTAGATCGTATTAGCCGTGCCGACGGTAAAAATGATGCCCGGAGAGACTGATGGACTTTGAAATTGAATATGCCGTTATTCGTTTGCACGATATTGCCAGATTAGTTGAAGAAAAAATAGGCACTGGAGAATTAAGCAAACACATTTGTGATTGTGCCAATCTATTAAATGACTTAAACAAGGCCCCGGAATGAAATATTATGACTACGAGTGGGACTTAGAACCCAACAGAATCCTATTAGATGCAGAGCTTGATACTGATAAGCTAGGCTGGCACGGTGGCGATTATTTTGAAGTTAAGAATGTTGAGGGTCGTGTCATGCTAGTTAAAGTAGATCCGCTGTTAAAATTTTTAAAAGATGGGGAACACAATGAGTAAATGGCAACCAGGCGACTTACCTAGGAGTGTAGAAGAATACGGGCATCATCACGGAATTTGGACAGACATGGACTTGGCTAAGTTTGCCATGATAGCATTTGTAGCAGGCGTCATTGTAGGGTGGGTAATATAATGGGCGGAATAGCAGACGCAATTAGCAAATATGGTTTTCCAATTGTCATGGCCGTGGGACTTGGTTATATTATCCATTATGTATGGAAATGGGCCACTACCGAAGTCAAGCCAGTTATTACTGATGCTAACACTGTGCTTATTGCTCTTATTGATCGTATCCGTATGTTAGACAACGACTTGATCCGTTTAAATCAAAAGGTCAATACAGTATTACACCTGCGTGGTAAAAGCATCGAGTACGAGCGTGTTGAAGCTGAAAAAGAAATTAATAAGAAAACTTCTGACGATAAAATGGCCTCGGGCGGGAATGAATAATAAGTAGTTGCATGAGACTACTTGTCGCTATATTATTCTTAATCACAGCCTCAGCATCGGCTGAGACTTATTTACAGGTCAACGGTACCAGTATACACAGCAAACCTGGGTATAATCAATTCAATTACGGTGCAGGCATTGAGCAAACTATTACGGACCGTTGGACAGTGGCTGGTGGTTGGTATCGCAATAGCGAGTATCACGGTAGCGCCTATGGTTATGCTCGTTATGCTATATATAAAGACGGGCCTTGGGACATAGGTATCGGAGTAGGTGCTGTAACCGGGTATAATCGAATGACGGTATTGCCAATGGCATTTCCAGAAGTGTGTTATAGTTATTTGTGCGGGTTATTTTTACCGCAGGTCGAACCGTCTGGCGCAAGCGCCGTAGGCGTACATCTTAAATTACCGCTAAACTAAATTACTTGCTAGTGGCGTGATAAGTTCCGTCCCAGTTCCGTGGCTTACCCTCAGCTAATCTTGTTGTCATGGCCTCATAGTATTTTTTCATACTAGGGCTTGCTTTAATACAGCTTGGAATTAGTATTTGAGCGTTGTCCCATTGTCCACGATAGTATAAATCTAAAAATTGTTCATGTTCTGTTGTACTTGTTTCGGGAGTGTATATTTTTAACCCAATTGTTTTACCTTTAACTGCAATGCAATCAAGTTCCATTACAGGAATCTCATCACGAACAAGTTCCGCTGTGCGTGGGCCTATAATTAATAAAACTCCATAAGACTTGGTTTGTCCTTCTAAACGTGCGGCTGTGCTCACAGAGTCGCCTAATACATCATAGCCAAATTTAGTCTTGGCGCCAATGTTGCCAATTAAGGTTTCACCAGTGTTAACCCCTGCACCCATGCCAACCGGTGGACGACCGCTAGCCACTAGTTCTTTATTAAATTCTGCAATAGCTTCAATCATTTCTAATGCCGTCTTAACCGCAGTTTTAGCATGGTTAACATCATCTAATGGAGCGCCATGAACATGTAAACTAGCATCACCAATAAACTTTATAAGTGTGCCATCGTTCTTTAACACCGGCACAGATAATGCTGTCATGTAATCATTCATGATCTGTGTTAGGCCTTCTACATCATCACCAAAGGATTCGCCCAGGGTAGTAAATCCACGCAAGTCGGTCATAACAATTGAAAGCTCTCGACGCTCGCCACCTAGCCTAATCAAGCTAGGATCTTTTTGTAAGCGTTCTACAATAGTAGGATTAACATAACTACCAAATTGTCGCTTTATCTGTTGTTTTTGCAAGAACTCGCTGACAAACTTAACTCCGTAAGCGTGTAGTGACACAAGAACAACTGCGACAATAAAGGCAGTGACATCAAATAGATAGGCATAATGCAGATAACCATAATAACCACCAGCAATCGCCGCGCCTGTAACAACAACAACTGACCCCAATCCAACATATACCCACCTTGTTAAAAATAATAATAATACACCTGCAACTACTAGGGCTATGATTTCAGCACCATCGGCCCAGTCTGGACGAGTAATTGGAGCACGGTCACGATTTGCTATAATGGTTCCAACGACTGCGGCCTGTAAATCCTGTGGTAGCATTTCACCTAGGCTTGTAGCAACGGGATTAGCCAAGCCCTGTGCGCTTACACCAACAATAACTATCTCGCCTTCAAAGTCTTTGGGTAAATCTGTTAGGCTATATTCTGTTGGGCGTAAACTCCAGTCTACCCAAATACGACTTAGACTATCTGTGGCAACGGGACCAAACTTTGGAATACGCATCTTTTCAACGCCATTCTCATTGATCTTGACTTGGAATGTAGTATCTGCGCCAGCAACTCGCAACACTTCCATAGCAAGACTTGGATACAATCGACCATCGTGTGCAGCAACCATGGGCATACGGCGCACAACACCATCTACTTCAGGAAGTGTGTTGACTAGTCCGACACCTGCGGCTGCACTTTCTATGCCGGGTTGATTGGCAATAATGCCAGGATATGTTACAAAAGAATCCAGACCATAAGGTCCAATAACAACAGAGCCAGGACTGCGGGCCATATTTCTATTAGTTGTTGACCCAACTGCGGGAAGAACGGTTGGGTATTGTCTAAGTGCTTGAATGTATTCCGTATCGTGTCCCATACGATCTCGATCAGGAGTAAGGATATTAAACACAACAAGGCCAGCATTCCTAGAGTATAAATCTCTAATGAGTCGGGCATATACATCTCGTGGAAAAGGGAATTGACCATATTGTTCTAAGGCTTTCTCGTCTATGTTAACTACACTTACACCTATAGTTTCCGGTGTTTTACTAGTGACTAATGTATCAAAATAGCGTAGTCTTACACTTTCAATAAAGGCAGGATCTGCTACTCGCAAGCCAACTACTAGTGCTAATGTAATTATTGCGGTCCACGGACTTGTTAGTATCTTTTTCAACATCAAGTATTTAATCAAAAAAATACCCACCAGGTGGGTATTTGAAAATCCTGAATAGCCGGCTTGTTGTAGTTGTTATGCCAACACAGTATTTAAGAATCAATCTTATAAGATAAACGGCGTATACACTCTAGAGCTAGCTGTTATCGGGTGGCCAGAATGTTTCAATTTTTGCTTGTTCTTCGGGCAAATCCTTGTAAGTATGGCGGCGACAAGTTCGCATCCAGGTAGCTGTGCTACCGTATATAGATAATATTTGGCAACCGTCTTTACACCCAGGCACAGGACACAAGGGCTGAATATTTGTAGGTTTCATTGTGGCCATTTTATTGTCTTATATAATTGTATGTGCCACAAGTTATGCATTGTATAGACATTGATCCTGTGTTGGGTGTGGTAGGATTTGTCTGTTGTATATTTACTGTGGCCCCGGAAGTTCCGTTTAAATTTAACTGGAACGATTTGTCCGCTCCTACTCCTCCTGCCTGTGTTGCGGTAACGGTATCGCCACTGTTGGTTGATCCTGCTGCAGCGGAAATAGCCAAGGTATGATTGCCAGCACCCGATTGCCCAACCATAATGTTGTTGGCTGTTCCAGATAAATTTTGTATACCAGCATAATGATTGCCGGCACCATCTTGATTTATTGCAACACTATTGTTGATTCCACTGGGAATTTCAACCTTGGCAGTCTTGGCGCCGGTGCCTTGCTGTGAGATAGCAATATAGGTATTGTCCACTGCTGAGTCTTTGCCCATGACCACAGTGGCCGAGTATGCTGTTCCGTCTTGGCCAATTACTACAGTATTGTTACTGCCAATCTGATCAATATAGACCGAGTTGTTGTTGGGAGCAGCCAAGATGGCCGTGCCGTCCAAATTAACACCAATGATAGCCTGAGCCTGTGCTTTTGTTGGTGCTAGGAAAATATAAAGCAATACCCAGGCTATTGCCAATCCAACAATAGCGCCGGCAAAGTTAAAATTCTTTTCATCCCAATCGTTCATGTCAGTTCTGCCGTAATGTAATTACTGTAGTGCCACCTGTGTTGACACGATTCTTAAAGTCTAACACACCCTGTGTTTGATATATAGTCGAATTTTGATTTTTTGGCACTGTGACACTTTGTATGTTTGATCCGTCATCTCTGCTGAGTGTAACAGTATTGTCATCTACTGTGGCAATGATTCCGGTAATAGCACTATAGTCAGGCAAGAGTCCGCTCTTGGCCGAGTTCAATAAATTCAGTTGCGCGGCCAGTTGTGCATTAAGGATATCTAGTATGTTGGCCAGGAAGTCTTGATTTAGTAGGTTGGTGCTGAGACTGTCTTTAAAAATTTCTTTTTGTTGAAGATCTAGTGCATTGGTCAAGCCAGTTTCTTTTAAAAAGTCTACATCTAGTGCACCTTTCATTGAAATTTTAGTTGTGGTTGTATCATTTTTAAGTTCTCTAGGCGGCGCTACAATCAACATGTTGTTGATGGCATCGGCTGTGAGATTCAGTATGACCGGTCGGGTAGGAACGGTTCCGCGAGTGTCTACC
>Ga0208741_10000444_pt1 | contig 20094 bp, 6 predicted proteins | sample CryBogCBE03Jun09_FD_184576 | JGI IMG/M metagenome (GOLD analysis project Ga0208741, IMG submission 184576) | Freshwater microbial communities from Crystal Bog, Wisconsin, USA - CBE03Jun09 (SPAdes) | ecosystem: Environmental > Aquatic > Freshwater > Lake | place: Crystal Bog, Wisconsin, USA...
TTTATAAATTGTATTACCATAAAGGTTGTCTGGCACCAGTCCTTTCATTTCGATGCCTACACCAAATACACCCACTTTTATATTGCCTTTCTCGAATATCTTGTAAGGAACCGATTTGCCCTCCATGGGTGTATTTGTGAAATCGTAATTGCAAAGTAGTACTGGAAAATTGGCGTGCTTCAGTTGTGTGGCAAAGTTCTCGATACCAGCATCAAAGTCGTGGTTGCCCATTGTGCAGGCATCGTAGCCCATCAGACTCATTGCTTTTATTTCGGGTTCGCCTTTATATATATTAAAGTAAGGAGTACCTTGAAATATATCCCCGGCATCCAACAATAAAACATTATCTGTTTCCTGTCTTATTTGTTGAATGATGGTTGACCTGGCAGCCACTCCGCCCAATCCAGCATTTTTGCTGCCATCCATTGGGAAGGGATCCAATCGGCTGTGTACATCATTTGTATGAAGTATGGTAAGTGTATCTTTTGAAGAATTTGTTTCCCCAAAAGCTTTTCCAATGATGGAAGACGTAAGCAATGCGCCTCCTGTAAGAGCAGATTGCTGAATAAATTTCCTTCTATTGATCGGCATAGACAATTCTTTTTTCAATTTTAGCGTCAATGGGTTTTCCTTCTTCCGTCAGCAACTTTACGTAAGTTATCAGCGCATCTCTTATTAGGTAACCTTTCTTCTCTTGTGGAAAAACTTTTAGCATGTTGGTATCGTCGCCACCGTTTGCAATATAGTCGGAGTTGGCAATGGTATAGACGCTGTCTGTAGAGAGTGGTTTACCTCCAATTAAAATATTTACAGCCTTTTTTTCTTTAATTGCAAGGGTGATGCCACTAACAGGCCATCCATTTTTATCCACAATATGGTTGAGAAAGGAAAGCAATGAATCACCTTTAACTTTTTGTAGTACCAGTACGTTGTCAAAAGGCATCAGTTCGAAGATGTTTCCTACTGTAACATTTCCCTTGGGTAGGTAAGACCGCACGCCTCCATAGTTTACAAATGCTGCATCTATATGTTGCCCGAATACTTGCTCGCCAATTGTTTTCAGGGCATCGGTCATAAAGTTGCCCAGACCGCTTTCGGGTTGATGCTTGCTGAGACCTGTTGTGGAGAATCCAATGATTGCTCCCATAGATTTAATCACGCTGTCTCGGTAGCTAGAAAGGAAGCTAAGCATTGAGGAGTCTTTTCTGATATTTGGGTCGATAGGATAGCCACTATATGTGACAGTTATCTTTTGAGCACTTGTATTTTGTGGGAGGAAAAAAATGCAAGAAAGAATGATTAAGAGTAATATGCGCATTTATTTGTACGGTTAGGTGGTGAAGGTAGTTGAAATTATGGTTAGTTTAGCGTTAGTTCGATTTAATTACATACTTACGATTTTAATGGCATATTTATTTAAGTGATAGATTTTAAGAATGTAACCATTTTGTATGTATCTGAGCAATATGAAATGGGTAAAAATCGAATTAATATCATGTTCAATAGTGAGGCTTTTCTTCTTAGGTGATGTTTTTATATCTACTTTGAAACATTTAATATATTGTTAAGTTACTTTTAACATTAGTATCCTCGATTGGAAAGACAACTCAAAACTAAGCATATTCATTGTCAAATATTGAAATGATTACGGGAAGGGGATTGTCCTTAATCATTCGGATTATCGCATATTAGAGCATACATACATATTGAGTTTTTTTAAACTTTTAATTTTCTAGTGAATTAAGTAATTTGACCTATCCATTGTAACTTCTACTTTTCTATCCATTCCCAAACTATTTTTTCTTCTAGCCACCAAGTAGCTTTAAATAGAATTACGATTGACTAATGCTATAAATTAATACGAATAGTTTCTATTAACTTCAAAAGTGGTATAAGTTCATACTGTACAAAGCTTTCCAATTCTCCTAAATAGATATCACGATTGTCTAGACATCCTCTAGTAAAGAAAAAAGAATAATACAGATTGATTCAGTTGTAGGAATTTAGACATTCAATTATCTGTTCAGAACATTCAATCTTGAACAGCTTATAATAGTATATCTTATTCGAAAACGTTTTAGGCGCTACTATTAACTTAATACATGCAACTGAAAAATATCTGTTTGAAAACCATCTTTTGCAACATACAGTAAAGTTTATCTAAGAGAGAACGCATTATTTTGTAAGCGTATTCTACACTAGTATGCCATTTATGAAAAAGAGTCTTATTCAATTGCTTGTTTTTGTTTTCTGTATCGTCGTTTCTGTTTCCTCAACAAATGCTCAATATTATCCTGGTGGGTTTGCTCAAAGCAAGATTAACCTATGGTTTGATGCTTCTGACACTTCCACTTTCACAAAGTCCGCAGGATTAATAACCGGATGGAAGGATAAATCGAATAATGTTTCTGCTACCCAGACAACCACCTCTAAACAACCTGTTTTATCTACACAAGATGGAAATAACATTGTAGAGTTTAATGGAATTCAAGGTCTCGATATTGCAACTAATGCATTAGTTGCACCTCAAAATGGATTTAACATTGCACAGGTAGTTCATGTGTACCCGGATGCTCCATCTGCTTTAACGGATTTTAGATATGGCACTTTCTCTAACTCAAGCAACAGTACGCAAGGCACGCCCTTAATTGGTTTGCGTTATGTAACTGCAAACTCCAAGTACGAGGTAACTGCTATGCGGAATAATACCGGTTATTATTATAGTGTTTACAACGATTTGCGTGGGCAGTGGCTTATCCCTGAGAACTATACACCAAAAAGTAGTGCTTATGCTTATTACTACTATAACGGAACAGGGTCTTTAAGCTCTAATGGCGTATCTACAGCAGCAACAACTTTAAGCGGCACTATTGGTAACAGAACTGGTTTTTACTCGTCTGTACATTGGGGAGTGAGTGAAACTGTATTAGCTGGTTTTGATACTAAAAAGTCGGGCAGAAGAATTGTAGAAACCTATCTGGCGGCCAAATGGGGCATGTTAGATACGTTACAGACCTATGTGGGGTCTTCTTATTATTATCCAACCAATACTGCCTTTGTTAATGACCTTGTAGGTATTGGAACAGAGGGGGGCAATGACAGTATTTCTTACACAGGTTCTACAAATGGATTAGGATTAATAAATGTAAATGGTATTACTGGCTTTTTACGATCTGCTGGTAGTTACATAATGGCGGCAGATAATAAACTTACCGGAACAGTTGCGCAAGGTACTGGTGGATTTAGCCGTTGGAACAGAGCATGGTTCCTGAATAAAACAGATGCGAGTGGCTACGGTGGTTTGGTGAATGTATATTTTGATTTTAGTGCTTATGGACTATCCGCACCAGATACAGCAAATAACAGTTACTATCTTTTATATAACCCCATAAGTGGCTATTTTAATAGTGGAAACAATTATATTGTTGCAGTTAATTCGTATACCATCAACGCAGGCACCAATCAATTGTCCTTTCAGTTAGATGGAAATGATTTGTCTAATGGTTATTACACCATTATTTATGCGCCAAAGGGCAGCCTGACTTCTACCATACCTTTGATTGCATCTTTTACTTCTACTACCGTTAGTGTTTCTCCGGCTCCTACACTCACCTCTGTTTTTGCAGGCAATACCTACGACTACTTGTTTATAGATTCATCTGCGCTCACCTATCCTGTTGCATATACTAAAATTTATGTAAGTGTAAATGGGGGGGCAACAACTGCAATTGATAGCGTTAGTGGGGTTCCTTCCTATTATGCACATTACCATCTGACAAACGGAAACACCTACACCTACACGGTGAGTGCAGTCTATGCTCCAGGAAAAGAAAGTCCCTTCTCTAACTCCATCTTTGCCATACCTAATACCTTTACTCCATCGTGGGGTACATTGCCACAATATGCAGGTACAGGAAAAACTTATATGTCGGCCTCCTTGCCGGGAACAGGACTACCTATTAAGGTGTATTTTCAGAATGTAACCAACAGTACCAATAGTGGGTATCAAACAAATACTTATTACAACGATTCACTGCTTACTAGTGGCAATACTTACACGTATCAATATAAGTTTATAGATACCGTTGTAGGAATTTCAACGGCATCTAACTGGTCGGCTCAAAAGTCTGTATTAATTGCAGACTCTGCTCAAGGAGGATTTACCTACAATCTTAGTTTCTTAGATCCAACTACGATATGGGCACCAAATGGTATTGGTCCCGCAACTGACATTACGCCGGCAACAGAAGATATGACAGGACTGCGTATGATTTCACATGCAGCACCTGTTGGTCAACACCCACGAGTATTTATTAATCCAAGTGACTCTACCAGCATCAGATGGCGCTTGGCAAATACATACAGTGGTAAATCAGCAGCCCATTGGATACATGCGTTTACTACCATGCTGAATTTAGGTTATGGAACTACTGCTGGCAGATTTGCTGGAACGTTCAGTTATACTGGCTACTACAATAAAGACACGCTAGGTAATCAATATATTACCAATGGTGGTGAATGGAATGTTCAACCTTACTATAATTATCTTGCAGCAGGGGATACCAGTACAAACAGTGCTTATAACTACAGCACTTTGTGGAATGGAAACGGGGGCAAAATGACCTATATGTTTGCGCAAGAAGCAATGGAGTGCTGGTTGTACAGAAATCAATATGACCCTGCAACAGGTCTCAACTATTCAACCCGTGCAACCAAACTGGCAAATGCCATCACAACCTGGGCTAAAAAAGCGTTAGCTAATACCACTACACCTCTGAATGCAGTAAATGCATCGCAGTTTGGAGGAGCCAATATGTACTATGTATATGATTTCTTGTATGATCAGATGACAACAGGTCAACAAGACACCGTGCGTATGGCGTTGATGGCCATGTTGCCAGATAGCAGTAACTTTCATGGTATGGAAGCCACTTCCTATACCAATACATCCAACTGGATGACTTTCCCTCAGGGGGTAACTTATTTCTTCGCAGTTGAGGGAGAGCCTGGTTATACAGCTCAGGACACAAGCACTGTAAACTTATATTTAAGGGGTGTTTGGGACTTTCTAACGTATGGTGTGTATAGTAAAACGGGTAATGTGTACGAAGGGTTAGGTAAAGATCAATTAGATATACCTGATTTATATGCTGCTGCAAAAAGGGGGTATAGTATGCTAGGGCATCCATCCGTTAGAAGTTATGGAACCAAATATTTGCCTGCTATTGTACAGCCATTCGGGTATTCATTTTTGGGAACGGATTTGTTAGGTGGTACGCAAAGCAACAATTACTCTTATCCTTGGTTTAGTTCTCCATCTACAGGAGGATGGAGGCAGGGTCAAACAGATGTTCTAGGTTTAAAATGGATTTTTCCAAATGATACTGCTATTGATTATGTTTGGAAAAACTATATGCAACGACCTGTTGCAAATTATCCATACAACCCAAACCTTAGTCCTAATTATTATTTCTACACACAATTCGCTGATAACTATGGAAATGGCGTTGCAGCGGGTAGCTATTTTAATACCCGTATAACAGGCCTGTTGTTTGCTTCCGATTATTTCCCTTCTTCGCTAACCACCGAAGCGAAAGCTGCCTTCAATAATAACCCTATGTATTTTGATTCTCTGGGAGGTTTTGCTACAATGAGAAGTGGTTTCGATTCCACTGCCACCACAGTATTCTTTGCCAACAGACAAGATATGGGCGGTCATACCTATGCTAACAAAAATGAAGTGGTATTAAGTGCCTTAGGTCGTATCTGGTTTCCACGACCAAGTAGTGATGCCAACTCTCAATTTGATGCTTTAGCTGCAACGGGTGTAGGTTCGGCGAGTGGTATATTGGTTAATAATTATGGTGCAACATTGGATACATCTGCTTCAAGTGCCGATGGGGGAAATCTATCTGTTCCTGGAAAAATCGTTTACTTTCAAGACAGCAGCAATATGCTGTCCATAGCAGGTGACGCTACAATCCCTTACAGTTACAAATGGTACGGTCAGTTTGGCGGTTGGACAGGTGATAATCCCAACCTATCCCCACCAAGTGTAACAGCAGTAACGGCTAGTCCAAATAGTTTCAGGTACTCTCCATACTATAGCTTCGACAATACTTCTTACTACAACAGGCTTTCTTACAGTGATCAGGCTTTTACGCAGCCATCCTATTTGCGGTATGCTCAAAAAAATGCTACACCTAATGGTGTTTATAAAAAGATGTTCCGTACCGTTTCTTTAATTCAAGCCACTAATCCTTATGTGATCATCGCAGATGATAACCAATTGAATAGTAGTACGAATAACTATAAGTGGTTTTGTCAATTACCTACGGATGTTACGATTGCAAGTACTGCTGTTAACTTAACCAATGCAAATTATCAGAATGATATTATATTGAAAGAAGCCTCTGGAAACAGAAGATTATTAGTGCGTGTATTAAATAACAATGGGGCTATCAGCAATACTGTTCCCGGGTATTCGGATGCTGGGGCTTATGCCCTCTCCGGATTAAACAGATTAATGGTAGAAAGCAATAGTGTGGATCCTCAGTTTAAGGTATTACTATTTGCTTATAACAACGGAGACTCATTACCTATTACTACGTGGAATAATGATAAGAGCAGGTTATATGTTTATAATAAAGGGGTTACGAATACTATTGCTTTTTCATTGAATTCAGCGGGTAGGACTACCATCAGTTTAAATCCTACAGATACAGCTATTTACTGGACGGGCGCTCAGGATAGTTTATGGAATAATGCCAATAATTGGTCAACACTTACGGTGCCGACTGCTTCTTCTGCTGTTGTAATTCCGAATATTGGTATTACTACACTACAAAATGTGGGCGATCCTTCTTTGAATGATGATACAGCCCCAACAGTTTCTAACAACCTATATTTCCCTTATATAGGAGGAATGACAGATTCTGCAAGCACCATCACCATACAATCCGGGGCATCCATACGTATTGACAGTACACTTCAGTTAAGTGGTGATTTAGTATGTTATGGTACAACAGCCGGAAAGGGTACCATCAAAACAACTAGTATCTCCACTACTCCTATTACACCTAGCACTACCTGGGGGGTAAAGATTGAGTATAATAATGGAACAGGAGGTCAAACAGTAGTTGCCGGTAATTATAAAAGCTTGTCTGTTAATGCAACTGGCAATGGTTTGTTTACCGCAGGTGGTAACATAACCGTTTCTGATACGCTGAATCTTGGGACAGGAGATACGCTTAACATGAATAGTTATTCTCTCACAGGCACAATGTTGGTTTCAACAGGCACAGGTACACTTAGGACACAATCCACTGCCGCTGCTTCACTACCTGGTGGTGCTACATGGACAGGTCATGTAAACTACAACAATGTCAATGGAAATCAAACGGTGCAAAGTGGAACCTACGGAAGTTTGCTAGTTTCAAATACCTACAACAGTAACACTGCTAATGGCAATGTAAATGTAAATGATACATTGAATCTTGCTTATAGAAGTACACTAGATATGGGTGCCTATCAGATGGGAGGTACACTTTCCAGCGTTATAGGAACAGGATCCCTAAAGACAGCTAATACAAATACAACAGGGGCTTTACCTCCTAATCAAACATGGGGTGGGACCGTTATTTACTATAACACCAGTTCGCAAACAGTTTCAGCGGGTACTTACAGTAACCTAGACATTTCGGGTGGTAACAACGGACCTCGTGTATTTTGTGGTATAAGTAATCCGACAGACACTATCAAGCTGACGGGGTCTTTTACGCCTACATCAGGTACAACAACACCATTGCAATCTACTGTTGCCTTTCAGGGAAATAACCAGACAGTTCCTGCCAGTAATTTCTATAACCTCGATTTAACCGGAGGCTTTCAAACACAGTTATATAATGGGATTATTAATATAGCCGGTGTGTTTAAGCCGGGTAGTATAACTACTGCTGGTGGTTTAGGAACAATCAATTTCAATGGAACAACTATTGCACAGACAGTCCCAAGTTTTAATTATAACAACCTTACAATCAGTGGAACAAAAACGAACAGTGTAACACTAGGAAGCGCAATTGGTGTAAGTGGTAACTTATCCTTGAGTGGGTTATCGTTTACTAGTGGTTCATTGGTAAACTCAGGTTCCGTAATCACAATGAATGGTACTGCTGCGCAAACAATTTATGGTTCGTCTTCCATTCCATTTAACAGCTTAATCATAGCTAATACCACTGCAAGTGTGACTGCTACCAACCATTTATCACTCAATGGTAACTTACAAGTCAGTACAGGCGCAACGCTAGATATGTCTACTTTCGACTTAAGTGGCTTCTTTACATTAGCAACAGGAACGGGCAATGCGGGTACCATCAAAACGCAGAGTGTCAGTACTTCCCCTTTACCTTCAGGACTTACTTACAGTGGCACTGTAAAGTATTATAGTACAACCGGAACACAGTCTGTTATTGTTGGGACGTATAATAATTTAGATGTATCGGGAGGAACTACAGGTGGTAGAATACTCCCTGCAGGTACCATCAATGTTTCTGGCAACTACACCTCCAATTCAGGAACAGGCACCATTACTGTAACAGGAGACACTATCAACTTTAATGGAAACACAACTATTTCTGGCGCTACTAGCTTTAATAGTGTCATCATTTCCGCCTCTTCTACTTTAAATGCACCTACTGCTAACCTAAGTATAGCGGGTAACTTTATTAACAATGGAACATTCAATGCAAGCACAGGTAAGGTAATATTGAATGGTGTTAAACAGTCAATCATAGGGAACAATACCTTTAATAAGCTAACAAAGTCTGTGTCGGCTTCAGATACTCTTTACCTTCCTGCAGGATCAACACAGACCATCAATGACTCTCTTGTCTTAACGGGCACTTCTGGCAATGTGTTGTATTTATTATCCAGCACCGCAGGTACTCAGGCTCTCATCAACCCCATCGGAAAGAGAACCATTAGTTATGTTGCCGTTACGGATAATTTGAATAGTAATACAACAGCCATCAGTACCACTAACAGCTACAACTTTGGGGATAATACCAACTGGAACTTTGGTGCTGCATCTTACAAATGGATTGGTGCTGTAGATACCACTTGGGGCAATACTTCCAACTGGATTCCTGCACATCTGCCAGGAACTACTGATAGTGTTGTGGTAGCTAAAACAGGTTCTAACAACTTATCCATTGAAACTTCTCAGACAGTTGCAGGCATTACCATCAATGCGGGCAATACGGTTTCCTTATTAACTAATACTTTGTCTATTAATGGCAACTTTGTAAACTACGGTATATTCAATGGTCAGACTGGTACTACTATTTTCTCTGGCACAGCCAAGGTAGCTGGCACAGGTATAAGTAACTTTAATCACTTGACTATTGCGAGCGGTACACTTACAGATTCTAGTAGCAATATCAATGTTTCAGGCAACTGGTCTGACAATGGCACTTTTACGCCAATCAAAACGACTACTGTCACCTTTAATGGTACAAGTAATCAATTAATTACCAGAGCAGGAGGGGAAACCTTTGATAGCCTTTCTGTAACTAATACAGGTGGTGTTGTTTCTGCTTCTGATAACTTAACTGTAGGTACGTCTGCGTTGGTTACTATTGCTTCTGGTGCTGTTTTAGATATGGGAGCCAATCAGTTGTTGGGTGGAGCATCACTCACCACTTCTGGCACAGGAACCTTCAATACCCAATATGCTTCAGCTACGCCTGTACCAACTGGTAGAACCTGGGCATTTACCGTAAATTATAATAACGCGGCAGGCGCGCAATCTGTCATGGCGGGTACTTATACTACCGGACTTGCCATAAGCAATACTAGTGGTTCTCAAACTGCAAGTGGCGCAATCATCGTGAATGGACTACTTACACTAAATACAGGAAGTCTTCTGGATATGGGTTCTAATACCCTAACGGCTGGTGCTAGCTTTAGCAATGCAGGATTGGGAACCATCAAGACAACTGGTACTTTCCCTGCTAACAAGATTTGGACAGGCTCTGTCATATTCTACAGTGCAACGGCATATTACACTATACAACCAGGTACCTACAACAATATAGATATCGATGGAGGTACAGGTGCATCAAGAAATATGGATGCAGGTTCGGGTTTAGGCACAGGAACTTTCACTTTCAATGGCACCATCACTTGTTCAAATACGGGTGGTGTAGTCTTTAATAAAACTACTGTAAATATTGCTGGAAACAACCAAGCACTACCATCATTTAACTTCTATAACGTTGGGTTCACTGGCACCGATACAACAAAGCCGCCAACATTTACAAGCATTGCGGTATCCAATACATTCAACCCGGGATTATTTACCCGTATAGCAGCAGGTACTATCTCATTTATCATTCCTTCCGGTGGTGGCGTGGCACAACCAGGACAAACGATTCCTGCTTTCAACTACTACAACCTTACAATCTCGGGTGCAAGAACGGTTAATGTGGCTTTGGCCAGTAGTGGAACAATTGGCGTAGCAAACACCTATTCCAACACGTCTTCCTACACTTCCAGCAGCTTTGTAACAACTGGTAGTACAATAAACTTTAATGGTATGGGTACTCAGACTGTTCCTGCTTACAGCTATAATAACTTGACGATTAGTGGGGTACGAAGTGGTAATGTTACCCTAGCAAGTGGCACCATCAATGTGGCCGGAAACTATACCCGCTCTGCAACTTTCACAACTGGTTCATTGGTTGTTTCTGGAAATACGATAGTCTTTAATGGTACTGGTAATCAAACCATTTCTGCTGCTACCACAGAAACATTCAACAATTTAACTATAAACAATACAACTAGTGGTTCCAATACTATTGCATTAAGCACTAGTAACTTTATTGTAACGGGTACTTTAACGCTTACAAACGGTTATTTATCTTTGGGAAACAGCAATCTTACCGTGGCTACTATGCCTACGGGTTCTTCTTCTAGTTACTTTATTACGGGTGGTACAGGGTTACTTACCAAGAATAGTGTCTCTACAACGGCGATTACTTTCCCTATGGGAACAGCTACTTCTTATGCACCGGTTTCCATTGCCAATACCACTGGAACATCCAATCTTTCTGTTGCAGTAACGAGTCCAATTACATTAACGGTTAATACGCCTTCACAAATAGTCAATCTTCAATGGTCTGTACTCAGTTCTGCTGCTACAACTGCAACCATCTCTTATCAATTTAATGGTGCTGATGGTGCTACTAGTTTCAGTCCAACAACCTCTTGCGACTTAGGTATCTCAGCAGCTGGTTATTCAGTGTATACTGTTGGTACGCCTTCTGGTTCAAACCCCTACACCCTAAATAAAACTGGCATTGGGTTGGGCAGTGGCATCACAAACTTGTTTGTCGTGGGCAACACTGGAGCAATTGGATGTGTCACTGGTTCATATACTGGTTTAAATGGTGGTGATGCCAACAGTGCTACTAACTGGTGCGGCGGTCTTCCTACTTCAGCAACCAATGTTGTTATCAGTAGTACAACTCCGAAGCTTACTGCTAATCTATCTGTAAATAATTTGTCGCTAACGGGAGGTATCAACTTGAATGGCTTTGGTTTAACCATCAATGGAACTATCACTGGCTCTGGTAGTATAACGGGTTCTCCTGCATCTAGTCTTTCTTTGACAGGAAGTGCAGCTGGCACTGTATATTTTGATGCCACTAAAGCAGATACAACCAATGCACTCTACAACATGACAATCAATACATCCGGTACTGTTACGTTGGGCAATGCCTTATTCATTAAGGGAACTGTTACACCTACGGGAGGTACGCTCAACACTGGTGGCAACCTTACTTTGCTTTCTGACAGTAATGGTACTGCCCGTATTGACCAGGTATTGGGAACAATCTCTGGTAACGTTACAGTCCAACGATACATCACTGCAAAATCTGCCCGTAAGTACAGTTATATAGGTAGTCCGGTGGCGCAGTCAATCCGCAACAGCTGGCAACAACAGATTTATGTTTCTGGTTATGGAACAGGTGGTGTCCCTTGCGGAACTACTTCGGGAGATGGTGGTAGTACAGACAAATACAACAGCAATGGCTTCGACGCTACCCAAAACAACGCCCCAACGATCTATAATTATGTGGCTACTCCTGTTAATGGAAGCCGCTATGTCGGCATCGCCAATACCGAACAGACAACACTCTCTCCTGGCACTGGCTATGTTGTAAACGTACGTGGCAACAGAAATAGTGCAGCGGTTTCTTGTGCCAATCAACTGGAAACAAGTGCGCCTACCCCACCAGAAGCTGTAACATTAAGTGCTACTGGTACAATTACCAAAGGAGATGTTACGGTAGCATTGAATGATCCTGCGGTTCATAAATATACCTTGTTGGCTAACCCTTATCCTAGCCAGTTGAGTTATACAGCCTTTCAAGCTGCCAATGCCAATATCAATAATAAAATGTGGACATATAGCCCGTTTGGAAATGGCAACTACAGCACTTATTCTGCGGGTGTGATTGCCAATGGCGCTACAGGTTATGACGATGCGCATGGCGACTTTATAGCTATTGGTCAGGCATTCTTTGTGCAAGCCAATACAGCAGGAAGCGTTACTTTCCACGAGGCACACAAAGCAAGTGGCACCATCCCAAACACGCAATACTTTGGTGTTGCTAACAATAAGTTGCTAAGGGTTGGACTAAAGACAACGGCCGATAATTCATTGGATGAAGTTGTCATCAGGTTCAACAGTAATGGTTCTAAGGGGTATCTCGCAGATTGGGATGCTGAGTCCTTAAACACTTCTAGTCAGGTGTTATCTGTTGCCAAACCTGGTAAAACCTTGGCTATTGCCACATTGCCAGATAACTTAGCGGCAGATACAATACAACTAGGTTTAACCAGTAGTACCACAGGTGCATTCCGGCTAACTTTTAGTGATTATGCGGGCATCAATAGTGCCGCAACTATTACATTGGTAGACAAGTTCTTGGGTATTAACCAAGATGTAAAGGCAACACCTGTTTACGATTTCAATGTCTCCAGCGACACTGCTAGTAAGGGTAAGAATCGTTTTGCGCTGTTGTTTGGTGATATAGTACCATTGCCTGTAGACTTTACCAATATCAGTGCGGTACAAAATACACAAGGGGCAGCTATCAAATGGCGTATTGACAATGAAGCAAACATCGTTGGTTACGAAGTAGAAAGAAGCACCAATGGCACGGTATTCAGCACGATTACAAGTGAGAAGGCGACAGGTATAAACAACTACTCGGTTGAAGATGCGAGCCTTCCTGCCAATGTAACAACTTTGTACTATCGCATTAAGGCAATTGGCACTGATGGGGCAGTTAAGTACAGTTCCATTGCATCACTCAGCACTCATACTTCATCACTCATCACTATTAATGTCTATCCAAATCCTGTTCAGCGTACGCTAAACATTAATTTGAGCAATGCAGCAACAGGTAATTATGATGTGCGGATTGTAACAGTAGCAGGTAAGGAAGTGTATGGTAAGGCTGATGTTACGGTAACAGATGGCAAGTTGAGTCTGGATGCAAGTAACCTGGCAAGCGGTGTCTATTTACTCGAACTAACAGACAAGCAAGGCAATAAGCACCAAGAGAAGTTTTTGAAGGAAAGCAATTAACGTTTAATGAGTAATGCTCGTTGTTTGGGAGAATTAATTATTCTTTTCAGGTGTTAAAGCAAAGAGAAATTGCCGACTTACTTCCATCTGCAAGCATTTTCCTAAACACTTTGGGGTAGTGGGTTAAAATGTATGCTTTGGTAAAATTCCCATTTGGAATATATTTTATTGCAATAAATTAAAAATACAAAAGGAAGAAAGAAGCACTAATCGTTGCTTCTTTCTTCCTTTTTTGTCATTTGCAGCATTTGTGGCGCAAACCAAGAATATACTACCAATTATTTTTCAACTGCTCGTTGTAACCTGTCATTTATTGTTTTGCCAAGTCCATTGTTTGGCAATCGCTCGGCAATAATGATATCAAGGTTCAATTTGTCCAAACGGTGTAATGCGGCATATAAATTCCTTGCAGCTTCGGATAGGTCTCCATTTTTGGAGAGAATTTCTTGATGTAAAACTGGATTATTTCCTACTAAATCTTTAAATAATAATAGCCCTATCTTTTTGTTGGGATAAAGATTAATCAATTCAACCACATTATCTGCTAAATAAGTAGTTGTATTGGGCGAATAATGCCTCGACAGCATGCCAGGTGCAGATGGATCTTTATCATTTTTAGTATGGGTATGCACTTCCCCAATTACTTTTTCAATATCCTCCAGCGAAATTGCCCCAAGCCTGTACAAAACTGGCAGATTGTTCTCAAAGCCAATAATTGTAGATTCAACCCCATTATTACATTCACCCCCATCTAAAATAACTTCCAGATTATCTTCAAAATAGTTGTAAACATGTTCAGCACTAGTAGGACTAATTGATCCAAACGGATTAGCACTTGGTGCCGACAACGGAAAATCCAGTTGTTCCAATAAATTTAAGGTGAGCGGATGATTGGGTACTCTTACGGCAACAGTTGGTTTGCCCGCTGTAACCAGATCAGGAATATTGGGCTTCTTGTTTAAAAGTAAGGTCAGGGGGCCAGGCCAAAACTTTGTTGCCAGTAACATTGCAGCGTCAGGAATATCACAAGCAACCTCATTTAGCCAATCCGCAGACTTAATGTGTACTATCAGCGGATTATAATGCGGTCTTTTTTTTAGAGCGAATATTTTATTTACGGCTATTTCACTAAATGTATTACCAGCCAAACCATAAACCGTTTCGGTAGGTATAGCAATAATCCCATCATTGCTAAGTACTTGTTTTGCTAAATCTAAATTCGTTGTAATCAAAATATTGTGTTTAGTTACAGGCGTATTGCTGTTTAATTGCAAACTTAATTATTAATACAAATAAGCCTAAAAATATATGGCGGAAGATAAACTTACTAAAGTATTATCCAACAAACATGTGGGATAAGACACCCGACAAGAGTAGTAGTAATCTGGGCGGGATAACCACTCCGCTCGCCCAGAAATGCCAAAACCTGACAAGAGTAGTAGTAATCTGGGCGGGATAACCACTCCGCTCGCCCAGAATTACCAAAACCTGACAAGAGTAGGGGTAATCTGGGCGGGATAACCACTCCGCTCGCCCAGAAATGCCAAAACCCGACAAGAGTAGTGGTAGTCTGGGCGGGATGAGTGCTCCGCTCGCCCAGAAATGCCAAAACCTGACAAGAGTAGTAGTAATCTGGGCGGGATGAGTACTCCGCTCGCCCAGAAATGCCAAAACCCGACAAGAGTAGTAGTAATCTGGGCGGGATGAGTACTCCGCTCGCCCAGAAATGCCAAAACCTGACAAGAGTAGGGGTAATCTGGGCGGGATTAGTACTCATCCCGCCCAGAATTATAAAAAGAGTGCTGACTTTATGCAAAAGAGTGCTGACTTTGCCTCTTTTCGGGCTGAAAATGAGGCAAAAACAAAAGCCTTTCAAGTTAGGTTAAACAACTTTTTCAAATAAAAATATAGTTGAGAGGGTTGTGGTTGGATAAGGTTAGTTTCGTTTCTCATTAAAAAAATGATTGTTATGCAAAGAAAACAAAATGTTGCCAGAGATTACCGACACCTCACTCCAGAGAAAAAAGTAATTAAGTACCTACAAATTCAGGGCAAAATGTCGGCATCGGGAAGTGTCTTCATCAACACCTCCTTGGTATTTACGTATGCACTTGGATTAATCAAAATAAATGCTATCACCACTGCCCTGAACGCTCAAGCAAATGGTGGCAACGGAACTGCAGATGCAGTGGCAAAAGCAGTGATAGCGGCTGAAAAATTTATTGATAACTGGGCCGATCTTGTTGACTTGATTGCCAATGGCGATTCAATTATTATTGTTTCATCTGGTTTCGATGCCACAAGTGCAACCACTACGCCTGGCGTTATTAATGGACAACCAATTTTGGATTTCACCCCTCAAAAGCAAGCAGGTTCCGTGCTGTTGCAAGTAGAAACAAAAAGCATTACGGTGGATCATCCTACCATTACTTATGTAATAGGAAGCGATTTGGATACCCTCACCCGTAGTGGCGATTTGATGTTTTGCACCGATGTTTCCATTCGATTATTTTGTATTACTGGCAAAAAAGAGGCATTGGTTACTGGCTTGCCTGCTGGTACTAAATTGCAATGTGTTTGTGTGGTTACAAGTGCCGCTGGGGTAAGCACTTATAGTAACGTAATTAAATTTCAGGTATAGTAAAAGCCTTTTACTTTTAAATATTGGGTTATAAGCAAAAGAGACCGCCTAAATGGGTGGTCTCTTTTTGTTTGTAATAAGTTATATAAATGGGTACTTAAACAAGCATTTCCCAATATTTTCAAGACCAAAAAATTGCCAGAGTCACATGGTATTGAGTTTTTTTTCGGATTTAAGTCAGAAGCCATCTAAAGAAGACCCGTGTCACGATAAGAAACTATTCCCAACGGTCATAGCCAAAAAAGAATTAAACAGATATTCTTAGCTTGGTATTGCAAAATACTTATACTGTCTGTGGATAAAACCCTAGTCATTTTCACGAAGCTTTGTTGGATATTTGGAGGCGAAAGAAAAGATAGTAGATATTAGTTAGTAGATATTGAGTCAAGTTGTCGAATGCTATCTACTATCTATTATCTACTAGTTATTATCTACTATCTAGAAGTCTATGTGTCAATTTTCTCATCTTCACGTTCATACGCAGTACTCCTTATTGGATGGGGCGGCTAGCATTGGTAGCCTTTATAAGAAGGCAGCAAAGTACAATATGCCTGCCATCGCTATTACCGATCACGGTAATATGTTCGGCGCTTTCGAGTTTGTGGCGCAGGCATGGAAGAACACTAAAGTAGTGGGTAAGAATGCAGATGGCAAGGATATTCTGGAACCAACAGTGAAGCCGATTGTGGGTTGCGAGTTTTATGTGGTGGAAGACAGGCATGCAAAGATTTTTACTAAAGATAAGAAAGACCATCGCTTTCACCAAGTATTATTGGCAAAGAATAAACAAGGGTATCAGAATTTGATTAAGCTTACTTCACTCGGTTTTATCGAGGGGATGTATAGTAAATATCCACGTGTAGACAAGGAACTGATTGAAAAATACCATGAAGGATTGATTGCAACCACCTGTTGTATTGGTGCGTATGTGCCACAAACCATATTGAAGAAAGGAGAAGAAGAGGCTGAAAAGGAGTTTAAATGGTGGTTGGATTTATTTGGTGAGGATTATTATATAGAAGTTCAACGACATCAGATACCAGAGCAAGAAATCATCAACCAGACGTTGTTGAAGTTTGCAAAGAAGCACAACGTACCGGTGATTGCTACCAATGACAGTCACTATACCAATCAAGACGATTACAATGCCCACGATATATTATTGTGCATCAATACCGGAGAAAAGCAGTCTACACCAGGCTTCGATGACTTCTCCAATGACGACATCATGATTAAGAACCGTCGGTTTAAATTCCCGAATGATCAGTTCTATTTCAAGTCGCCAGAGGAGATGCAGCAACTTTTTCACGACATTCCGGAGAGTATCGATAACACCAATCAGATAGTAGATAAAGTAGAAGTGTTGAACCTGAAGAAAGATATCCTACTGCCCAACTTCCCAATCCCTCAGTCCTTTAAAGTGCATGCAGATGATACCCTCAACCAATGGGAATACCTGAAACACCTAACGTATGAAGGTGCAAAAGAACGCTATATTGAAATTAGTGAGGAAGCGCAGGCTAGGATAGATTTTGAGCTGAATACCATTCGTATCATGGGTTTTGCGGGTTACTTTCTCATCGTAAGTGACTTCATCAAAGCAGGGCGTGATATGGGGGTTTTTATCGGTCCTGGTCGTGGCTCAGCTGCGGGTAGTGTGGTGGCCTATTGTACTGGAATTACCAACATAGACCCTATTAAATACAACCTGCTATTTGAGCGTTTCTTGAATCCAGATAGGAAGTCAATGCCCGATATTGATACAGACTTTGATGATGAGGGTAGGCAAAAAGTAATGGACTATGTGGTGCAGAAGTATGGGAAGTCGCAGGTGGCGCAAATTATTACTTATGGTACGATGGCTGCCAAAAGTAGTATTGCCGATGTGGCGCGTGTGATGGATTTGCCATTGGCAGAGAGTCGTGCCTTGACTAAAATGGTTCCTGACAAACCGGGGACAGATTTAGGTAGGGTTTTACAAGCCCCATTAACCAAGAAAGACGGAGAAAAAAGCTTGGAAGAGAAGGAGGGTTTACAACCTGAGGACTTAGATAATATCAGACAACTAAGGGAGATCTATAATGGAACAGATATTCGTTCGCAGGTATTGCATGAGGCAGAGAGATTAGAGGGAAGTGTACGTAATACTGGCATTCACGCGGCGGGAATTATCATTGCCCCAAGGGATTTGACGGAGTTGATTCCGGTAGCTACATCGAAGGAATCGGAGTTGTGGCTGACGCAGATAGAAGGTAATTCTATTGAAGAAGCAGGGGTAATTAAGATGGACTTCTTGGGATTGAAGACGCTGTCTATCCTGAAGACTGCCTTGGAATTGATTAAGCAGAATCATGGAGAGGATATTGTGATTGATGATATTCCGTTGGATGATGAACTTACTTTTCAATTGTACCAGAAGGGAGAAACCAATGCTACTTTCCAGTTTGAAAGTGTGGGGATGCAGAAGTACCTACGCGAATTGAAGCCCGATAAGTTTGCGGATTTGATTGCGATGAATGCCTTGTATCGTCCGGGGCCAATTGCCTACATCCCTAAGTTTATCTTGCGTAAACATGGTAAGGAGGAGATAACTTATGACGTGGATGATATGGCAGAATACCTGGAGGAAACTTATGGTATTACGGTGTATCAGGAACAGGTGATGTTGCTTTCCCAGAAACTGGCAGGCTTCTCCAAAGGTGATGCGGATGTACTCCGTAAGGCAATGGGTAAAAAGCAGCTTTCGGTACTGGATAAGATGAAGAAGCAGTTTATGGATGGAGCAACTGCAAAAGGGCATCCGATTGATAAACTGGAGAAGATATGGACTGACTGGGAAGCGTTTGCACAATATGCCTTCAATAAATCGCACAGTACCTGCTATGCTTTTGTGGCTTACCAGACTGGGTATCTGAAAGCGCATTATCCGAGCGAGTATATGGCGGCGGTGTTAAACCACGCCGGAAGTATTGATAAGATTACGTTCTTTATGGAAGAATGTAAGCGTATGGGTATTAAAGTATTAGGGCCTGATGTAAACGAATCGTTGAAAGGGTTTGCGGTGAATAGTAAAGGGCAGATACGTTTTGGCCTCGGTGGATTAAAAGGTGCGGGAGAAAATGCAGTGGAGAATGTAATTACAGAACGTAAGAAGAATGGCCCGTATAAAGATATATTCGACTTTAGTGAGCGGATAGTGAGTAAGAATGTAAACAAAAAGTCCCTGGAGACCTTTGCACAGAGTGGGGCATTTGATTGTTTTCCCGAACTGCATCGGGCACAATATTTCTATACGGCGGAAGGAGATAAGGCATCGGGTTTGGAGAAGATTATCAACTATGGGCAAACGAAACTTTCTACGGAAGCTAATACGGGAAATAGCTTGTTTGGAGAGTTGCCATCAGCAATGGATGTCCCTCAGCCCAAGATTGCGCCTTGTCCTGAATGGTCTTTGACGGAGCAACTAGACCATGAAAAAGAGGTGACAGGGATGTTTATGAGTGGGCATCCACTAGATCATTATAGGTTTGAGTTGAAACATTATGGTATAATGATACTCAGTGACTTCAATGAAATTAAAGAAAGTATCACTTTGTCTCAAGCCAATGTAGGTAAGAACTTTAAAATTGCTGGTTTAGTGACGCAAGCACAACACCGAAAAACTAAGACAAATAGGGATTTCGGCATTCTAGCTTTGGAAGATTATAGTGGTAAGACAGAACTTGCCCTTTTTGGAGAGGATTATGTGCGATTCAAACATTACTTGGAAGTAGGAAAAAGCCTTTTTATAACAGGC
>Ga0208741_10000445_pt1 | contig 20021 bp, 20 predicted proteins | sample CryBogCBE03Jun09_FD_184576 | JGI IMG/M metagenome (GOLD analysis project Ga0208741, IMG submission 184576) | Freshwater microbial communities from Crystal Bog, Wisconsin, USA - CBE03Jun09 (SPAdes) | ecosystem: Environmental > Aquatic > Freshwater > Lake | place: Crystal Bog, Wisconsin, USA...
TTCATGCACGGTGGGGCGGAACTGGAATTTCGCGGGGTCGACCCCCGTGTCGACCCGGACCAATTCCAGTTCCGCCCCCAATCGCCGTCATTCTGGCAGTACCGCCCTGGGGGCGGCAAGCGCCCCCAGACCCCCGCCTCGGCTGGCGCTGCGGCGGGGGCGGTACTGCCTCGATTTCATGCACGGTGGGGCGGAACTGGAATTTCGCGGGGTCGACCCCCGTGTCGACCCGGACCAATTCCAGTTCCGCCCCCAATCGCCGTCATTCTGGCAGTACCGCCCTGGGGGCGGCAAGCGCCCCCGCCGCGGCTGGGGCCCGCGACCAATCGAGAGGTTGAAATCGAAGGGGGCGAAACGCCCGTCGGGTGTCATTCGAGAGCGTCATTTCCGAGCGCTCTCGATACCCATGGCTGTGCAGCTCATGCCCGCGTCGACATACGGTCCGAACAATGACCGCCGCTTTGTGAAGGTGGCGTACAAAGGCGCAGAGACCTTGCGAACCTCGCACCTGATGGTGGCGGTGGGCCAGACAAGCATCTCGGTGCCGATGTATACCGAGCCTCTGTCACCGCAAGCCCAGGGCTTGCTTGAGACAATGACGACGCTCAAGGCGGACTACCCGAAAGATGCGCCGCCGCCGCTGTCGTGGCCGCTGAAGTACACCAATAGCACGCCCAAGGATGTGCAGTTTAAACTCCAGGGTGACCGCACGTCGTATTACACGGTGAAGGTGGTGGATGGCGAGCTCGTCACCACCCCCACCACGCTGGCGTGGGCGCTGGAGATGAGTCAGGCTGGCGGTATTCGGGCCATGATTCAGTATCACGTGGGCGTGGCCACCTATAAAGAGGAGTCGTACGCCTCGGCCTATGCGCAAAGCGTCGTCTTCGTGGAGGACAGCTTCATGGAGTCGGACCTGCCGTTCGAGTTTCCGAGGAAGGGGTCACCGCATGCCGAGTCGACCCCTGCGCCCCTTCCCGCTCCGGAGGAGGCACCTGGCGCACCGGCGCCGCAGCCACGCGCCGAGCCGCTCAAGTCGCGGCTGTTGAAACTGAAGCGCAAGCTGTTTGACATGCAAGAGGAGACGGACGCTATTCTAGAACAGCTTTAAAGCCAGTATCCATCGCACTCTCTTCGCACGTCGTCCGGCACGCTCGTCTCCGTCGGCCACGCGGTCAGCACCGTCAGGTTCGCCTCGGTGGGTCGGAGCGCATGCATCTCGTAGCCCCCCACCACCAGGTCGTGGCCGCACGCGCCCGCCGGGGCGGGGTAGCACCGCTTGCGATAGTAGACGACGGCGGGGTCAAAGACGCCGCCGCGCGCCCACGGCTCCTTGTGAATCCACGCCATGTCGCAGCTGAGCGGGGGCAGCACCGCGATTCGGTCCTGAGCCGCCGCCGCCGCAATGAGTCGCTGAATGAGGCGCGCCACCTCCGCCTTGGTGGCGGTGTCGGGCAGGGCGGCGAGCGCGGGGTCTAGCTCGAGATAGCCCCGGGTTAGCACCTTGCCTCGCCAAGAGCGCTCGTGGGCCACCGGGCGCCAGGCGCCTGCAGCCACCATGAGCGCCCGCCGGCTCGTCAGCAGCCGCTCGCCGCCGGCCCAGTTGGCGCCGCACCCCACCAGGTGCACGAGCGCCGACGAGTGCCAGCCGGCCAGGGCCGCATCGCACCCCCCAAACAGCCACTCGGGCGAGCCGACGAACCGTCCGGTGCCAGAAAACCGCTCACCGCCCGGCAGCAGGGATGCGTCGGGGGGCACGTGCAGGTCCAGATACGGCATGTGCACGCCCATCAAAAAGCTGGACTTGTACAGCGCCCAGCGAGGCGCATCCTCCGGGGCGTGTGACGCAACCACGTCCGGATCGACAAAGGATTCTCCGTCGCGCAGCCGGTCCAATTCGCAACTGGGCGGCCAGTGGACTGCTGCGTGCTCCGCCACGGTGCGACCATCAAACGCGCGCGTCTGCCAGAACGGATGCGCTCGACTCTCCTCTGACGCAGCAGCCCAGAGCATCTTCCAGTCGAGCGACGACCCGTTGCACGCCGCATTGCGCAAGCTGTCGTTCAAGAGTTCTTGGTCCGCAAAGTTTCCGATCCGCACGCCATCCTTTTCCTGTGTGTCGAGCGAGTCAGCGGGATTCCAAAGCGGCGCAGCCCCTTTTTTACCTTGATGGCGATTATCTTGACCGCCATCGCCACCACCTGTGCGTGCGTCCACGCGGCTGCGTTTCCGGGCCGCGCGCCGCGAAGGTAAAAGATGCCGCCATTGGCCCAGCCCTCCATCATGTGCACCAGGTCGGCGTCCCCTACAGCCCCACGGTGCAGGTCTGGGTAGGGGTCGCGCTCAAAGATGACATCCAGGTCGGTGTGCAACACGTTCAGTCCCGCCGCGGCCAGCACGCTCGCCACGTGGTAGCGCTGAATCTCAATCTCCTCGGTGCCCTGCTGCGTGATGACGGTGGTCCACACGCAGGACGTGCCCGGCACGCGCTCTCGCAGGACGTTGCAGTCGCCCGCGTTGGGCGCCACCGCGACCCAGTGCGAAAACCCCACGTGCGAGAGCTGCAGCGCCATCTGGGCCGCCATCTCGACCCAGTGCGACTGCCAGGCGTTAAAGGCGAAGACAATGACCTCGTTTTTGACCGATACATGGGTTTTGATGCGTTCCACGACACTGGGGTCCGCCACGTCGCCAGACACCTCCGCCGGGCTTGCAGTGATGTGGTACCAGGGACTCTCCACAAATGGCAGGGCGGAGCGCGCGCCCTGCGCCGCGCACAGGAGCAGCAGAAACCGAACGCTCATCTATGTGAAGCATGAAAACATATTTGTAGCAAACGAGCCGCATACGTAATGAAGCAGCAGACGTCATACCTCATCACAGTCAATAGAATTTTGCTGCTATGGCTGGCGGTGCGAGCCGTCAATCTATTCATCTACTTCATCGCAGAGCACTCGGCGTTGCACACCGAAGCCCGGCTTTTGGTGCAGCATCTGTGCGATACCACGCACAACCGCAAGATTAGCGGTGCGCTCATCGACTGTGCGCAAGCCCGCACGCTGCTCAACACAAAGTCTTTTAGCGTCACATGGGCGCTCGAAAAGATGCTTCGCACCATTGTGTTTGACTGCTGGGCCAACGCAACGCACGGCCTGGCGTCGCTGGTGCAGCTGCTTGGGCTGCTCACCACGCTCATCTTTACGAGCGCCATATGCATGCAAAACATGTATTTGGGCGCGCAGCGCATCCGCTACGCGCGGTCCGAGTACGGCGAGTCGTGGGGGGAGACGCTCGGGCTGAGGGGACGCATTCCGATGGCGCTCAAGGGGCGCGCGGCGGCGCGCGCGGCGGAGGAGTTTGAGGAGGAGCCGTCACGCGAAAAGTTTGATTAGACAATGACGCCACCCGTCCCACGGAATGCAATACGCTCGGGGGGCATAAACCTAAAACCTAAACCTAAACCTAAACCCCTCAAACCCCCGCCGCAGCAGAGAGGGCGGCGGGGGGTCTACGCATCGTCGTCCGATTCCGACTCGATGTCCTTGTTCACCGCCTTGAAGGCTCCATCCAGCGCACGCAAAGTGAGAGGTTGTCCTCCATACCCCGCCCAGCTTGGACGAAACCGTGTCGTTGCGCCCAACACGCGCCGTGCGCTTGAACTCCACGGCATGGCAAAGATGCGTCGGTGATATGCAAGCGATCTTTTTTCTGGAATGGGGATGCCCGCATCATACGCTTCGTTGATTCGTTCATCGTCCTCTACAATGGCGGGTGTATACAGCACGGCGTTCATCGCAGTGAGTTCCTCCGTGCTCAGGCAGAGAGACAGAAAGAGAACAAACAAGCCGTAGACGCACAGCTCTTCGCACGCCTCGTCGCGGAGAATAGAGTCCCACGGAATGCAATACGTCGAAAGCGCAACGTCCCCTTCGTTTGCGTATCCTCCATAGTCCGCCGCGCGCACACGCACTTCGTTGTGGTTGCAGTCGTACAGAAAGTTTGCATTCTTCACATCCACGCACCAAAGTTTGTATGTTTCGTGCATCGCACGCACCTCGGCGAGCGTCGCTTTCAGCAGTTTGAGGGCGACGCGCTGCGGCACGTGGTGAATGTCAGCCAGCGAACCGGGCGCAAACGGCATGACGATGGCTCGAATCCCGGTGAGACTGCTCAGCGCACGCGCCGGTATTCGGTCCGTTGGGGTTGTTCCGCTGAGGAGGTCAACCAACTCCATCCGGTCCACGACGCTAATCTCCGCAACGCTCTGCCAGCTCGGTGATGCTCCAAACACCTTCAACACCAAGTGCTGTGGTAGATTGTGCGACGCGGGCGGTCGGAGCGTGAGTTTCCACACCCTTGCATATGCCCCGTGTCCCACCACCTCGTCCAATTCGTACTCTCGCCGTGTTGGCTTGTGACGGACGAAGATGTCCCAGTTTCGGGTCCCTCGAAGCGCCTCTTCAGCCGAGGTGCTGCCCTTTGTGCAAAAGACGAGGTCTCTGAAAAACGCGGGCCATCCCTCGAGCGGTGGCTGCTCGGACACTCGGCCTGCGCACAGTGTCCGGTACACGGCGCTCGAATGCACGGGGGCGCCGTAGACGGACATTGCACTCTGTATCGAGCGCCTGTTAATACCCGAGCGCGAACCACGGCGCCGGTACTTATAAAATACAGATCACCAAGATATGCTGCGCGCGATTGCGCTCTGCGCGCTCATTCAGGCGTGTACTGCACGGCCGCTTTTGATAGACGGTATCAGTTTTAACAACGAGCCGATGGCTTTTATGCGTTTTGACTATCTGTACGACACGGTCGACTATTTTCTCTTGTCGGAGAGCGAATTCACTCAGCGCGGCGAGCGGCGCATTCTCCCATCCGAGCAGACGCACCACTTGCTCGCGCCGTACGAAGACAAGATACTGCGCGTCAACGTCAACTACACGGGGTTTGACCAAACCTCGTGGCGTCGCGAGGTGCATCAGCGGGACGTCATTGCGCACACCGCACTCGAGCTGTTCCCGTCCCAACCATTCATTCTAGTCATTGCTGATGCGGACGAGGTTCCGGAGCGCGCAAACTACCAGCTTTTGCGAGGCATGTACGATGAGTTGAGCACGCACAGGGTCCACTTTCATACGCAACTTTTTTATTATTCCTTCGAATGGTTTGCTCTTGACATACGAGATCATCGGAGTCTGTTGATCTGGCAACACACCTATGCAGTGAACGACAAGCTCCTTCGGGCAAGTGAGCGAAAGCACAGTTTTACGGCTGATATGCGTTACTCTTCGCCGGGCTCTGGGCACACGGCTGTGCCCATGGTTGGCGGCTGGCACTGTTCAGCGTGCATGTCCCCCGAACGAATCTCAGAAAAAAGCAGGTCGTTTGCGCACACCGAGTACCCCGTCGTTTCAATCGAGTGGGCTCGTCACTGCATGGCGAACGGCGTTGACTTGTTCAACAGAAGCAACGTCCGTTTTTCGCGCAACGACCACGCCGAAACAACGTTCCCTTATTGCGGGGGGTGCAAAACCCTGGCGGAGTGGATAGAAATTATTCCGACCGAGGACCACCTACACGGGGAGAACCCTTCGGTTTCTCCATGAATTCCAAGCCTTGGCAATTCCGCCCACAACACACGCCGCGCCGACAAAACTGCCGACTATGGCCAGCGCAAGCCCCGTGCCGGCGTGCGCCCTCCCATCCAAGACGTGATGTGCTGACGCACCCGGCGGCCCGGGGGCTGCGCTCGCGAGTGCGAAGAACAGAAGCCCCCGCATGACACTTTGCTCAGTTGAAACAGCAAATATAGTAGTCGCGTTGTGAATGGTTACATGCTGCTCTCGGCGGTTCACCCTGTTCGCCCAGCCGGACGCTTCGGTCCCTACGGCGGTCGATATGTCCCAGAGAGTTTGCACGCGGCGCTTCACGACTTGGAGGAGGCGTACCTGTCGCTCGTCGGCGACGCCTCCTTTCAAGAGGAGCTGGACTACACGTTGCGGAACTATGTCGGCCGCCAGACGCCGCTCACCTTTGCGAAACGGCTCACCAAGCATCACTGGCGGCGGGACGGGACGGGCCCCGACATTTATTTGAAGCGAGAGGACCTGTGCCACACCGGAGCGCACAAAATCAACAACGCGCTGGGCCAGGCGCTCTTGGCGAAGCGTATGGGTAAGGAGCGCGTGGTTGCTGAGACGGGGGCTGGGCAGCACGGCGTCGCCACCGCCACGGCGTGCGCGCGCTACGGCTTGGATTGCGTGGTCTACATGGGCGCGGCGGATATGCAGCGCCAGGCGCCAAACGTCAAAAGGATGAAGCTGCTGGGCGCCGAGGTGCGGTCAGTGACGGCTGGCACGGGCACCCTGAAGGATGCAACCAGCGAGGCGATTCGGCACTGGGTGACGCACGTGGAGGACACGCACTACATCCTGGGCAGCGTGGCTGGGCCGCACCCCTACCCGTCGATGGTGCGTGACTTTCACGCCGTCATCGGGCGCGAGACGCGCGCGCAGTGCCTGGCTGCGTTCGGCGGCGCGCCCGACGCGCTGCTGGCCTGCATCGGCGGCGGCTCGAACGCGATGGGCCTTTTTCACGACTTTGTGAACGACCCGGACGTGCGGCTCGTGGGGGTTGAAGCAGCGGGCCACGGGCTGGAGACGGGCAAACACGCCGCGACGCTCACGCGCGGCTCGCCGGGCGTGCTGCACGGCGCGTACTCGTACGTCCTCCAGGATGCAGAGGGCCAGATTGTGGAGCCGCACAGCATCAGCGCCGGCCTGGACTACCCGGGCGTGGGGCCGGAGCACGCGTACCTCAAAGACTCTGGGCGCGCCGAGTACGTCTCCGCTACGGATGAGGAGGCGCTCCGGGCCCTGCACCTCTGCTCGCGGCTGGAGGGCATCATCCCCGCGCTGGAGACGAGCCACGCGCTTGCACACCTGGAGGTGCTGTGCCGGCAACTCCCGCACCGGGCGCGTGTGGTGGTGAACCTGTCGGGGCGGGGAGACAAGGACCTCGCGACGCTATGAGGAATGTATATACTATTCTGTTCGGCTTTCACAAATGATCGCTCTCCGACGTCCTCTCATGCGCATGAGCTTTGTTCGTTTCGTCATGGGCAAGCCTTACACGGGCGAAGACTGGGAACAAGTCAAGGCCGAGGAAAAGAAGAGCCCGCCTGCGCCAGCGAAGTTTACCAAGTCGTTTCAGGCCTACCTCGACATGGTGGCAGACGACAGAAAGAAGACCGCCGAGGAGTGGAAGACGACCCCGAGTGTTCACACGATTTAATCGAACGCGAGAGTGCTCGCATACCCCTCGATTCCTGCCTTCTCAAGGGCGGCCCCCCTGTATGCGCCGCCAGGGGACAAGACGAATACTGTACGAGTGACGCTTACACATAGACAGACTTGCCGTCGATATGGTCTAGCAGCTGCTGCATAGTGACGTGCTTGTCAGTCACCACCCGGGCCTCAATCTTGTCAAAGAGGGCACCCTCCTCCTTGGTGCAGCCGGTGCTGTGCTTGTAGGCTTTCTTGATGGCATCCACCTGGTTGTAATCTAGGCTGTAGGACGGCGGCTGGCGAGCCGCCTCGAGCACCAGGTGCTCCAGCAGTGGTTTCTCGGTTGGCTTGCAGTAGCTCGCCTTGGCGTTTGAGGCGACGCGGCTCGCGTGGGCGGCCCCGCGCTTGAAGAGGCTGGGCTTGGGAGGGGCCTCGGTGTCGCCGCTGGTGACGGTGGACATTGCTCTGTCGCGCGCCGTGGCAAAGTATTACTGTCCCTAAAATACCCGCGCAATGCTGCTCGCCAAGCTGTACGTGTCGACGATGCTCTACGAAGGGTTCGAGCGCGGTTCAGACCGCGTCGTGCTCGAGTTGTCGCACGGGCCGCTCGCGCGGCATCTCGCGAGAGAGTGTGTGGAAGACTTGCTCAAGTGGCTGCAGGTTGCGTACCCTGACTTGGTGACGAGCGTCGTGCTCACGCCAGCCGGCGGGCTGGTGATGCATCTGCACCGTGCGTGATATATTACCCACGCGGTGGCTCGAGGTAAGATGGAACGCATACGACGTGTGGCTCTGGAGTTGTGCAACCCGAATGACCGTGCGGGCGTGCGCTTCATCGGGCCTCGCAAACGCCGGTTCAGCCAGATGCTGACGATTGAGAACCTGGAGGGGGCGGATATGGGCCAGCTGTGCGAGCGCGTCAAGCCCGCGGTGGTGTTTTTGCGGCTGACGACCGGGGCGGATGCGGCGCTGGGCTCTCGGCTGGACGTCTACTTGCCCTCGGGCACGGCGGCGGTGGTGGGGGCGCTCAGCCAGGCTGCCTATGCGCTCAGCGCGGGGGCACTGGCGTTGGCAGTGGGGATCTTGGCGCATCGGGCGTGAGTGATGCAAAGTACCGTTCTATAATGGCGCGGTTGTAGTAGTCGTACTTTATCAAAGATGGGTCTTTTGAGAGAGCAATCATCCGAGCCGTAAGCGAGTTGGCTCTTTTATCGGCCGGTACTTTTTTTTCGAGCCAGGCATTGTCCAGGACACCCGCGCACAACGCAGCAAAAGCAGTCTTGGCACCCGGCCCAAAGCCATCAACAGTCTGGACGCCTGGCATGTTGGCGACACTGGGGCGGAGGCGCGCCCATGCTTTCTGGGCTTCGTCCAGGAGCCGCCGATTTACCTCGGTCGTCTTTGTTGGGTCAAGACACTTGGACATGGCAATGATGTCTTCGATCGGTTTGTCATCCTCGTCGTTCGGGGGCGGCTCTTGAAACGGGGCTTGACCACAGTGGCTCGCCTGTTTGTAGTCCCGCTGGGCGTAATACAACGGCAGGTCGAACGCATCGATGTTGTGGGCGCACGCGTTTTTGTCTTTGGCTAACGTATAGTCGAGGCTTTCGAGCGTCACCTCCTGCGCGCCATGGGTGCGTGCAAGCGTCTCGATACGATCGAGGAGGACGCGACCGGCACCACTCCCCGGCGCTGCAACGATAGCTATGACGTGCACCTCGGTCGCACTCTTAAAATAATAAAGTGCCAGTCCGACGAGCTCGCGCTCCAACCACGCCTCCGCCACGAGTTTTCCTTTCTGCAGCATAGCGTCGGTTAAGTAGCCACTGTTCAGGGTACCGTTTCCAATGTCGAGCCCAATACGCGTTCGCTTTGCGCACTCGCCGGCAGCGCTCGGGCTGTGTTGCGAAGTGAACGAAAGCTGGTCCGGGCGCACGCGCGACCTGACCCACGGGGCGACGGTTTGCATAAGCATCGGCACGCGGTTTCTTTCTATGAGGAAGTCTGTTCTAAAATCTTTTAGGGTGAGACTCATGCATCTGTTCAGCGACTTCGTGTATATATCAAGGCGTTCGAAAGGCGGTTCTCTCGTCGGCCGCCAGAATATAAACACCGATGACCTCCTCATTGTCGTTATAGTACTCCAGCCGCCCTTTGCCCACCGGGACAAGTTTGTATTCCTTGTCGGGGTCGCCGGGCGCGAAAAACACATTTTTGCCAGACGCGTCTCGCAGTAGTTGGGAGGGAACATCGCCTGCTTCTATTTGTAAAATCGGGGGCGGTAGAAGGCGGGTATGCTGCGCGGGCGCGGGCGGGTAACGCGGGTCTGGGGCGGCAAGTAACAGCTTCGACTGTTCTTCCAAGTACGCGCCTTTTCTGTTGCTTAGAGCATCCAAGAGCGCGGCTTTTTTGGCCGACCTCGCATCAGATATCCTGTCTTCGAAGTCCTTTAAGAGTATCTGGTTGACACGTGCCATGGTCTGAGGTATGGTCAGGTCGCGCCCAAGCAAATTACTCGACCCTGACAAGAAACCCGCGATGGCCTCGGCATCTTCCCGCTTGATTTGCGACAGCCCCATCCCCCCGCCTCTCATGATAAGCACGTTGTCGTTTTCCATCAGTCGCGTAAACTCCTCGATCGAGCTCGCCTTCAGGTCGAGTCGTGCCTCCGTGAGTGCTTGTTCTTGTGCCGATATTTTGTCAGGGTGTTTTTCGCTGAAGTAGAGTGGTAACACTGTGAGCGTCCCCATCACTGCCGCTGCAATAGCCTGGTGCATCGGGTTACCCACGGTTGAATTCGTTAGCCACTTGCCAGTGACGCCGTTGGCGAGTGCTATCGCTCCGGTGAATGCCAGTTTGCTCCACGAAGCCGCCAACGCAGCTTGAGCAAGGCTGCCGGCAGTTGAGACAGCATAACCCAGCACGATGGCAAATGGGACGCTGGCAGCCCCCGCTGTCTTGACAACGAGTGCGCCCAGCTTGCCTGCGTTTGTCCGCTCAACCGGCCGCATGTGATGTTCGTAGAGCAAGTTCTTTGCGTAAAGCGCCATAACCGGCAGAAAGTAAAAGGCGCAGTTGTAAAACTGGCTATATGCAGCACTCATTTCAACCAAGCAAGCTCCGATGGACAAGGCTGTCGAATATTTAAAATACGTCGAGTATGCATCACTCCACCGTGTCTCCCCACCCCAAGCGCGGTCTTCCTGCCGCGTGTTGCGAGCGTTCGTCACGTTAAGCCAGGCGCGAAAGAACGGGATGACAGCCCCTGCTGTCAGAAGGATGCTCACCATCTCGGGGTTTACCGGAGAGGCGCCCTCGGAATAAAACGCACCATCTGGCTGCACTGTCGCGCCCGAGTTTAGCGGCCTACCAACAGGCTCCGCCGATGCGGCTTGCGTTGCGTTGCCCCACGTCCATAACGAGAACAGCCCTGTGCCGAATGATGCTATCTGTTCGCGCGGCACGTCAAAAGCAAGCTGCTTGGCGAGCAAGTCCGCCACCAGGACTTTGACCTCTCGGGGGGCTTTCTTCATCGCAAGGTGTGGCCCTGCGGGCACCCCAAAATAGTCAGTCATTTGGCGTACGTTTGCCTCGTAGTCTTCTGTGTCGTTAAGGAACGATGGTAGAAACGTCTCCACAAAAAACGTGCCGAAGTCGCCTATAAACTCATTTTCCGTGAACGACGGCATCTCGACGACGTTCTGCTCCATCAACGTCGCCCACGTCGTCACAAGGGAAGCACTGATTTGGAAAGACTCCACAAACTTTTCGCCGCTCGAAAAGTCTGACGTGCTAACAGCCTCCCCGTGCACATATTGCGTCGCGCGCACACCCGTGCCGTTCGGGCTCAGACGCACGGCGTACGGCTCGTCTGGCCGCACACTGTCAACACCGGATCGAAACTCTTCGCCGGTGTCGAGGTCTGTTAGAATCTCTCCAAACACAGCGAACGACATGTCTGCATCTTTCAGTAGGACCCACAAGTATTGCACAAAGGAAAAGGCCTCGTGCAAAAAGTGTAGCGGGTTATATACTTGCAGAGTGTCGTAGAACGTAATGAGCATTTCACACGCACCTGCTCACTATGGAGCTGCGATTAAAGCAGAATCTGAATTGTCAACCTATCTTGGAAAGTATGTTCAGGTGTACGATAATAACGGCGATATCAAGGAAGGTCTTGGCCGGGTAACTCGGTTTTCAGGCCCTAGGAGTACCCCGATGAAAAATGTGTGGATTCTGAAAGACGGAACGTACGGAGAGGATTTTTACACTAACGACGACGACGAAGGTGTCGGCATCAGACTCGCGCCACAAGCCGGCACGCCAGATTTCAAGCCTGTATCTGAGAACGAGCCGACCAAAGATTTACTTCAAGCTATCGAGCGTCTATTTCAAATCGACCTTTCGGATATAGAAACAAAGGTTGTCGCAGATCCCAGTACCGGGCTATTTCTTGGCAACCCCCAACTTGGATTAATTTACGGGAAGATTAAAGACGCCGATGAATCATTTTTGCCTAATCCTGCACCGTCGAAAGTCTATGACAAATACGCTGCGATTATTGCCGCTGTCAATAAAAAGGATCTCGCGGTGGCGACGCCGGCGGTGGCGACACCAGCGGCGGCGGCGACGCCGGCGGTGGCGACACCAGCGGCGGCGGCGACGCCGCCGGCGGCTATTGCACACGCGGATGATTATGACGTCAGATTTCTCGAAGCTCTTCCACCTAATGTCGAAACGCCGACGCCCGCACAACCATCTGCCCCCACCACGCCAGATATCAACGCGCGCATTGCCGCAGCCGAGGCGGCGGCCGCGAGTGCAGTTCGAGAAAAAGCGGCAGTTGCAGAGGAGCTTGCCAGTGCTCGCACGGCAGACGCGGCGTTGCGTGCTGAGCACGAGCGGTATATCGCGGAGATGAAGAGCGCCCACGAAGCGGCGTCTACTCAAGCCGCCGAGGCGGCTGCGGCGGCGCTCGCCGCATCGCAGGGGGAGCTCGCAGCGGCGCGTGCCGCCGCTCAGGAGGCAGAGGCTAGACTCAAAAGAGCATCGCAGGATGCCGTAGATTTGGCCAACGCCGATGCAGACAGGCGCGCGGCTGTGCTCGAAACGCAGGTGGCGCAGCTTCGAGCGGAGCTCGCGGCTGCGCTTGCAGTCGACAAGAGCACGGCGCTGGCCGAGACTCAGGCAGTCAATGCACGTCTCGTACAGGAGCTCATGGACGCGCAAAGCGCTGCTCGGGATGCGACCGGCGCGCGTACTCGAACCGAAGGACTCCTCGCGGAATTGAATGCTGCCATTGCTACTGCTGAGGAAGAAAAACAACAGGCGCTCGCGGAGGCGGAGGCCACTCACGCAACGGCGCTCGCCGAGGCGGATGCCGCTCACGCAGCGGCGCTCGCCGAGGCGGTTGCCCGGGGAGCTGAAGCGCTGGCTGCCCAGCAGGAGGCGGCCGATGCGCGCGTGGCGGAACTCGAGGCACAAGTCGCCGCCGCCGTTGCGGCGGGGGGCGCTTCGGCGGCTCAAATTGAAGCCATCAGGGAGGCTGCGAAAACTGAAAATGACGCCGCCGTGACGGCTGCGGTGGACGCAAAGGTGCAGGAGTTGAGCGTGGAGAAAGAGGCGGCCCTGGCGGCGCAAGCTGGTGAGCACGCCGCCGCGTTATCGGCGGCCGAGAGTGCGTTTCGCGAAGCCCACGAACAAATGACAAGGGCGTTTGATGAAGCCACTGCTGCGGCGTTGGAAGCTACCAGGACGGATGTCCAGACTGCAACCGACCGCGCCGATGCCGCAGAAGCGGCGCTTGACGCGGCCCGGATGGAAGCAGCAACAGCCCTTGCGCTCGCTGAAAGCAACCTTGCAGGGAAAACATCCGAACTGGCCAGTGCCAAAGCGTTGCTTGCATCGTGTTCCGGCTCTGCCGGTAAAGCCGCAGAGGCGCTCGTTGCTGCTGAAGCGGAATTCAACGCGAAACTGGCCACTGCACGTGGTGCAACGAAAGAGGCTGCCACCCGCACCCAAGCGGCCGAACGCGCCCTAGAGGCCGTGCGAGCTGAGGCCGTCGCCAACGCTGCGGCGCACGAGGCTAAACTGGAACGCCTCACCGCAGAACTGGCGGCGCTACGCGCCGCCCCTCCCAACGAGCGGGAAGCCGCGCTCGCGGCTGCGCAAGCGGCTGAACTGGCGGCGCTGAAGGCGGATATCGTCGCCCTCAAAACCGCGGCGCTGGCCGCAGGCGATGCTTCCCGGCGCGCAGCGTTAGAAATCGAGGGGCTCATCAAAGAAAACAAGACGCTCGTCGAAGAAAACGCGGCGCTCAGGGCGAGCGGCGGCGGTGGCCGCGCGCCACCGCCACCACCACCGACTCCTCCCGCGCCCGGCGCCTACAAGCCCGACCCCAAGCCCCTGCTGCGTGCCCTCGAGCACGTGGGCTCGCAGGCCAATGCGCGCACCCTGCTGCGCCTGATTCCGGACGCGGACCGCGTGGCGCCCCAGTTTGAGCAAGTCATCACCCTGCTGGCCGAGGCGTACAACGCGGGCGTGCCCGTAAGCACCGACGCGCTGCGCGCGCTGCTTAAAAATGTAAAATAAATCAAGAGAGTGCTACGAACGAGTCTCTTTCCCGCAGCGCCGTGCGTAGACGCTCCGAGCCGTGTGTCTCTATGGCGGCGCGCACCGCCGCCTCCATCTGCACACACGCCGCGCCGCCCGAGGCCACGGCGTCGGGGCTGCAGGCGACCCGGCACGTCGGGCACGTGTCCTGTCCCGGGGCGTCAGTGTGAAGTGAGACTACGCGGGAACGTGCGTGCCTTGTCCCGAAACCACCGCGAGATGCAGTCGTCGCAAAACGTGTGCCCGCAGCACAGCACGCGCGGCGCCAGCATCGTCTCTTGGCACACCACGCACGCGTGCGGCTCGATGACGGCGTGTTCGCGCTCTTCGTCATCCTCCGCGCGTTCCGGAACCTCGGTCACGCGGAAGATGTGCATCTTGGCCAGTGCGTGCGCCAACGTCAGCTGCTTGGGCAGCGCGCCCCCAAAGCCCACCCCGTCGCCCGGGTGCAGCACGACGGGCCGCCGGGCCGGGATGCGCCGGGGCATGCCGCGCGCCGGAAACAGCATCGACCCGTGCTTGCTCCGCAGGTCCACGTACCGCACCGCCCCCCGCGAGTCGAGCGTAAACGCCCCGTGGCGCCGGCTGCACCGGCCGCCCCCCGCCGACACGCTGACGTACCGCTCAACCCCCCGCCGCGATTTCCGCCCAACCACAACAGTCCCGTCACGCAACGTGTGCGTTTCCGGTTCAGACGACCCGGGGCTGTAATAGGCAATCATCAGTTATTTAAAGCCTGCGCTTATTATACAAGAGATGCGTTGCACCTCGCGTGCGCTTGTGTTGGTGCGACGGGCGCAACGATCCCCGCCGGCTCGAATTCTACGACGGGCGGGAAAAATAGCGGGAAGAGCGCTGGTGTTTGGCGTGGGCCCGTCCGTGGCGAGCGATTCAATTCTCGATCACAAGATTATGAACTATGCGGTGCTCAGCCACGAGACGGCGCAAGCCATGCTGGCCGCCGTGGCATCGACGAGCGTGCACGACCTAGTCCTCCTCATCCGAGCCCTGCGGCTCTGAGCGATACAGCACGTGCATGGCGTGCTTCACGCTCTCGAGTTCGCGCTCCAGGTCGTCGATGCGCATCTCGAGGTGCTGCACGTTCTTGTGGTAGTTTTTGAGTGAGATGCAACGCGGCTCTGGCTTGTAGCGCATCGAAAGGAAGCCGTCGATAGAATCTAGGTCGCGCCGGGAGTGTCGGCTGCGCGGCGGGATGGGACCGATGCGACAGACGGCGAGGATCGCAGGCATGGTGAGGAGCGGATAAAAATGACGTTACAATGTATTCGAAAAGGAAAGTGTGCGAATGAGTGTCCGATTACGCCTTGACGCGGCTGCGCTTGGTGGTGGTGGCGGTGGGCTCGTCCGCCGTCTTGCGGCGCAGCGTCTCCGCCTGGCTCTTGTCCATCTTGGCGAGCTGCTCCTTCATCATCTCGCCGTCCACCTCGAACTGCGCGTACTGGTCCCAGTTGATGGGCGCCTTGGCGAGCGACGCCTTGTCGACGCGGCGCTGGTTGGACTCGTTGATGACGCAAAAGGCGCGGCGCACCATCTCCGCCGCGTCGCCGTTGCCCTTGATCGCCTCCTGCAGCAGGCGGCGCGCCTCGGCGTGCTGGGCGCGGCTGATGAGGTTCACCTGCCCCTTGGTGCCGGCGGACGTGTCCACCGTGCCGCGGAAGTTGTGGTCGGGGTTGCCGTGCACCATCGCAAAGGTGAACGTCAGCGCCTTCTTCTTGTCCTCAGAGCTGGGCGCGGTGCCGCCGAGCGTCTTCAGCAGGTTCGCCTCCGCGGCGATGCGGATGCTCGGGTCGAGCGAGGCATCCTTGATGAGGGCGTGCAGGGCGGTGACGGTGGCGGCGTCCATCCGGAGAGCGAGCGAGAATGACGAGTCGTTCGGGTGCGTCTCGAAGACGTCGATCGACAGCAATCGAGGCGGGCGGAACTGCCCGATTTGCAACGATTGGGGCGGAACTGGAATTTCACGGGGTCGACCCCCGTGTCGACCCGGACCAATTCCAGTTCCGCCCTGGGGGCGGCAAGCGCCCCCAGACCCCCGCCGCGGCTGGCGCCGCGGCTGGCGCCGCGGCTGCCGCCGAGGCGGGGGGTCTGGGGGGCGGAGCCCCCCTAACGGAAGACGAGGTTGTGCAGTTGTTCTCTGTAGACGTTCACCAGGTCATCATGCTTACCACTGACTCCTTTGAATGCATAGCTCGGGTCCTGGGCTATGCGTCAGCATCATGGCACGCACGAAGGGAGGGTGCGTACCTGGTGTTCCAGAATACGGCGATCCTGCTCGACAATCTCCTTTCCCATCATGACGAATATGTCACTCGGCACGCCAAAGTTTTGGCTGAAGCCGACAAACATACGGGTCTCTTGCGGGCCGATGGGGCACAGCGTAACAAATGTCATGAGCAGGCGGTCGCGGATGGCGACGGTGCTCCAGGTGGTGTAGGGCAGCGCGTAGGTGTGCATATTGTGTGTTGTTGAAATCCCGAAGAGCTGGCTGCTGAGGGCGTCTTTGTTGGGGATGTAGTCAAAGTCGATGACCGTGTCTTTGCAAGCCACGGCGGTGGGCTCCTCGTTCGCCGTGCCAAACCCCAGGCCGTTGGCGTGCACCCACGAGGCGTGGCTCGGGTCGATGCCGTTTTCGATGATGAGCTGCGCGCACTGCCCCATGGTGGTCTCGAACCAGCTGGTGTGAAAGGAGGGGTTGTTGATGTAGGGCACCTCGGGCGGCTCGGGGCCTTCCAGCCCCTTGGGCCGCACCCAGAGCAGCTGGTCTTGCTCGCGCACGTCAAATTCAGCCTGGATGAGCTCCGCCCCCTCGTTCCACGGACGGTACAGCTTGTTGCCACTGTAGTTCCATCCGTGGTATGGGCACTCGACGCACCCCTGACGCGCGCCGTCTCGAACCACGCGCCCCGTGCTCAGCGACGCGCCCCGGTGCCGGCAGGCGTCGGGCATCATGTGCACGCGCGACTTGTGGTCCCGCCACACGACGTACGGTTTGGTGTTGAGAGTCACCTTGCGCATATCGTGCGGATTCAAGGCTGCGGTGCGACTGACGGCTATCCAGCCCTCCATATTAGAGTTTTGCTGGTGGGCAATATATGGCGCTGTGGTCAGTCGTTGCGTTGAGCATCGCTGTGGGGTGGTTCGTGCGTTTATCGCCTCTTGAAAAAATAGAGTTTCTCACGCCGAGACGCGGCGTCTTACGGTTTGCGAGAGACGCGGACGTTGTTGTGCGTGCAGGCATCGCATCGGCAGAGGCGGCGTGCAATTGCAGCACCGTCACTTTTTTGTTTGGAGGGGCTGCGTACCACATGTTGGCGCCGGGCCCTCGCACGCTCGACGTGGACTTTCAGACGGGGTTTGTCCATCCGCCGGCCAATATATCGTGTTTTAAGGAGACATTTGCCAAGAGTGTGCAGGGCGTTTTAGAGGAGCACCCGCACGTTGCATCCATCGGGCGGTGGATGCGACGTTTGGGGTATGGCGACGGTGTCTTTGTGTCGCGGTTTCATGCATATACGAAGGATGAGTACTTTCGGTGGCGGCTCACCACGGACACGCGGTGGCGCGACTCGGTGTATGTGTTCGAATCGCTCTTTCATGCACACGGGGCGGCGCATATGAAAATGCATCAGATTCACGGCGTCTCCATTATGCACCCTCAGATGCTGTTCTTTCACGCCCATCATCTCGCAACTGAGGGGTGCGGTTTCAACGTCACTTCGTCGAAGAAGGGGCGAAAGCGCCTGGCGTATGCAGCGTCTATAGAACGCTTGTTGGGGAATTTCGAGACACCACCGTATCAACAGTACGAGTGTGGGCATGGGCGTTCGGTGGTGGCGTTTATGCATCTCGTGGGAGACCTGGGTCGAACGCCATCGCAGGCGCGTCGAGAGTTGTTAGCGGGGGCGCGACGGGCATGTTCGCGTCCGATGCGGCGAGAACTTGATACAGTTCTCTTGCCGCAGGATGAGTTGGCTTCGTTTGCGCGCGGAGTGGCGGATGCACTCGCTGGTCACGTGACGTATCTGTTTGGGAACGCGGCGGTGCAACTCTACGCGGGGGGGACACCGGCGTTTGGGCTCGATGTTTCGATGGGCGTGGATGGCGCGCCCCCTCCGGCAGCTGAGATGGTGCGCGTGATTGGGTCGCTGGCTCGGCATCCCGTCGTCACCGCACTCGGCCGTCGCATCCGCCGCAACGGCGGAGGCGATGGCGCGTTTTACGCCTACGCGTCGCCGGGTGGCGAGCACGAACACTACGCGGTGCGTTTGCGAACACTGTATGGAGGCAGTCTGCTGTGGGACCTCGTGCGCCTGACGGTGCACACGCACGGCACTGCGCACATGCGCAAAACGACGTGGAACCACAGCGGCGTGCCTCTGTTGCACCCGCATGCCATATTCTTTCACTTGGTCGAGGTGTGCGATATAGAGCGCGCGACGCGCGTAGGAGAGGCTCTTGGAGACGCAGACGTCGATGTCTCGCCGTATATATTTGTGCGCTCGAATCCCGCACCCGTGGACATGTATGTTCGCCTGGTGCGCGAGGGCGCGCGCCCCCGAAACGTGCGTCACGCGTTGCTACAAAGGGGCGTTTTTTGCTGAAACGTATTAGAGAAAAATCTGTAATTTCAGTATCTGACTATGCCTGGCTTTCGCCTCTCCATAGCTCTCTTATTCTCACTCTTCGTCTCCTTTGCACACGGAGACCTGAACCAGAGCGTCGCCCACCGGCGCTTGCTTCAAGCGAATTCCTTCTGCGTCGCGGATGCGCAAGCCATTTCGAACGATTGGTATGCCAACGATGCGCCATATTGGATCACGATTCAGACACCATCCGGCGGCTCGGTCGATTGGACGGCTGTCAGAAACAACCTCGTCCAGTTTTGCGAAGCTTGCGTTCAAAACAGCTGCATTGCAAGTTACTCTGGACTCCAGACTTTTGAATCTACAACTACAAATAGCGCCGAAGCTTTTACCGAGTCGTCAGGTGCTAGTTCAGACCTTGTTTTGACTGGCGGCGGAAATGCTGCGGTGTCGCGTTCTCAGATAAAAATCACATATCATTCCAACGATCCAACCAGTCCGTACGGGTTTCACCCGTGTGACATGTTTACAACCGCATGCGCGCCGATGTCGATTGCTTCGCCACCGCCGCCGCCGCCGCCGCCGCCGCCGTCGCGGGCGTCTGCGCCTCCGCCCTCGTCCGCGTCACCGCCTCCGCCCGCACCGCCTCCGCCCCCGCCCGCGGCACCTGCGCCGCTCACGGCGTCTCTTCCGCCGCCGCCTGCACCTTCGGATTCGTGGAACTATCTCCTCTCTACAACGTTCTATTTCCAGGACGACAGCTATTGGGGTGCAACGTCGAACGATGTGCTGATACAGGCGCTGACTGGAATTTACCCAGATATCACGGCTGGCTCTATGAAGATTATTTACACTATTCAGTATACCGCATCTGACTCCCACGGCGCTCTTGCGGGAACGTCTGGTTACGCAGTCTCCCTCATCTTCCTCTTCCCATCTGCTGATACACAGAGCAAGTACAGCGCGCTGTTCACTGACTACACCGCCAACTCGACTTTCATTGGCGAGTTTAACAAGTACTTTTACTCGACGAGCATAACGAGTGTATACACTGTGGGCTCGCCTGCGATTGGATACGACTTCGCGACACCTCCGACGACGTGCACGAAGCATGCTGACGTCACGCTCAACGGGACGTATTACAATAGCGAATCACCCACCGGAATGGATTTCTTTACAGGAACGGCGACACGCATCATCTTTAACAGCATCCTCGAGCCGCTGCTTCCGAACGACACAACCGTCTCTATTTCGACAGTCCACGGCCTACTCTACCCAGAAGGTGATAGCCCCGGCCGCGATAAATACAACCAGCTGATGCTTCGGTTCACGTTCGGTGACGAGAGCGACCCCACGGGGTGCAGTAACGCGATCAAAGCAGCAAACACGCTCACGACGGCGTGTTCTGGTTCGAAATACAACGCCTTCATTTCCAGTGTCGATCACAAGGGGTTGCCGAACATTACAGCGTGCATAGTGGACTACAACTACCCACCGCCCAGCCCGCCACCCCCGAGCC
>Ga0208741_10000446_pt1 | contig 19979 bp, 15 predicted proteins | sample CryBogCBE03Jun09_FD_184576 | JGI IMG/M metagenome (GOLD analysis project Ga0208741, IMG submission 184576) | Freshwater microbial communities from Crystal Bog, Wisconsin, USA - CBE03Jun09 (SPAdes) | ecosystem: Environmental > Aquatic > Freshwater > Lake | place: Crystal Bog, Wisconsin, USA...
GTATCGTACTGGCCTTGGAAGTAAGCGAAGAAGAGCTTGTGAAAAGATTACTGAACAGAGGACTTACCAGCGGCCGTAGCGATGACACCAATGAGGCTGTTGTGCGGAACAGAATTGTTGAGTACAAAAACAAAACATCGATAGTGGCAGATTATTACAAGCCTTTTAATAAAGTAAAAAGCATTAAAGGCGAAGGAACACTCGATGAGATATTCGAACTATTGAGTAAAGAGATAGATAGCAAGATTGCTTAAAATAGCTACCGAAGCAAACTGCAAATGAAGGAAACCCCCTCTGATTTATCAGGTTGGGGGTTTCGTATTTATGTGTGTTAAATTGTAAATTTTAAGTTTTAAATTATATATGTTAAGTAGAACCTCCACAAAGTCACCCTTTTAATTTAAAATTCAAAATTTAAAACAAATTGAAGCCTATCCTCACTTATAATACTCTCCCGCCGGTTGCTTGTACAATTTATTTTGCTGATATACTTTAAAAAAGCTTTGTTCTTTGGTATGCGTATTTATCCATAGCTGATAATCGTCTGCATTTGCAGTCTCGCCAAATACCCATTGGTTATAGGCATCAAATAGCCCTTCTTTTATGAGATAATGAAAATGATCGAACAGGTAAAAAGGCGTGGTTTCATTTTGTTTGGTATAAAACCAGTTTAATATAAACCTTGTTCTCAATGCCCCTAATGTCTCGGCAGTAACCCCATTCTTTGTTACGGAACTTGCAGTTGTGATATTGTTGTACCAAGCCTTCTGAAATGCAGTATTTGCAGGATTGGCAACAAGTTTATCCAGCACATCGCCACTAAATAGCTTTTTGTAGGCATCAAACAATTTCACTTTTATAAGGGCAGTATGTGCACTGTAGCTTTCTATATTGATAAAAATCTCCCCGTACTGTATCACCCAGAATAAGTCCTCTTTTACTTTGCTGTAATACATTGTTGCGTTGAAGTAATTGTTGCTATAACCAGGATCTGCTTTAATGCCTGCCTCCCACTGCACGATGGCATCCGACAGTTTGTTTTGCATGGCAAACAACTCTCCAAATTCATTGTACAACACACCACTCTCCGGAAACTTTGTCAAGCCTTGTTTGTACAATTCTTCGGCTTCCTTATATGCCGCCTTGCCTTTATATGCCATCCCAAATGTTTGGTATGACTGTTCATTTGCACCGGGCTTTGCAATTAATTGTTTGCCTAATTCTATTGCTTTCACATATTCTTTTTCCAATACCAGCACATAGCAATAGTCGTTCAGCGCATCTATGTTGTCGGGATCTTGTTTCAATAGGGCATTGTAGCTTACAACGGCATTGTCCAGATCGCCTTGCATCAAATATCCACGAGCTGTTTTATAAAGTTCCTTTGACGTTTGGGAATAAGCAACAGAAAACATGACTAACAGACTAATAAATAAACCAACCTTCTTCATAATAAACCCTTTTGAGTAGGCAATAAAAGTAAGTATTACTGCTATAAATTGAATATCCCTTCGGAATTAAAACAAATAAATAGGATTTACAGCCTTTGTATCTTACCCAGTAAAGCTTTTACTTTACTCAGTAAGACTTGTACTTTACCCAGTAAGACTTTTACTTTACCCAGTAAGTCTTGTACTTTACTCAGTAAGACTTGTACTTTACCCAGTAAGTCCTGTACTTTACCCAGTAAGACTTCTACTTTACCCAGTAAGACTTCTACTTTACCCAGTAAGACTTCTACTTTACCCAGTAAAAAGGGCGAAACAGGTTGAAAAGGGGGGAAGAGAGGATGTTTTGAAGGGGATTTTAGGTGTGGGGAAGAAGTAAGCGGGAATAGAAATGCTGTAAAATAAAAAAGGCTGAACAAGAAGCCACAACTTCCTATCCAACCTCTTTTACTTTCAACTTACGACTTATTACTTAAGACTTACCCCCCAACTACTTACGCCTTTGCCAACACGTAGATAACCGAGCTGCAAAGTTTATTATTGCTGGAGGCTTTTAGATTGGAAAGCAAGCCATTCCAAAACGCTTTGATGAGATTTCCTTTGCCATTTTTATATTGCTCACTCAGCATACTCACATAAAAGCTATCATACCACATAGGTTCGTATGCTTCTATCTTAAAGCCTTTCAACTTTGCCAAACGTTCCATACTAGCTGGAGAAAAATGATAGAGGTGACGCGGTACATCATAAGCCGCCCACAACTCGCCATATTGACTGGCATCCGTACTTGTATAGTTGGGTACTGCAATAACCAGTTTCCCAGATGCTTTTAAGATTGAATGATATTGCTCTAAGTAGCCGTGTAGGTTGTGTACATGCTCTAGCACATGCCACATTGTAATAACATCGAGACTATCCGCGGGTAGCGAAAACAGTCTCTCGGGATCATCCATCTGTAAACCAAACTTATTGATGGCTACTTGCCTGGCGGTTGCATCGGGTTCCAAACCTGTTACTTTCCAACCTGCTTCTTGCATGGTATTGGCAAAAGCGCCTGTTCCGGCACCTACATCCAGTAAAGTGCCACCCGGAATTTTTGTTGCATCAATAATCAATTCCTTCTTGTTTTGAAGGGTTGTTTTACGAACACGGTGGTACAACTTATTTATCAACCCTTCTTGGGTATCGGAATGAGAGACATAACTTGTAGACTGATAGTAAGGGCTAATACTAGAAGCGTCGGGAACGTCCTGCGTGAATCTTAGGGTACAATCGTTACAATGCCAGATATCGAATAGCTTATTGCTAACTGTATAATCTTTTGCTTTAAGTTGCTGTACAATGTTGGTACTGCCACAGCAAGGGCATTGCTGATAGGTAATAATTGATGCCATAATGAGTGTAGAATGTTAAATGTAGTACCACAGCAAAGCCGCAACGCCCATCAAACCAAGGATGAGGGCATACACCCACCAATAATCTTCTTCCTTGTGTTTAATAATCATTTCTAGCTTGTCGTCTTCACTTTCCTCAGTTAGAATAAGGTGTTCGCCGGTACTGTACAGGTCTATTAAGTTAGCCCTGGAATCGTTTACATTATTTAGTTTTATATCTGCCAAAGGCGTAATAGTTGCCTCTGCATCGGGGATAAGAAATATTTCATCATCATATCCTTTCTGAAGTTTTCCTATGCCGGGTAGCTCCACCGCTTTGTTGCCAGCTATATTCTGTTTGATGGACTCAGTAAACTCTTGAAACTTCTTTGCCACCTGCCATTCTTCTAGCTTCATTTCTTTGCCTAGGTAAATGAACAAGTTGTTATCTACCTTGTCGTCTTCGTCTTTCTTTTTGAAGACAATTTTAGATTGAGGTGCATGCAAAACTCCTTTTACAAAATCGAGTGTTGCTGGGGTATCTTCCAAAGAAAAAATACCCAAACCAGGAATACCTACCTTTTTGTTGACCAAGAAATATTTATACAATAGTGGGTACATACAACAAAATTATCTGAACGAATATACGACTCCTGCCAATAACTGAAAACCTAGCACCTGATATTGATTCCAACGCTGGTACTTGTTGTTAAGAAAATTATTGAATTGTATCCAGCCATTCAATTTCTTGGTCACGGGGAATTCGGCTCCCAAATTGGCATCAAAAGCAGGATTTAGCTTGTTTGTCTGTAATTTTTGACTGCGATAATAGCTTCCATCAAAGAAAAATACATCACTTTTGAGTGTAAGGTCATTTAGAACCTTCCAACGCAATGTTCCATTAAGCTCCAGAGGCACCAAACCATAAGCCCTATTATTCACACTTAGCTTTGTAAACTGTGTATAAGTTATACCTCCCAAAATAGACAATTTCTCTTGAATATCATAGCTGACTTCTGCTTTTAGTCGTAGGGCTTGCATGGAAGGTTCATTCAGTAGTAAGAAATCCTGTGTCTTTCCAGTGGTCGTATCGTTGGCAAAAAGCGCAATATTATCCATCTTCAAAAAGGACAGTTTTGCATTGGCAGTCAGGTGTTTGTCTATACTGCCCTTGAAACCAACATACAATTCGGTTATTTTGGTATTGAACAGGGTAGAGGGGGACACAATGAAAGGATTGGTGGCGACTAAACTTTTGTAGGTATTCTTTTGGTAGTAGCCAATCCATCCACCATCAACAACCAGTCTTTTGTCGGCTAGTTTTCCTTCGGCAGTAAAGTTGGGTAATAACGAGAAGCTTCCATTATCCCACGAAGGCAACAAGCCTATGTTTGCCTTGAAATTGGGGGTGATAAAACGCAAGGAAGTGTTGAAGTTGAAGAGGTTATTGTTTACAGTAGCGGTGTCCTGATACTGATTGGTAGAATAATGTGTGATGTCGGCTGTAACACCAAGATCCAAGGAGAACAACTTGCCAAATGCTTTACTTACGGGTGCTTTTATCAAAAGATTTGTTTCCTTGGAGGCGCTTGTGTTGGAAAAGTAATTGAACTGTAACTGCGGATGATAGGTAATATTATAAGCAGTGGGCACTTTGTTTTGCAATCCTACCTCTAGTCCAATTGTATTGAATTGTTGGTGTAATGAGTCTTTGCCAATCTTCAAGGAATCGGGCTTGTAACCATATCTGTAGGTACTGTTATTATCCCAATAAATCTTTGAAGTTATTTCCTGATTGTTGTTTGTATTAAAGATGCCAATCAGGTCTATTCCAGTTTTGCCATATTGTTGTAGGGGAAGGCTTCCTTTGGCAGATTGATATTTTCCATGCGCTGTAATCATCGACTTTACGCCATCTCCAAACGATGCACCAGCTTCCAGATAAGGAGAAGAATAATTTCCGTAACCAACTTTTACATATTGATGATGTTCCCAAACAAAACCCGAATCTGCCGCTAAAGCCAATGGTTTGATTGGGACAGGTTGATAGGAGAAAAATAAATTCTGGGAAGGAATAGAATAGGTTAATTGCAACTTGGTGGTATCCAGCAACGGGGTGGCAGCCGTAAAGTTGATTTTTGCAGCATTTCTTAAAGAAGGTTTGAAGGAAGATGTGATAATTACTTCCTTGGCAGTACTTAATGTATCCTCGCCAGTTGTGTCTTTGATGGCACTAACATCAATTGGGCTTTCCTTTTTTGGAAGCACAACCGTTGTGGGGGATTCTTCCGAAATGGCTGCTGCTTTCTTTGAATGCGTAGTTGCTTTGCCTGCACCTGCACGATGCTTCTTTGCTGGAGCTGCAGCTTCTTTCTTAGTTGTTTTCTTTTTCTTCTTATGCGTTTGCGCAGATAAAGTAGCTACAGACAAGGTTATTGTCAATGCTAATAAAAGTATGTTCCTAAAATAATAGTTCATGATTGTCTTCTTTATTGTGGTGTTTCTACTTTATTGGTCTTATTTTTTTCTTCAATTACTTGTGCCAGCTTCGTAGTTGCCTCTTGCTTTAATTCATCAATAGTACTATTCTCCGAAACACTTTTAAAAGTTGCTTCAGCATTGAATAAATCCTTTTGCTTGAAATATAAATCGCCAAGAAGGATATAGCTCTTTGTAACCCAATACGCATAAGAGCCTGCATTCTTTATCACTTCAAAAGCGGCCTTCTCTACTTCATCGTATTTCTCTTGCTGATACAATATCTCCGCAAGTCTGTATTCCGCTTCTGCACTGTATTCACTCTTGCCCAAAGCAATAACTGCTTTGTAAGCAGTGGTAGCATCATCTAATTTTTTATCTGCCTGATTGCTCTTTGCCAACACCATATTCGCCATCATCTTGTCATCAGTTTCTGTACCTGTCTGTGCCAACAAATCTTTGGCATTGTCTACCGCATCCTTAAACTGTTGCAGGTGATATTGGCAACGCAGCAAGCCGCGCATTGCTTCTAGCTTGTTTTCTTGTTGGTTGGTCAGGGATTTTAACTGGATAAAATATTTTTCTGCATTGGTATAATCTTTCAGGTTGAAGTAGTAAATCCGTGCACTCTGCAAAGCACTACGTTCCGCATATTTGTTAGGGGCTTTATCGGCAACTGCTGTGTAGAAAGGCAATGCCCCTTTTGTATCCTTTGCTGTAATACTTATTTCGGCAGAAAAATAGTTGGCCTCAACTGCATATTTACCAGCAGGATATTGTGAGATATAGTTTACAAAGCCAGCCTTGGCTGCGGTATAATCTTTTGCCTCATATTGTATTGAAGCGGCCTTGTAAGTGATAGAATCTGCTTCGGAGGTGCTTACACTTCTACCAATCTGTTGCATAAAACCAATAAACTCATTTGGTTTCTGTTGATTGATGTAGATGGTGCGTATATATTCTATTGCCTCATCGCTTTCCTGTGAGTTGGGATATTGCTTTGCCAGTTGTGTAAAGTTGCTGAGGGCATCTGCGTTTTTATCTGTGTTAAAGTATGAAACACCTGTTTTCAACAATGCCTTCGGCCATAGCGAACTTGCATTTTTGTTGGCAAGTATTTGTTGCAACGGCGTTAAGGCTTCTGCATATTTCTCGTCGGACAAATAGCCATTTGCAATCTCCAGATTTGCTTCAGCTGTTAATGGAGAAGATGGAAACTGCTGTAATAAGCTTTGAAGTAAATTTATTTTTTCTCCAGTCTTATTCAATGCGCCCGCAATCACCGCCTTTTGATACAAGGCATAATCGGCTGTTTGAAGTTTGTGAACCAATACATCGTCATATATTTTCAAGGCAGGTTTGTATTGCTTTTGCATATAATAGCAATCTCCCAAACGGATGTAGGCATCTTGTTGCAACGGAGATGAATTAGTACTTAATGAACTGGCTACTTCTCCAAAATACTTTTGTGCTTCCCTGTATTCTTCTTTCTTCAACAGGCAGTAGGCGAGGCTGTATTTTGCGTTGGCAGTATTGATTTCGCCATTAGTCAATGGGTTTTCCAGATATTTGGAAAAGTAAACAACGCCATCATCCAACCGGTCTTTTTTATAAGCTATCTCCCCTTTCCAGAAGTAGGTAAATGCCAATAACTTATTGTTGTAGGGTACTTGCAATATTTTGGTCAATAGCTTGTCTGCGTCTTCTGTTTCGTGGTCATTTATCAGTTCTACAGCCCTGCCATACAATATTTTTGGGTAGAGTCTTTTTACCTTGTCACTCTGTGTTTTCAGGCTTTCAAATAGTTTCAAAGCATCTTTATAGTTGCTTGTGTTAGCAAGAACGCCCACCAACAGTTCCTTTGCTTCCTGGGTGTTACTGCTATTGGGATAGGTTACAATAAACTTTTGCAGCTCGCTCAGGGCAACATCCAGATAACCTAACTCGTAGGATAGTTTGGCATAGCTGAATGTAGAAATCTCTTGCTGTACCGCATTGCTGTTGTTACTGGCACAAAACAAAAAAGCGTTGCGGGCATTCTCCTTCTGGTCTGTTTTCAGGTAGGCATCTGCCAGTAAATACATACTATTCTGTGCCAATGAATCCTCCTTGCCACCCAACTGTTTAAAGCCCTCTATACTTTTGGTCCAGTTACCAGATTCGTAGTAGCAATAGCTTAGTTCATACAAATCTTCCCTGTTTACTTTATCGGATTTATCAATGTATTCTTCCAGATAAGGAAGTGCATTCTTAAATTGTCTTTTATCGAAGTATAGCTTTCCAGCTAGTTGTCTCAATTGCAGATCGTAGTATTGTCCGCCTGCTTTCAGTATAGATTCGGTATAGGTAAGTGACCTGTCTATCTGGTTATCGAAATAATATATTTCAGCGATGTAAAACGGAACTACCTTAGAATATTGCGGATTGTTTTCTGCTATTTTAAAGGAACTAAGTGCTTCTTTAAAATCCTTTTCGCCAAAGGCAATAAAGCCATAATAATAGTTGGCTTCTACATAGTTGGAGTCGGTTGGTATCTGTCTGATTACATCAAACAAAGGCTTTGCTTCCTTAAACTGTTGCAGCGTAAAGTAGCAATAAGCTTTGTGAAACTTCGATTCTCCTATTTCGTCATTCGAAAGGTTGTCTATACCGGCCCTGTTATAATAGGTAATGGCGTCTGTATAATTTTTATTTCTAAAATAGTATTCTGCCAACTGAAAGGCAAGTTTGTGTTTTAGTGGTGCGGCTTGTTCCAACTCCAGAAATTCAATTGCTTTTCCTTTTATGGAGGCATCGTTTAACTTCAGTCCACAAGAGATATAGTAATATTTGCATTCCAGAGATACTGATACTGGATAATTTCCCGTACTGCCCCCATTGCTGTAAATGGAATTGAAGATGGGATAGGCCAAGCTGTATTCTTCTTTGGAATAATACTCTTTTGCTAGTTTATAATCGGCATCTGCATCGTTGGTTATCTTGGTATTTTGACCAAAAGAGGCAGACGTAATTGAAGAGAAAACAAGAATGCTAAGTAGTATTTTTATTTGACGGTACATAATGATTGCTTGTAATGAAATGAAACTCCCTTTAGGACTAGGAGTTACTAGAGGCGTTTAAAAGTAAACCTCGTTACTATAACGCAAACATCGTGATATTATTTGTTAGTAAAAAAACCTTCACATTTTCTTTACTAACATCAAATCGGGGGTAATAATATATAGCTGACGTACTCACAAGTAACTTTCGATAATACGATATAATTGCTAATCTCAGTTTCTGAGGTATTCACAAATTATTGTTCATTGTTTGCTCCTTTTTTAACGCAATTACAACAGTACCAGCCCCCATCTTCGTACAACGTTTATAGAAAATAATAACTCTAGTAGACAAATAACAGTAAACATTAAAAAATAAAAAGTAATCTATGGATCGTAAAGAGTTTTTATCTCAGTTAGGAATTGGTGCCGCAGGTTTGGTATTATTTGGTTGTATGGGTGGTTGCGAAAAGGATACGGTTCCGGCAGCGCCAAGCAATGTAAATCTCACGTTGGATCTTACTTCTACCACCTATTCCAAGCTATTAACACCTGGGCAGTTTGCTTATACCAACAACGGTATTATTGTAGCTCAAACAAAGGCGGGTAACTATATTGCTGTTTCGCAGTATTGCACCCATCAGGGCGTTACGGTAGAATATGCGGCTACTACCGATATTTTTCTCTGCACGGCACATGGTTCCGAGTTTACTGAGACTGGTGCTGTAAAAAAGGGGCCGGCTAGTTCTGCCCTAAAGCAATATACAGTTACCAAAACGGGTACTAACCTTGTAATTACTGGATAATACTTTTGCCGATGTTGGTGTTTCTGACTTCGCGGGGGTGTGGTGTCAGGAACACTTGCAAAGGCGTAAAATAATTCTTCTCCAAATTCTTTCCTTCCAATCCCAAACATATACCATATCTTGCCGCCAAGCGAGGAAAAGGGGTTCAGAAGTTGGTAACGCGCTATTGCCAACAAACAGTCTTTACCAATTAAACTTTTGCTCGTGCCGCATCAATTTCATTATCATTCAGTTAGATATCCCCTGAGGTCGATAGGTCGGCTCACAGGTTTCGAGGGTGTAAGGGAATGAAACGTACTCCGTACCTCATAAATCGTACTGCGTACCTCATAAATCGTACTGCGTACCTCATAAATCATACTGCGTACCCCATAAATCGTACTCCGTACCTCATAAATCGTACTGCGTACCCCATATATCGTACTGCGTACCCCATAAATCGTACTGAGTACCCCATAAATCGTACTGCGTACCTCATAAATCATACTGCGTACCTCATAAATCATACTGCGTACCTCAATGAACGTACTGCGTACCCCAAATGAATACTTTTCTTTTTTATAAACTTCTACCAAAGCGTGTAAAATATCATTAAAAAGAATTAGTAAATTATAAAACAAATTTTATGAATCAGAATAGAGCAATTGAAGATTATACTGGTAAAAAAATGATGAAATAGTAACCATCGCAACATCTGCAATTGCAGGATTAACTACGAACTCTAATTTTACATTTATGACTCAATTAACCGAGTTGGTTTCTTCAGTTTCTACCTACTCCACCAAGCTTGGATTGGTAAAACCGGGCAATAATACCGCGGTAACAGCAAAGGATACCGCCAAAGGAGTGGTAGAAACCAAGCTTGCAGTTGTGTCAGTAGCTGTAAACTTGCAGGCAAATGGAGATTTGATTAAGCTGCAATCTAGCGGATTGCCATTGGTAAAATTGCCTGTTCACAACAATATGGGCGTGCCAGCAAACTTTAGGGTTGTGCGCACAAACATTGCTGGCGATATGCTTGTGAGTGTGGACAAACCTATTTATGGCACGCATGGAACCATATTTGCTTTTTGGAAACCTTCTTTAGGCCCTACTCCTGCCAACATCAACGACTGGTTTTTCCGTCATAGCAATGGGTTGAGTTTTAATATCACGGGTCTTACGCCCAATACGTCCTATCCGTTTGCAGCCGCCTATAAAGGCAATGATGGCGAAGCGTTTGTGTGGACGGCGATCATGACAAAATCTCCGGGAGACTAGTATTTGGATAAGTAGTTATGAGATAGTAGATAAAAGTGTTTTAAAACAAAAGCCCTTTCAAGAAATTGGAGGGGCTTTTTTATTGATTTTATTTATATACTAACGACTATCTCCTTTATTTTTTCATTTTTTAGTGCTCAGAAACTAATATCTAATAACTAATATCTACAATCTCCTTCCCAAATTCTTAATAATTCACACTCTTTGACAGCGGTTATCCACACTTATCCACAGCCTATTAACAGATAAAAAACAGTTAATCCAAATAAAATCCCTTGAAACATAACACTATATTGAATTGTAGCCCCAAAACCCTCTGTGGATAAATGAAAAACGCTAAAATGATGTTTGTATGTGGGAAAAAGTGTTATTTTGTGTCATAAAGTGGTAATAATAAAACTTAATTAACGCAAATGGCATTTTTTCACGGTGAATATGAGGCAACAATAGATGCGAAGGGTCGCTTCTTGTTGCCTGGTGCCCTGAAAAAGCAATTTGAAGAAGGTGAAAATAAGTTTATGCTTGCCCGTGGATTCGAAAAGTGCGTTACTCTTTACCCCATGAAAACCTGGGAAAGCATCATGGAAAAGTTTAAAAAGCTAAACCAGTTCGATAATAAAGTAAGAGAATTCACCCGTTTGTTTTTGGGTGGCGCTACCGAAATAGAATTGGACAGCGCAGGAAGAATGTTGATGCCTGCTACCTTAAAAGAATATGCATCCATCACCAAAGATGTAACGATTAATGCCGTGATTGACCGATTTGAAATATGGGATTCAACCAAATATAAACGATTGTTTGAGGAAGTTTCGCCTAAGGAATTCAGCGATTTAGCCAATGAGGTTATGTCGGGAATTCAATAAAAAACAAGGAGGGGTTTATTATCTGATTGAATAAAGAATAAAAAAAATGGCAGACAACGATTCAATAGATAATACAAGCGACACGGTATATCATGTTCCGGTTTTGTTTGAAGAGGTGTTGGAGGGACTAGATATAAAGAAGGAAGGGGTGTATGTGGATTGTACGTTTGGAGGTGGTGGACATAGCCGGGGGATCATTGATAGGTTGGGTGAAAAAGGCAAACTAATCGCATTTGACCAGGATGCAGATGCGGTTAAAAACATACCTGCGGATGAACGGGTTTTGTTTGTGCCACAAAACTTTAGATATATACAACGCTTTTTGAGGTTATATAAAATTGGTTCGGTAGATGGGGTGCTGGCAGATCTGGGCGTGAGTAGTCACCAGTTTGATGAAGGCGAAAGAGGGTTCTCCATCCGGTTTGATGGTCCGCTCGATATGCGGATGGATCAAAGGGAAACACTAACTGCCGCAAGCATCATTGCCAATTACAGCGAAGGGAAACTGCACTTGTTGTTTGAACAGTTTGGAGAGGTAAGTAACTCCAAGACTTTGGCAAAGCACATTGTAGACGCCAGGAAACAAACACAAGTGCAAACCATCCTTCAGTTTAAAGCGATGATTGCGCCGGTTGTAAAAGGGAATCCTAATAAATACCTCGCTCAGGTGTTTCAGGCATTGCGGATTGAGGTGAATGGCGAGATGGAAGTGCTGAAAGAGATGTTGTTGCAACTGAATGAAGTGGTGAAAGTGGGCGGACGAGTGGCAATCATCACCTTTCATTCCTTAGAAGATAGGTTGGTGAAACAGTTCTTTAAAAATGGAAGTTTCGAAGAGGAAGTAGATGATAATCCTTTCGTTCAAACGATAAAAGAACAGAAATGGCGGTTGGTAAATAAAAAGCCTATCACTGCAACAGATAAAGAATTGAAGGTGAACAAGCGGAGTAGAAGCGCGAAGTTGCGGGTAGCAGAGAGAGTTTAAAGTAGCCACAAAGGCGCTAAGACAGAAAGAAGCACAAAGAAGAATAAAAAGAAATGGAAGGACAAGAAAATATTAAAAAGAAAAGCCCCAAAGGGAAACGCTTGAAGGGCTTTGGCGATTTCTTGTCGGAGGGAAGCTGGATCACTAAAAACCTAAATTTCTTTTTGTTCTTGGCGTTGGTAGCGGTGGTTTACATAGCAAATGGTCACATGGCAGATAAGACCATCCGGAACATCAACAAGACCCAACAGGAAATAAAGGATTTGCAATACGAATATAAAACGGTAAAAAGCGAGGTGATGTATAAAAGTGAGGAAGCACAAGTAGAGAAAGCTGCAGCACCCCTTGGTTTAAAGATAACGAAAGACGTACCGCAACGGTTGCAATTGGAAAGAAGCAAATGAGTTATAAGTTGTACGTTTTAAGTTATACGTCTAACCTCGTAAAACAACGTACAACGTAATACTTAAAACGTATAACTAAAAAGAATGGAAGTTAAAAAGGACATATTATGGAGAGTTTATCTCAGCTACATCTTTGTTGTAGTGATATGTCTTTTCATTTTTGGTAAAGCCGTTTACATCCAGCAGTTTCAGGGGCATTATTGGAGAAGTATGAGCGATAGCCTTCACCAGAAGATAGAAAATGTAGAAGCTGAAAGAGGTACTATCTACAGTGAAGATGGCAAAATGCTTAGTACAAGTATCCCTCAGTTTGATATTTATATAGATTTCTCTGCCGATGGATTAAGAGAGAAGAGTGGCGTTCGTTTCAGGGAAAATCTGGATAGCTTAAGTCTATGTTTAGCCAATCTTTTTCAAGATAATACTGCGGAAGCCTATAAAAAGGAGTTGTTATATGGTTTCAAATCAAAAGATCGGGCATTTCTGTTCCGTAAGAATGTAAACTATCGCCAATATCAGGAATTAAAGACGTTTCCTTTAATAAAACTAGGTAGAAACAAGAGTGGTTTTGTATTTACCAACCGGACTATCCGTTTAAATCCGTACAAACTATTTGCTTATAGAACTATTGGTTTAGACAGAGATTCGGGTAAAGGTCAAAAGGTAGGTCTCGAACAAACCTATGATACCCTTTTAAAAGGAACAAGTGGTAAAAGATTGGTCAGATACATTGCCGGTGGCGTAAGTGTACCTATTGATGATTACCAGATTGAGCCTGAAAATGGAAAAGACATCGTGACCACCCTCGATGTATTTATTCAGGAAGTAGCAGAGAATGCTTTGATGAAGATGATGGTGAACAATGAAGCAGAACATGGTTGTGCTATCGTATTAGAAACCAAAACTGGTAAGATTAAGGCAATGGCTAACCTTGGTAAGTTCCCTATTAAAAAAGATGGACGAGATACAAGCATCTACACCGAAGATTTCAACTATGCCATCAGTCCTTCTGAACCGGGTTCAACATTTAAACTGGCTACCATGATGAGTATGCTGGAAGACAAAAAGATTACACTTCAAAGTCAGGTGAATTTAAATGGGGGCACCTGGGAAATAAATGGAAAAACAGTATTTGATTCAGAGAAACATGGTCGCATGTTTGTATCTGCCAAAGAAGCCTTTGAGTTAAGTAGTAATGTGGGGTTGGCAAAGATGGCATGGACTAGTTACAGCGGTAACCCTAGTCAGTTTATCAGGCGCCTGCATCAAATTCACATGGATACCCTTACTGGCATCGACATTACGGGCGAGCGTTGGCCAATTATTCATAGACCGGGAACAAAATATTGGGATGCCAACACCTTACCATGGATGGCTTTTGGCTATAACCTCGAAGTAACGCCTTTACAAACAGCCACTTTTTACAATGCGGTAGCAAATGACGGCAAGATGATGCGTCCTTATCTGTTGAATGCAGTAAAAGATGAGGGCGAAGTAATAGATGCCCGCGAACCATATGTTGCCATTGATAAAATATGCAGCGACCAGACAATTAAGGATTTACATACTTGTTTGGAAGGCGTTTGTATAGAAGGAACTGCGGCGCAGTTGTTTAGAAACAATCCATATAAAGTAGCGGGTAAAACAGGTACTGCCTTAATGGCCAATGGTAATAAAGGTTATGCTGATGGAATTTATCAAAGCTCCTTTGCTGGATACTTTCCTGCGGACAATCCTCAATATACTTGTGTGGTAGTCATTAAAAACAAGCCTCATGCCCTTCGCTTTTATGGTGCAGAAGTGGCCGGTCCTGTTTTTAAAGAAATAGCAGATAGGTTATATACGACTTATGTGCGCCAGAATAATTATCAACCTAAACTGGTAAAGCCTGATAGCAGCTTTTTTAGTTATGTAGGATTGAAACAGGAAATTAAGAAGATAGCAAACACCATTCAGCTTCCTTACAAAGACAATGATGGCAAAGAAGATGAAGTGGTGAGCATGGATGGCAACAGAAATCAGGTTTCATTTTCCGAAAGAATGATAGGCAATACATCTATGCCGTCATTAAGGGGAATGGGTTTGAAGGATGCGGTGGTTTTGTGTGAGGGAATGGGACTGAAGGTGAAGGTTAAGGGACGTGGTAAGGTAAGTAACCAATCCATAGCTGTAGGACAATTTATTGCTCACGGACAAGAACTAACTGTTGAACTAAACTAACATGCAAACACTACAAAACATATTATACAAAGTGCGTTTGCAGCAGGTAGTGGGAAGCACAGCTACCACCGTGTCATCTATTGCCATAGATAGTCGCAAGGTGGAAAAAGATTCGGTGTTTGTTGCCATCAACGGGGTACAAAGTAATGGTCATTTATTTATTGATAAGGCAATTGAAGCAGGTGCGGTCGCTATCGTTTGCGAAACAATTCCATCGATAATACAAGAAAATATTACTTATATCGAAGTAAAAGATGCAAGTGAAGCTGTTGCTTTGATGGCACACCAGTTTTATGGCGAGCCTTCCAGGAAAGTGAAATTAGTGGGCGTTACGGGTACCAATGGCAAAACAACGATTGCAACACTGCTCTTTAAATTGTTTAACCAGTTGGGTTATAGTTGCGGATTAATCAGTACCGTTCAAAATCAGATAGGTACCACAATTATCCCTGCTACACATACAACCCCCGATGCAGTTAGTTTGAATAAGTTGTTGGCTGAAATGGTAAATGAAGGTTGTACGCACGTTTTTATGGAGTGTAGCAGTCATGCCATTCACCAGAAAAGAATTGCAGGGTTGCAGTTTACGGGTGCATTGTTCAGTAACATCACCCACGACCACCTTGATTACCATAAAACCTTCGACGAATATATTAAGGTTAAGAAAAAGTTCTTTGACGATTTGCCTTCCACGGCTTTTGCCATCACCAATGCCGATGATAAGCGCGGGATGGTGATGTTGCAGAACACAAACGCGAAAAAGTACGCATATAGTCTCAAGACAATGGCTGATTTCAAAGGCAAAATACTGGATAATGCCTTAACTGGTTTGCAGATGATTGTAAATGAGATAGAGGTTCACTTCAGGTTGATTGGTGAATTTAATGCCTATAACCTGATGGCAGTTTATGGTGCAGCACTTTGTTTGGGAGAGGATAAGTACCAGGTGCTAACCGCCTTAAGTATGTTGACAGGTGCAGAAGGCAGGTTTGATTACCTCATTAGTAAACAACAAATCATCGGGATTATTGATTATGCCCACACGCCTGATGCTTTGGAGAACGTGTTGAGCACCATCAAGAAGTTGAGAAAAGGATACGAACAGATTATTACGGTAGTAGGCTGCGGTGGCGACAGAGACAAGACCAAGCGACCGATTATGGCACAGACGGCTTGCAACTTAAGCGACAAGGTTATTCTTACAAGCGACAACCCTAGAAGCGAAGAGATTAGTGCTATTTTGAAGGATATGGAAACAGGTTTGGATAGTGCAGCTAAAAGAAAATATATCTCTATTTCTGATCGGAAAGAAGCGATTAAAACGGCTGTAAGTCTGGCTAAGGAGGAGGATATTATCCTGATTGCGGGAAAAGGGCATGAGAAATACCAAGACATCAAGGGTACTAAATATCCATTTGATGACAAGGCGGTTTTGTTGGAGGTTTTCGAGATGTTGGGAAAGTAAAATTCAGGTATTAGGTAGTAAGTAATAGGTATTAGGTTTTCAAAAAGAGCAATCTAATACCACAAACAAAAAACTTACAACTTATAACCTACAACTTATAACTTAAAAGAAATGGTTTATTACTTCTTCTACTGGTTACATCAACAGTCGCACATTGCGGGGGCGGGGATGTTTCAATACATTACGTTCAGGGCGGCGTTGGCTATCATTTTCTCCCTGATAATCACCACTGTTTTTGGTAAAAAGGTGATTTTGTATCTTCAAAAGAAGCAGATTGGGGAGAGTGTGCGCGAACTTGGCTTGGCTGGTGAGAACTTGAAGAGAGGAACACCAACAATGGGCGGCATCATCATATTGATGGGTATATTAATCCCTACTTTATTGTTTGCAAACCTGCATAAAACCTATATCCGGTTAATGATTTTAACAACGGTATGGCTTGGGGTGATTGGTTTTATTGATGATTATCTAAAGATCTCTGCAAGAAAAAAGGCCTTGGCTAATGGGGGAACTTACAAGAAGAAAGACAGTGATGGATTGGCAGGTAACTTCAAAATCTTCGGACAGGTTGGACTAGGAATCATCATTGGAAGCACTTTATACTTTGCTAAAAGTGTAGAAGTGCAACGTGAAATCTATACGCCTCAGCATGTTATAGCTGATTCCATCATTCAAAAAGGAGAAAAGCTGGTGGGAGATACAATAAGGATTTATGATGGAAAAGCACACCACTTTGCAAGGGTAAGAACGCCCATTACGACGATTCCTTTCGTAAAAAATCACGAGTTTAACTACAGCAAACTCATCAGTTGGCTGGGTCCTGAAGCAGAAAAGTTCACTTGGCTTATCTACATTCTGGCTGTAACTTTCATCATAACGGCTGTTTCCAACGGTGCCAATCTCACCGATGGTTTGGATGGTCTGGCAGCTGGAGTGAGTGCCTTGATAGGTATTTGTTTGGGGGTTTTTGTTTACGTAAGTAGTAATATCCGTTTTGCCGAATACCTCAACATTATGTACATCCCAAACTCGGCTGAATTAAGCGTTTTCATTGGAGCTTTTGTGGGTTCTTGCATCGGGTTTTTGTGGTACAACGCTTTTCCTGCACAGGTTTTTATGGGCGATACAGGTAGTTTGGCTTTGGGAGGAATCATTGCTTCGCTGGCAATCATCGTTCGGAAGGAATTGTTGATACCTATCTTCTGTGCCATCTTCCTAGTAGAAAATTTAAGTGTGATTATTCAGGTGAGTTATTTCAAATACACCAAGAAAAAGTATGGGGAGGGACGAAGAATCTTCCTGATGAGTCCATTGCACCACCACTATCAAAAGAAAGGTTTCCATGAAAGTAAAATAGCGGTGAGGTTTTGGATTGTGACCCTGATTTGTGTGGTGTTTTCGATAATTACTTTGAAAATCAGGTAAATGACACTCATTTTAATCCGGATTAAAATGGCTTTTTCTGGGTTAAAAAAGGTAGAATGGAGGGATAAAAAGGCATTATTACGGTAGAAAAGTTCTTTGTGGGTGATTAAAGGGTTATTACTGAATTAGAATAGTCTTTTAAAGGGGGTTAAAAGGGGTAGGTTTTTCAGGATTCCTATTTTAATCCGCATTAAAATGGCTTTAATTCAATGATAAAGAGCTTAAATCGTCAGAAATAGAAGAAAAAGAAATTATAAATGAAAAAAAATGTTGGACATAATCAATTAGAGGCTCAACCTGCCACTTTAGGCGCGGAAGTGAGTACTAGTGGGCATCCATCAAAAGATAAGAAGCATAAATTGATAATACTAGGTGGCGGAGAAAGTGGGGTGGGTGCGGCACTGTTGGGAAAGAAGAATGGGTATGAAGTTTTTTTGAGTGACGGAGGCTTTTTGAAGGATGTCTATAAGCGCGAACTGGTTGCAAATGGGATTGATTTTGAAGAAGGCGGACACACAGAAGCAACGGTTTTGTCGGCAGATGAAATAGTGAAAAGTCCGGGGATACCAGAAAAAAATGAACTGGTAAAAAAGATTAGAGCAAAGGGGATAAAGGTAATTAGTGAGATAGAACTGGCGTATCGTTTTAAGGGGGATGCAACCATTATCGCCATCACGGGAAGCAATGGAAAGAGCACAACGACAAGTTTGATATACCATATCTGCAAAAAGGCAGGATTGGATTGTGCCTTGGTTGGAAACATTGGTTATTCGTTTGCAAAACAGGTTGCAGAAGACCCAAAAGCGTTGTATGTGGCGGAAATAAGTTCTTTTCAGTTGGATGACATCGATCAGTTCAGACCCAATGTGGCGTTGTTGCTCAACATCACCGAAGATCATCTGGATAGATACGATTATAAGTTCGAAAATTACATCAACAGTAAGTTTAGAATAATAGAAAACATGACGGTAGACGATTATTTTATTTACTGTGATGACGATGAGGTAATAAAAAGTAAACTAGATACACTAACAATAAATACAAACAAGCTCCCATTCTCGATGAAGCACGAAGTAAAAAAAGGCGGTCACATGACAGGAGATCAAATCCTCCTACGCATTCAAGAAGAACGCGTAAGTATGAGCATTTATGATTTCGCAATTAAAGGCAAACACAACATCTACAACACTATGGCAGCGGGCATTGCAGCATGTACAATCGGTATCAGAAAAGAGATGATACGCGAATCTGTTGGTGACTTCCAAGGGTTGGAACACCGCGCAGAACACGTTGCAACCATCCGTGGCGTGGAGTTTATCAACGACAGTAAGGCGACCAACGTAAACAGTACGTGGTATGCTTTGGAAAGTCAGGAGCGTCAGGTGGTATTGATTTTGGGTGGTCAGGACAAAGGCAATGATTATAGTATCCTCGACGAATTGGTGAAGGAAAAAGTGAAAGCCATTGTTTGCCTAGGGAAAGATAGCAGCAAAATTGTGAAGCATTTTAAGGATATCGTTCCTGCTATCCGTGAAACAAGTGATATTGAAACCTGTGTACGCGCGTGTTTTAAGATGGCAACGAAGGGAGACGTTGTTTTATTGAGTCCTGCTTGTGCAAGTTTCGATTTATTTAAAAATTACGAAGAAAGAGGAAGGCTATTTAAGGCAGCAGTGAGGGAACTGTAATTATTTTGAATTTTATATTTTAAATTCTGAATGAAAGGTAAGAATTTAAAACTAAATGTTCGGAGCGATGGAAGCTGTTTTAAAGTAAAATTTAAAACACAAAATTTAAAACAACAAAAGAATGACAGATACTTTATTCTCACAGATGCCCACCATACAGGGGATGCGCAGCCAACTGGCACTGCGGACGCGTGGAGACAAGTTTATCTGGGCAATTGTGGTGTTGTTGGCGTTGATATCTGTGATGGTGGTGTATAGTGCCACGGGGTCGCTTGCCTACAAGATGAATAAAGGAAATACGGAAATCTATTTGTTTAAGCAGCTGGCATTTATGCTGATTGGCTTATTCATCATCTACTTTTTACACCGGGTCAACTATAGTATTTACAGCAAAGTAGCATGGATATTGTTTCTTACGGCTATCCCTTTCCTGATTTATACGTTATTCTTTGGAGCTAAAATAAATGAAGGGAGCAGATGGATTCGCTTACCAATAATCAATATGACAGTACAAACGAGTGACTAT
>Ga0208741_10000447_pt1 | contig 19975 bp, 19 predicted proteins | sample CryBogCBE03Jun09_FD_184576 | JGI IMG/M metagenome (GOLD analysis project Ga0208741, IMG submission 184576) | Freshwater microbial communities from Crystal Bog, Wisconsin, USA - CBE03Jun09 (SPAdes) | ecosystem: Environmental > Aquatic > Freshwater > Lake | place: Crystal Bog, Wisconsin, USA...
GTATTTTAGGGCAGTTGTAAATGTATTAAAGTACTTATTTTATATTCTGTAAATACGCGCCATAACCGCTTTTTGCATACAACTTAGCTAGTTCCATCAATTTTGGCCGGTCAATAAAGCCCATTCGGTAAGCCACTTCTTCAATACAACCTATTTTTTGGGCCTGCCTTTTTTCAATAACCCTAACATATTCGCTTGCATCGCTCAATGAATCAAAAGTACCTGTATCCAACCAGGCAACGCCCCTGTTCATAACGCCTACCTGCAATTTACCTTGTTCTAAATACACACGGTTAACGTCCGTAATTTCGTACTCACCGCGCAGTGAGGGCTGGATGTTTTTCGCGATTTCAATAACGGTGTTGTCGTAAAAATATAGGCCCGGCACTGCGTAGTTTGACTTCGGGGATTTTGGTTTCTCTTCGATTGACAAAGCCTTAAAGCTTTCATTAAACTCAACAACACCATAGCGTTCGGGGTCATTTACCTCGTAGGCAAATATAGCGGCACCGTTTACATCGTTAAAAGATTGCACAAGTTTACTAAAGCCTGCCCCATAAAATATATTGTCGCCTAAAATAAGCGATACTTTATCGTTGCCAACAAATTGTTCGCCTATTACAAAAGCTTGTGCCAAACCATTGGGCTTTTCTTGAACCGCATAGGTAAATGAACAGCCGATTTCAGCTCCAGTACCCAGCAAACGCTGAAATTGGGCAGAGTCCTCTGGGGTAGTTATTATCAATACTTCCTTAATACCAGCCAACATCAACACCGACAATGGGTAATAAACCATCGGTTTGTCATAAACAGGCATCAACTGTTTGCTAACCCCTTTTGTAATAGGGTACAGCCTTGTGCCAGATCCTCCTGCAAGAATAATTCCTTTCATGATTTTTCGCTTATAGGTTATTGATGATTTGTTTAAGTGTGGGGTTTACTTTGTCTTTATCCGATAAAATTAATTCTTCTTCAGCCAAACGCCAGTTTATGCCAATTTCAGGGTCGTTGTATATCAGGCCCCCTTCTGCATGCTTATTGTAGTAGTTATCGCATTTGTAAAAAAACACTGCTCTTTCACTCAAAACTACAAAACCATGCGCAAAGCCGCGTGGTATAAACAATTGTGTGTTGGAGGTGGCAGACAATATCACTGCCAAATGTTGCCCAAATGTTGGTGAGTTTTTCCTAATGTCAACAGCCACATCCAATACTTCCCCCTCTAAAACCCTCACCAACTTTGCTTGTGCAGCTTCGCCAACTTGAAAATGCAGCCCCCTTAATACGCCCTTGGTTGAGCTAGATTGGTTGTCTTGCACAAAATTAACTTCAAGGCCGGTTTTCTTAAAAAAGGTAGTCTGGTTAAAGCTTTCAAAAAAATAGCCCCGGCTATCTTTAAAAAGCGTGTCATGAATAATAAAACAATCCGCAAGTGGTGTTTTTTCTGCTTCCATGGTTAAATTATCTGTTTGTATACAGGGTTTCGTAATAATGTTGGTAGTTACCGCTGGTTACATGTTGCAGCCATTGTTGGTTTTGCAGGTACCAGTCAATAGTAAGGCTGAGGCCCTCTTCAAAGGTAACAGATGGCTTCCAACCCAGTTCCCTATTAATTTTTGTGGCATCAATCGCATAACGCAGGTCGTGCCCCGGCCTGTCTTTAACATAGGCAATCAGCCCTTCGCTTGTGCCGGGTTCCCTGCCTAGTTTTTCATCCATTAACTTGCACAATAGCTTTACCAAGTCCAGGTTTTTCCATTCGTTAAACCCACCAACATTATAGGTCTCCTTGTCGGCACCATGGTGAAATACAGTATCAATGGCACTAGCATGGTCTATCACAAAAAGCCAATCCCTGGTATTGTTGCCTTTGCCGTAAACAGGCAATGGTTTGTTGTTGATGATGTTATTGATGAACAACGGTATGAGTTTCTCAGGAAAGTGGTTGGGGCCGTAGTTGTTGGAGCAGTTGGTAATTACAAACGGTAAATGGTATGTTTCGCCGTAAGCCCTTACGAAATGGTCAGATGCCGCCTTACTTGCCGAATATGGTGAGTTAGGGGAATAGGGTGTTGTTTCCGTAAACAAATCCGTATCACCCAGGGTGCCATATACCTCATCGGTTGAAACATGGTAAAACCTATGCTCAGCCAAATTCTCTTTCCAAAATTCCTTGGCCACGTTAAGCAAGTTTGCTGTACCCACTACGTTGGTGTATATAAAATCCATCGGCGACAAAATAGAGCGGTCCACATGCGATTCAGCCGCTAAATGAATAACATCGGTAACGCTATACTTTTCAAATACGGTTTTAAGTGCGCCCGCATCGAGAATATTTACTTTTTCAAAAAAATAATTCGGGCTTTTTTCAATGTCAATCAAGTTTTCCAAGTTGCCAGCGTACGTAAGCGCATCAACGTTGATAATGGTATAGCCGGGATATTTTGTGGTAAAAAGCCTTACCACATGCGACCCGATAAAACCAGCCCCTCCGGTAATTACAATTGATTTTTTCATTAATGAATGAATTATTTTAAAAATTACAGTGATGAATTATTGAATAGTAATAGGTTAGCGAATAAAACAACGCCCAAAATAGATGTAGCAAGTGGTGTTGGATTTTGTTAAAGATCTACTGGTGTGAATATCCCCATTGCATTGCCCGCAGACTCAGTCATGGATATTTGCCCGCAAAGTAAGGCTTTTTTGCGATTGAGCCAACTTGCCCGATGAAACCAAAAAGCTGCTGACAGGTAAATAACACAAACTGCAACATTGCTTAGCAACAAAGAAATGCCCAAATCGAAGCACGTTTGCTATCATACAGTATCAGGCAAAAAAAAAGATCACCTAATGGCAATCCCTTTTTTTTGTGAGGTCCCGAGCGGATTCAAACCGCTGTACGAGCTTTTGCAGAGCTCTGCCTAGTCACTCGGCCACAGGACCTTATTGTTTTTTTCAAAAGCAGGCTGCAAAAATAAAGGATTAGCGCTAAAAACAAAATTCTAAATACTTTTTATATTTCCATAAACCCGAATTTTGCGCAAAAGCTATGTATGAGCGTGATAGCGGAAAGCGAGCTGGTAATAAATGGTAGGGGAGCGGTTTACCATCTCGACCTCAGGCCAGAGGAAATTGCACCTACCGTAATTACCGTTGGCGACCCAGACAGGGTGGCGGAAGTAAGCCAGTATTTTGACAGCATTGAGTTACAAAGACAACATCGGGAGTTTGTTACCCACACGGGTTATATTGGCAAAAAGCGCATTTCGGTGGTATCCAGCGGAATTGGGCCAGATAATATCGATATCGTGCTGAACGAGCTGGATGCCCTTGTTAATATTGATTTAACCACACGCAACATAAAGCCAGAGGCAACCGCGCTTGTTATAATAAGGCTGGGAACCAGCGGGGCATTGCAGGCCGATATACCAGTAGACGGTTTTATTGCCTCTACCCATGGCATTGGCATTGACAACCTGCTAAATTTTTACCGCCATAGTTATAATGGCGAGGAGGAGCAACTGCTAAAACATTTTGTGACACATACACAAACTGATGTAAATTTAATTCACCCATACATTGGCACCGCCTCAGTATCACTGCTTAAGCATTTTGTAACTGGTTTTCACCAAGGTATCACACTTACTGCGCCGGGGTTTTATGGGCCACAGGGGCGCGTTTTGCGGCTAGGGCTAACCAACCCAGGCTTTATGGGGCGGCTAGGCACATTTAGTTACGGCAACCACCGTATTATAAACTGTGAAATGGAAACCAGTGCCATTTATGGCCTTGGCAAGTTGTTGGGCCACCAATGCCTAAGTTTAAATGCGGTGGTTAATAACAGGGTAACTAAAAAATACACCAGCGATGTTAAACAATCTGCCAAAAGGCTTATTGAGCATGCATTGCAAACGATAGAGCGGATATAGGTAATTTATTTAACTAATAAAGTTAGCCACCAATATGCAAATTTAGCGGAAATTTGCAAACTTAACAGATCACAACTATGAAGGTTAACTTTTTTAAATACCAAGCCACGGGCAATGATTTTATAATTTTTGATGCCCGGGAAGCCGATTTGCTGCTAACCAATAGGCAAATAAGCCAGTTGTGCGACAGGAAATTTGGTATTGGGGCCGATGGGGTTATGCTGCTTAAAAATAAAGAAGGGTACGACTTTGAGATGGTATACCACAATGCCGACGGCACTATGAGCATGTGTGGCAACGGTGGCCGTAGCATGGTTAAATTTGCCCAGCACTTGGGTATACAACGTGCCAGTTACTATTTTTTGGCCATAGATGGAGACCACCTAGCAACAATGGACAGTGGTGGTTGGGTTAACCTAAAAATGAAAGATGTGCATGGCATTGCCAAACACCACGGCGACGCATCGTTAAACACGGGCTCGCCACACTATGTAAAGCACGTTCCAAATGTACGAACGTATGATGTGGTTCGGGTGGGCAAACTGATACGCTACAGCGACGAATATGCCAAAGAAGGCATAAATGTGAACTTTGTGGAAGGGGGCGACAAAGGTATTTTTGTACGCACGTACGAACGCGGCGTGGAGAATGAAACCCTCAGCTGCGGCACCGGTGTTACAGCGGCATCACTGGTGTATGCACACAACGACAACGGGTTTAACCGTGTAGAAGTGGAAACTTTGGGGGGGCACTTGGCTGTTGAGTTTGACAAAACAGGTGAGCATGATTTTGAAAACATTTGGTTGTGCGGCCCTGCTGAATTGGTATTTACCGGAGAAATTGACATAGCCTAGCCTGATAAGCTGTTGGCGACCGTTCGGTTGCATTAACAAATTATTGCCGGCAAAACAACACTTACATTTAATACGATACCAATATTATGAGCGAAATTACCACAGTTGCATCCTTGGGTATAGAAAGCTATACCGTTCGTGTGTACGGCATTCTAATTGATGCAAACAACAGGGTTTTATTAAGTGATGAGTTTATCAGGGGGGATTATTTTACAAAATTCCCTGGTGGGGGGCTGGAGCTTGGCGAAGGCACGCGTGAATGCCTGAAGAGGGAGTTTAAAGAAGAAACGGGCTTGGATGTGACCATTGGCGAACACATTTACACGACCGACTATTTTCAAATATCAGCTTTTAACCGGAAACACCAAATTATAGCCATTTATTACTATGCCCATGCCGCAGAGCCTGTGCAGGTTACTGCAAAAACCACCCCGTTTGATTTTACCCCCCAACAGGTAAGCGATCCCAAAGGCCAAAGCGAAGTGCTGCGCTGGGTAGCATGGGCTGACCTTACGGAGGAAACCGTAACGCTGCCAATAGATAAGATTGTGGTTGCCATGCTTAAGAAAGGCAGGTAAAGCTACGAGCTACATTTGGCTGTTGTTTGTCGAGCATTGAAGCTACATGGCTCTGCTTGTTTCGTAGCGGGTTATGCTTATCTCAGGGCCCTACCGAAGTTTACCAAACCATTTGAACGCATTTAGCCAAGTTTAAGCGTTGGTTGTTGTGGGTAAGTGTTTTTTACGTTGTAGCAGCCATGCCACAACTATAAAAATGGCTGTGCCTAACACATTCATGCGCAAATCTTTCTGCGAATCGGGTATGAAGATAAACAGCGGCCGCCCGGCCAACAGGTTTTGGAAAACCTCGTTTACCAAACCAACAGCATTAAAAATAACAGCAGTTATTGCGATGGTTGTATTGTTAAACACCAGCCGGGTGGTTGTTGCCAGCACCATTGCTATTAGTAGTGAAATAACCAGCGCAAAAAACAAGTGTTCTGCATCATTCATCAGTAGTTCCGGCAACTCGGCAAATGTAGAATGCCGGGTACGTTCCCAAACAATCAATAGCATGTATACAAAGAAAACTAGGTTAACCCATTTGTAAGGTTGCAGCAGATATTTTTTACGGCTGTTTAAAAACGCAACAGCCGCCACCAATACGCCCCAATAATATAACAACATATATACTTTGGCAAAAAGTACCCAAGCAAGTACGGCCGCTGAAAAAAGTACGAATAATTTGAGGTTCATGGGTTTGGGGGGTGTTTTTTCCCACAAAGAGTGTCCATTTAAAATTGTTATCGCTTTTTGGAGGCACCAATATTTAATATCTCTGCATCGTTCCGAGTTCTGGATTAAATACTAAAATACTTCTAACAAGAAACTCTCCATCTTGCTCCAAAGCATCCTTTTAAAATGGAATTTAGGCCAAATTATAAATATGAACGGCATTTATACCTCTAATCCGTTGTCACCCCTCTACTCCTCCATCATTTCCCGCACAGTCTCCGCCACATCCTCCGCATTGGGTTTGCTAAAATAGTCGCCGTCGCTACCGTAAGCAGGCCTGTGGGCCTTGGCGGTTATGGTGCGGGGGGCAACATCCAGCCAGCGGTAGCCGGCCTGCTCTTCCATTACCTTGTTGTACATAAAGGCTGCGCCGCCGCCGGGCACGTCCTCATCCACAAACACAATGCGGTTGGTTTTTTTCAGGCTTTGGCCTATGATGTGGTGTATGTCAAAAGGCAGCAGTGTTTGCACATCAATAATTTCGCAACTAATACCCTCTTCCTCCAAACGGGTAACGGCATCCTGCACAATGCGTAGGGTAGATCCATACGATACAATGGTTATGTCGTCACCTTCCTGTAATATTTCAGGCACACCCAAAGGCACGGTAAACTCCAACAGGTTGGCCGGCAGCTTTTCTTTCAATCGGTAGCCGTTCAGGCATTCAATCATCAGGCCGGGGTCGTTGCCATGTAACAACGTATTGTACATGCCAGCCGCCTGTACCATATTGCGGGGCACGCACACATAAAACCCGCGCAGGCTGCCGAGTATCATGCCCATGGGCGAACCACTGTGGAAGATGCCTTCCAAGCGGTGGCCCCGGCTGCGTACGATGATGGGGCAGCTCTGCAGCCCGTTGGTGCGGTAATGCAGGCTGGCAGCATCATCTGTCAATGGCTGTAAGCCATATACCAAATAATCCAAGTATTGTATTTCGGCAATGGGCCTTAATCCCCGCAAAGCCAGTCCTATGCCTTGGCCCATAATGGTTAGTTCGCGAATGCCTGTATCAAATATCCTTTGGTCGGTGTATTTTTCCTGCAAACCGGCAAAGCCCTGGTTAACGTCGCCTATATGGCCTAGGTCTTCGCCAAAGGCAACTACTTTGGGGTTGCTGGCAAACAGCTTGTCAAAATACCGGTTCAATATTTCGTAACCGTTTATATGCGGGGCTGTTTCGGCAAATATGGGTTTAACCACCGGAACTATCAATGCACTCTTTGCCCCTTCGTTGTATAGGTTAGAGTTATATTGCGACTTGTTTAATGCCTTCAGTGCCTTGTAGTGCTGTTGTAGCTGCTGTGAGAAGGGTGATTGCCTGCTGGCATCCACTGCCAACGACAGCGTGCGCATAACATCTCGGCGCAGGGGTTCGCGGTTGTTTTCCAAATCTTTGGCCAGCTTTTGCAATTTATTGTAGGCCTCAATATCGTTCACCACGGTCGCCCGTATGGCTTCAGTGGCTTCATGGGCTTGAATTTTAATCGGGGCAATGTATTGCTGCCAAGCGTTGTCGCGGCTGCGCTTTACAGCATCCTTCACACGCTCCTCAATCTCTATCAGTTCATCGTCACTGGCAATTTGGTTTTCCAGTACCCACTCACGCATTTTTTTAATACAATCCCATTCCCTTTCCCATTCGAGCCTTTCGGCGCTTTTGTATCTTTCGTGGCTGCCGGAGGTGGAGTGTCCTTGTGGCTGGGTTAAATCTTCCACGTGAAAAACGGCCGGCACATGCGTTTCCCTTACTTTTTGCAAGCCTGCCTCAAATACCTCACACATGCCTGCATAGTCCCAACCCTTAACGGTATAAATGTCAACCCCGTTGGTATCCGGCTTTTTTTGGAAGCCACGCAGGGCGGCAGACACCGACCCTTTGGTGGTTTGCAGTTTACTTGGTACGGAAATACCGTAGCCGTCGTCCCAAATAAAAACTGCCAGCGGAATCTGCATAACACCTGCGGCATTGATGGCCTCCCAAAAATGCCCTTCGGAGGTAGATGCGTCGCCAATGGTGCAGAAACAAACCTCGTCGCCGTTGTGGGAGAGGCCTTTGAAGTCTTTCAGTATGGGAGATTGCCTAAACAATTTTGAGGCCAACGCCAGGCCAACGCTGCGGGGCATCTGCGAGGCGGTGGGGGCCATGTCGGAGGCTGTGTTTTTTTGGTCAGCCAAATCAAGCCATTCCCCGTTAGCATTCGTGTTGGGTGTGGCATAATGGCTAACCATGTTTCTGCCAGAGCTGAATGGGTCGTGGGCGCTGTCGGGGTCGGCATACATCTGCGCAAAAAACTGCTGCACATTGGCCAGCCCCACCGCGAACATAAACGTTTGGTCGCGGTAATAGCCCGAGCGCCAGTCGCCCGGCTGGAAAAATTTTGCCATCGCTACCTGCGCCACCTCTTTGCCATCGCCAAAAATGCCAAACTTGGCTTTGCCGGTCAGCACCTCGCGGCGGCCAAGCAAACTGGCTTCCCTGCTTTCCATGGCTATGCGGTAATCTTCCAGCACGGTGGCACGGAAATCCTCGTACGACAGCATATCATTCTCCGCTTGGAGCGTTGCAGACAAATTTTCCATTTAACAAAAATATTATATACCCGCCGCAACATAAAAAGTTTTCTTTTGCAAGGGTTCTGCACGCAGGGCTTTGTGGATAAATGGGGTGAAAACTACAGAAACCTGATGATAAGGCCCTTGGGGTAGTGCTTTTTGCATGTTGTGCCGCACTTGGGTTACCTACATCCTTAACGGCATTTCGCCTGAAAGAAATATTGCAAAAATTTTAAGACTATTAACGTGTCAAAAAAATTTTGTTTATCGATAAAATGATAATTTTACCCACAAACTTTATAGCATGAAGAAGGTATTAGCACTATTGCCTGCCCTTTTAGTAGTTGCTTTGTTGCACGCGCAAAGCGACCCCAGCACACAGCCTCAGGCCGATATAGCCAAAGTAATTGATTTTAAAGAGGTTGACCACGATTTTGGCAAAATACAGCAGGGGAAGCCTGTTGAGTTTGATTTGTATATGAAAAATCTTTCTACAGACTCTGTTACGATACAAAACGTACAGGTTGGCTGCGGGTGTACAACCCCCAAATGGCAGCCGGGCCCTTATGCGGCTGGTGAAACATTTAAGATAACCGTAGGCTTTAGCGGCAATGCCAGCGGTGTATTTAGCAAGCAAATAACAGTTTTTTTCAATGGCGGGCTTAGCAAGGTTATCAGGTTTCATGGCGAAACCTTCCAGCCACCGGCCAACCCCGCACCTGCCAACGCGCAAGTGCAACAAATTAAACCGGTTGTAAACTAAATAAGTAATATTTATGAAAAATTTGCTTTTTATATTGGCTGTTTTATGTTCTCTATCGGTTTTTGCACAACCAGCCAAAGGCCCGGTTGAGTTTAAAACCACCAAATATTCTTTTGGTAAAATACCGCAAAACAAACCTGTTACAACCGAATTTGTGTTTACCAATAAGGGCGACAGGCCTTTGATTATAGAGAATGCCGAAGCGGGCTGCGGCTGCACTACGCCAGATTACCCGAAGGCACCCATAATGCCCGGAAAAACAGGTGTTATTAAGGTAACCTATAACGCAGAGGCACCCGACAAGTTTAATAAGAACGTGAACGTGAAATTTGCAAACATCGCTGAACCCATAACCCTTTTGATTGACGGGGAGGTGATTAAAGCAAAACCGTAAAACACGAATAGCTTTTTATAGGGTAAAGCCCCCGCCGTTTTGGCGGGGGCTTTTTGTTGCAAATAAATTACCCAAACAGGCTTTTACCGGTTGTTTTAGTTTGAAATAGTGAGGTTGTTACATACAGCGGAGTCTGCTCGCTAAACTTCTTCCCCATTGATGTTTAATTTTTTGCAAACCTTTTATTAGTAGTGACTGTCTATAAATTTTATATAAAACCCCGAAAAATTATATAAATAAAAAACATATATCTATTTTTTATAACAAAATGTTTCCTGAATAGTAAAAAAATGAACCGTAAGAGTTATTTTTACGGTAAGTAGGGTCTTTTACTTTCTTAAAAAGGTAATAATAATATATTTAATTTTAATTTATTTAATAAAAACGCAAAATTGGGTTTAATATTACCACTAAGCATGTTGTCTTTTTATAAGGTTGGCAATAAATGGCAATTTATATGGGCTGCACTATTGGTTTGTGCAATGTCTTTGTTGTGTCTGCTAATGTGGAATTATATTAGCAAGGAAGGCGTTGCGTTTGTATTGTTGGTTACGCTTACGTTTATCGCGATGTTTTTTGATATTTTGCCAGTTCTGTTTGCCGCAGCCCTCAGCGCGTTGGTTTGGGATTACTGTTTTATCCTACCCCGCTATACTTTGGCTGTTGGCAATTCGGAGGATAAAATATTGCTCTCCATGTATTTTATAGTTGCATCAGTGAGCGGTGTGCTCACAAATAAAATACGCAAAATTGAAAAAAAACTGCTGCAGAAGGAGGAAAAATCGCAGACATTTAAATTATACAACACCGTTCTAAACAGCCTTTCGCATGAACTTAGGACACCCATAGCCACCATAATGGGGGCAGCAGACAACCTGTTATCAAATAACCCCGGTTTGGGCGCGGATGACAGGCAGCGTTTGTTGGTAGAAATATCCACCGCCTCATTGAGATTGAACCGCCAGGTGGAAAACCTATTAAATATGTCGAGGCTGGAGTCGGGGTTTATACTCCCAAAAAAGGACTGGTGCGATGTGCGTGAGCTGGTGGCTGGGGTGGTGGCCCCGTTACATGAGCTGTTGGAAAACCATTTTTTCAACTTTGAAATACCGGAGAATTTGCCACTTGTTAAGGTTGATTATGGTTTGATGGAACAAGTAGTGTACAACTTGGTACAAAATGCCGCGGTACATAACCCAAGTGGTTGTTGCATTAATATTCGGGCCGACTATGTTGATAACAACCTTGTTTTGGTAGTGGACGACAACGGCAAGGGCTTTCCTGAGCAGGAAACGGCCAGGGTTTTTGAAAAATTTTACCGCCTTGAAAATGCGGCCACCGGGGGTACAGGCCTGGGGCTATCCATTGTTAAGGGGTTTACCGAAGCACATAATGGCACCGTTAGCTTGGGTAGGGGAGCAAATGGCGGCGCGGCTTTTACCCTAAAAATACCAGCGGAAAAATGGTACTAAACACAACATACGAAAATGGTTAAAGGCAACATATTAGTAATAGACGACGAACTGCAAATTAGAAAGCTGCTGGGGATAACCCTGCAAAGCAACGGGTATAAAGTGCTTACCGCCAGCACGGCGAAGGAAGGTTTGGTGATGGCCGCCAACCATCAGCCAGACATGATTGTGCTGGACCTTGGCATGCCAGATGAAAGCGGGCATACCGTTTTGGTGAAACTTAGGGAGTGGTACATAAAACCAATAATGATACTTTCGGTACAAAACAGTGAGGAAGATATTGTAAAATCTTTAGACAATGGGGCGAACGATTATTTAGTAAAGCCGTTTCGCACAGGGGAATTGCTCGCCAGAATACGCACAGCGTTGCGTAGTGCCGCCATGGCAGACAATGCGCCGGTTATACAATACAAATCGTTTGGCATTGACCTTGCTGCCCGCAGTGTTAAAATAAACAACGAAATTCTTAAGCTTACTGCCACCCAGTACTCGCTGCTAGCCTTGTTTGCAAAAAACGAAGGCAAAGTACTTACCCACCAGCATATTTTAAAAGAGGTTTGGGGCCCCGACTATACCAGCCAGTTGCAATACCTGCGCGTTTTTATAGCCCAGTTAAGAAAAAAGATTGAAAGAAACCCCGATAAGCCGGAATTTATAGTAACCGAATCGGGCATTGGCTACAGGTTTGTAGCGGGCGAATAGTAGTAAACCGCTTGCGCATAGCTGTTTCCTGCATCAATTATTTTCCCTTTTATGCAACAAAAAAAAGCCAGCGTGTAACTGGCAGTTATCAACAATTTTATTACCTGAAAACGTAGGGCGAGTTTCTGTTATGATGGATGGGTATCTTCGGCCGTTGCTGTCATAATTGCCGACAGCTGTGTTCCATTTTGCAATGGTGCAAAAAATTAGATAGCCGTAGGGATAAAATTTTAGCCCTAACCCAATATTGTTCTTGTGCTTCAGTTAAAGACATAAAAAAAGGGGCCCGAATTAAAATCCCACCCCGTTAATCCAATATCCTATGAAAAACCAATTATAATTGATCAAAAGCCGTACCAATCCATTTTACAGTATAAATATGCCATAAAATGGCCTTTTTTTCCCAAATCGGGATTTTTTTATTCTAAATTTGGTAAAATAGAAAGAGATCCTTTCTGCGGCTCACTAAAGCTGTAGTCAACGCCAAACATGTTGCTTGGCACAACCTAACATAAAAAAAAGCAGCCTAAATACTAGTGTAGGCTGCTTTGTATAAAATTGGGTGCATTATAATGATATGCCTCTTTTCCAAGGTATAAAATCATCATGCCCATTGGCATCGGCCTTGGCCTTAATTTCCCCACTGGCAACCTGTATTACATATTCTAAAATACGTTCTCCGGCTTGTTCAATGGTCTCCGTACCGTCAATAATCGGTCCGGTGTCTATATCAATAATGTCGGTCATTTTCTTGTACAGCACTGTGTTGGTAGATAGCTTAATTACCGGCGCAACGGGGTTACCCGTTGGGGTACCCAACCCTGTTGTAAACAACACAATGTTGGCACCCGCGCCAACTTCGGCGGTGGTTGACTCAACATCGCTGCCAGGCGTGCAAAGCAAGGTAAGGCCGGGCTTGGTAATTTTTTCGGGGTAATCTAACACATCGGTCACGGGGGAAGTGCCGCCTTTTTTCGCTGCTCCAGCACTTTTGATGGCATCGGTAATCAGGCCGTCCTTGATATTACCGGGGGAGGGGTTGGCGTAAAACCCCGAACCCACTGCCATCGCCCGCTCGTTGTACGTTTTCATTAAATGCATAAATCGCTCGGCGGTTTCCTCGTCGGAACAACGGTCGCTTAGCTCTTGTTCAACCCCGCAAAGCTCAGGAAATTCAGACAATACCACTGAGCCACCTAACGCCACCAATATGTCGGAGGTAAACCCAATGGCCGGATTTGCCGAAATTCCAGAAAATCCATCCGACCCGCCGCATTCCAAGCCGATTACAATTTTTGTTATGGGGGCTGGTTGGCGTTGTAACTTATTGGCCTTTATAAGTCCCGCAAACGTTTGCTTGATCGCTTCCTCCAAAAGTTTTTGCTCGCTGCCCACTTGTTGCTGCTCTAGCAATACCATAGGTTTTGAAAAGTTGGCATCCCTTTTCTGTATCTCTTCCAGCAAAATGCTCATTTGGGCGTTTTGGCAGCCCAGGCTAAGAATGGTTGCACCGGCAACGTTGGCATGGGTAATATACCCGGCCAGCAGGCCACAAAGTGCGGTGGCATCTTGCCGTGTGCCGCCACAGCCGAGGGTATGGGTAAGAAACTTGATGCCATCTATATTTGGGAAAACTTTGCTGCGTTTCTCTTCCACATCAGCCACGCCTATCTCTGCAGATATAATATCCTGCTCGGTGTTGCCTTCCTCGTACAACTGTACAAATTTTTGCACCATTGCTTGGTAGGGTGACTGCCGTTGCTGAAAGCCTAGTGCTTTCATAAACGCCTCCTGTAACACCTCCACGTTTTTGTTTTCGCAAAAAACCAGTGGTATCACCAGCCAATGGTTGGCCGTGCCCACTGACCCATCTGCGCGGTGGTAGCCCATAAACGTCCTGTCTTTCCATTTGGTAACGTCCGGTTTGTGCCAATCGGTTTTTCTCTCCTTTAAGGTAAAGCTGTCTGCGGCGTGTTTTATGTTTTTTGTGGAAATAAGGGCACCTTTTTCAATGGCCTGCATAGCCCTGCCCACCAACACCCCGTACATTATAATATCATCGCCTTCGTTAAAACTGGTTGCCGCATATTTGTGTTTCGCAGCAATATTTTCCAATAGGGGGTATGTATCTCCGTTACTGGTTACCAATTCGCCTTTTTGCAAATTGGTAAGGGCAACCTCAATATTGTCGTTTGGGTGTATCCTTACGGTTTTTGTCATGGATGTGTTTTTATAAGTTTAGCCGTTTGCCGGCAAGGGGCGTTAGACGAGCTTGCCATTTCTCATTCTGGTTATGTTAAGCGGGTTTTCGTCCTTCAGTGCATCGGGCAACAAAAATTGCGGGAAATTTTGGTAGCAAACAGGCCTTGTAAAACGGTAAATGGCATCCGTGCCCACCGAGGTGGTCCTGGCGTCGGTTGTTGCGGGGTAGGGGCCACCATGTATCATAGCCGCAGTAACTTCCACACCGGTGGGTACACCATTTATCAGCAGCCTGCCCGCCTTTCCCTCCAATATGTGTATCAGGTCGGCAAATTCGGCCAAGTCTTCGTCAGTACCCCAAATAGTGGCCGTCAGCTGCCCCTGTAATTGCCGCGCGATGGTGAATACTTCGGCTTTCTGGCTGGTTTCAACAAACAAGGCCGATGGGCCGAAGAGTTCTTCATGCAGCTCTTGGTCATTCAAAAAGTTGTCTGCGTCGGTTACAAACAAATGGGGGGTGGCAGTTTTAGCCTCGCTGCCAGGCTGGCCTGCTGCCAGCAGCCTTACCTGGGTTTTTTGTGCAAATTTTTGCACGCCGTATTGGTAAGCCACCTGCATACCGGCGGTTAGCATAATGCCGCTTTTTGATGCGCCCACCAACTCGGCAGACTTTGCCATAAAACTTTGCACGCCATGCAGCGGCGGCATTACAACAATACCAGGGTTGGTACAAAACTGGCCAACACCTTGGTGGTTTGAGCCCACAATTTTTGCCGCTATATCATCACCGTTGTCATGTAACATACGCGGCAATATAAACACCGGGTTTACGCTGCCCATTTCGGCATATACGGGTATTGGTTGCGGCCGTTTGGCGGCTGCGTCAAACAAGGCTTTGCCACCCCTGAACGAGCCGGTAAACGCAACGGCGCTTATTAGCGGATGTTTTACTAGGGCCTGGCCGGCCTCAATACCGTTGCTGCTTAGCATGGTAAACACTGCCGGGTTTAGGCCTGTTTTGGCGGCTGCCCTTGCAATGCACCCCGCTACCAGGGTGGATGTTTCTGGGTGGCCGGGGTGTGCTTTGTACACCACCGGGCAACCTGCGGCCAAAGCAGACACTGTGTCGCCGCCAGCCACAGAGAAAGCAAAAGGAAAATTGCTGGCGCCAAAAACGGCAACAACGCCCAATGACACTTGCACCTGCCTTATATCCACCGAGGGGTTTTCTTTCACATCAATAACAGCCCTAACCCACGAGCCTTCCAGCAATAAATCAGCAAAAAGGTTTAGCTGCTTCACAGTTCTTTGCAGTTCGCCTTCAAGCCTTGCAACGGGCAAAGCTGTTTCCTGTTGCGTTACAGGAATTAACGAAGGTGCTGCCAAAACTATTTCTGCTGCTATCGTTTGCAAAAACAAGGCTTTTATTGCCGGGCTTGTTTTTTTATATTCCTCAAAAGCGGTGTATGCATTCGTAACTGAAATATGAATGTTTGCCCAGATTGCTTCTTCAACATCCTGGCCAATTAATGCGGTATTATTCACTATGACAAAGATTATTTTGTAACATAAAATTACGGCTGCAAGGTAGCTATTTTGGCATTATTGGCGTATATGGGCTTTTAACCGGTTTTAGTATTATTTTGGCAAATAGTGCAGGCAAGCAATTATGCAAGCGTTGGCATTACGGTAAAAACTGTTGCCAATCGGTTGCGCGACGATACCAGCAGCCTGCTTTTGTTTAACTTTGCACAATGAGGATGGCGTTCTATCTAAGTTTTGGGTTGCTTATGGCACTAACCAATGTGGCAGCGCATTCGCAGCCACCGGTGATGGTTTTTGCCAGGGCTGGCTTTTCAGCAACCGATAGCCTACGCCTTTTGCGCGAGTTTGGCAATAACAAAACCTTGCCCCGGGGTTTTGAGTTGCAATCATTGATTGCCCTGTCTTACTTCCCTGAGCTAAAAAATACCCGTATTGAATTTAGGGTAAAACCAGCTTATAGCTTGTTGCAAACGAGGCCCGTGGCACATGGTATATTTAGCCGTAAAACCAGGCACTACACCATTACCATCAGCGATAGCAGTTATTGGAAGCTGGAGCCGATAAGGCTTGACCCAATGAATTTTAACGCCCAAGTAGGGGTTTTGGGCCATGAGTTGAGCCATGTGGCCGATTTTTCAAGGCGGAGTTTAGTGGGCTTGGTAGCCTCGGGCATCGGGCACCTGTCTTCTAGGTATATTGACCACTTTGAGTTTAGGACAGACAGTATTTGCCTTGCACATGGGCTGGGATACCAGTTGCTGGCGTGGAGTATATTTGTTCGCAGCATGCTGCATACAGATAATTATGATGGGGCTGACAATATTGACAAACCGATGATGCACGAACGTTATATGAACCCATCCACCATCAGGGCAAGGATTGCACAAAACCCTTTGTACGACACTTTGCACCAGTAATAAGAAAGCCACGACTGTTAGTTAAATGCAATCGCCTTACCCTTTGTTGCTCAACCTATACAACAAATCCAATTGTCAAAACTGTGCAGTGTCTGCTCTACGCCATCACCTAAACCACTAACGCTTGGCGGGCTATTATAAACGCAATCAGGTCGTCAAGGGCGATGCCGGCACGGGTACAGGCATCATTAATATCGTCGCGGGAAACATTGGCGGCAAAACTTTTTTCCTTAAGCCTTTTCTTCACCCCTTTAACATCCATGCCATCGTAGCCGCCAGGGCGCATTAGGGAGTATGCGTGTACCAAACCGCTCAGCTCGTCAAAAGCAAACAACATTTTATCCATACTGGTAACTGGCTCCACGCCAAAATGCACCGGACCGTGGGAGGCTATGGCCCTTATAACCTCTGGGTCTACGTGCCGGCTTTCCAATTCTTCAATAATCTTGCGGCAGTGCTGGTCTGGCCATTGGTCCCAGTCGGCATCATGCAGCAATCCAGCCATTTCCCAGCGCCATTGCCCAGCTTCGTCAAGCCCCTCTTTTTCGGCAGCCCAGCACTTCATTAGGTTCGCAACCTGCCGCATATGCAATTGTAACCGGGTGTTAAGCACCCATGTATTAAACAATTCTTCCGCTTCGGCACGGGTCAATACTTTGCCTTGGTCGGCCTCATTTCCAAAAACAGTTTTGTTAAGTTGTAACGACATTCCGTTTGCTTTTTTTTTGCAGGCTTTTGACATCTAGCCAATTGTGTCAAAAATAGCTAGTTTCTTGCTTAATTAGGCGCAAACTAATACATTTGAAGCCAGTAATATAATATGTCCAGCATGAAAAAATCGATTGCCCTTTTAGCCACAATTTTGATGGTTTTGGCGTGCCATGCCCAAAAAAGCAAATTCATCGGTGTACACGGGCCGGAAATTACCGGACCGGACGGAAAGCACTTTTTGATAAAAGGAACCAACTTGGGCAACTGGCTTGTTCCGGAGGGGTACATGTTTAAATTTGGGGAAATAAGTTCCCCAAGGCTGATCAACGAGGCCATAACCGAGCTTGTTGGGCCGGCCGAGGCAAGTGCATTTTGGAAGAAATATCTGGATACCTACATTACCGCTGAGGACATACATTATTTAAAATCCATAGGGGTAAACTCCATCCGGGTGCCTTTTAATTACCGCTTGTTTACTGACGAGGATTACTTGGGCGGACGGGGCGAGACACGTGGGTTTATGTTGCTGGACCGGGTGATAGGCTGGTGTAAGACAGAAGGACTTTATGTTATTTTAGACATGCATTGTGCACCCGGGGGGCAAACAGGCGATAACATTGATGATGGCTATGGTTACCCCTTTTTGTTTGAAAGCCAAGAAAACCAACAACTTACTGCGACCATTTGGAAAAAAATTGCTGCTAAATATAAAAGCGAAACCACCGTGTTAGGTTACGACCTGTTGAATGAACCCATTGCGCATTATTTTGACAAAGAAAAACTAAACCCGTTGCTGGAGCCAGTTTTTAATAAAATCATCAAGGCCATCCGCACGGTTGACACTAACCATATTGTTATTTTGGGTGGGGCCCAATGGGACTCCAATTTTGGCATTTTTGGTCCACCAACAGATAAAAAAGCCGTGTACACCTTTCACAAATATTGGACACCGCCTACAAAAGCGGTGATACAAGAATACCTAGATTTTAGAGATAAATACAAAGTACCCATTTATTGCGGGGAGACCGGCGAAAACACCGACGATTGGGTATTGGCTTTTCGTAAAATGCTCGATAGTAACCGTGTTGGCTGGCATTTTTGGCCGTATAAAAAAATTGACAACACCCGGGGCTTTATGACGTTTGGCGTACCCCAATTTTATACAACAGTTATGGCGTATGCAGATTCGGCCAGGGTAAACTTTGCCGACATTCGGCGCGTAAAGCCCAAAAACTTCAGCGAAATAAAACAGGCACTGGAGGGCTTTTTAACCAATTGCCAGTTTAAGCATTGCACACCCAACAGTGGGTATATCAGTGCATTGGGCTTTGTGACCAAATAGACCAAAAAAATATTGCTCCATGCGGCTGCGGTGTATTATTGTTTTCTATACACCTTGGCAAAATCTTTAGTTATTGTTGCACTCATAACACCTACAGTGTCTAAATTCCTTTCCTGCATACGCACTTTAAACTCGCACAAGTACTCCTTGGGGTTGGCAAAATAAGCCACGCTAAGTATACGATAATGCACAACGGAGGAATCGTTGTTGATGCGTTTGTATAAAAAAGCGGTCATTGTTTGCTTAAGTTTTTCCTGCACTTCGGCAGGTGTCAGCGAAGTGTGGTGCGTGCAGGAAAAAAGCAGGGCTGCAGGCAGCAGCATGGCAAAAATCTTTTTCATACCCGCAAATGTAATAAGAGTTTAACAATGTTTAAACGGCGTATTGGGGTACTATTTGTTTTACCAAGTTTGTAAGTATGGTAAACTGGTTGCCTTATCTTTACCCCGAAATAATACCAATATGAAGAGATTTATTTTTTTGGTGGCTGCCGCATTGGCTGTTTTTTGCGGTTTAACCCGCCAGCCGGTGCTGGCCCGCGTGCCAAGTAAAAGTTTTAAAAAGACAACAGACAATGTGCTAACAGCCAATGAGAAAAAATTGGGATTTAAGCTGTTGTTCGACGGCGCATCGGTAAAAGGCTGGAAAACCTACCAAAATGAGCCAGGCTCCTGGTCAGTTGCAGAGGGCACGGTTTATTGCCACAAAGACAGCGGCGACCACTATTCGGACCTTTTAACAGTGGCCGAATACGAAAACTTTGAACTGCATGTTGATTGGAAAATGGAACCCAATGCCAACAGCGGCATACTGTACATGGTAACCGAGCAGTATGAACACAGTTACTTAAGCGGCCCTGAATACCAATTATTGGATAACGAAGGATATAAAGGGCAAGTACAGGACTACCAGAAAACAGGTGCTAATTATGCCATGGAGCCTCCGCTGACCGATGCGGCTAATGCAATAGGCCAGTGGAACACCACCGTCATAAAAGTTAACAAAGGCCATGTTGAACACTGGCTGAACGGGAAGAAAGTGGTGGAGTACGAGCTGTGGACCGACAAATGGAAAGCCGAAAAGGAACATGGCAAATGGAAAGACGCTCCGGGTTACGGCATGGCTAAAGCCGGCCATATAGCCCTGCAGGATTACCATGGTAATGGTCAGGTTTGGTTTAAAAATATTAAGCTGCGGCAGATATAGCATTATTGGGTGATGGGGTAGGTTTGGTTGAAAGTGTTTTTGGGCGGGCGATACTTTTATGGTGTCTGCCGCACGTATTTGATA